>Ga0180430_10001661_pt1 | contig 21205 bp, 18 predicted proteins | sample SS_ome_9_FD_132999 | JGI IMG/M metagenome (GOLD analysis project Ga0180430, IMG submission 132999) | Hypersaline lake sediment archaeal communities from the Salton Sea, California, USA - SS_1_S_2 metaG | ecosystem: Environmental > Aquatic > Non-marine Saline and Alkaline > Hypersaline >... | reverse complement strand
CGTCTACGTCGAATCCAATATAGAGTTGATACGTTGGCCCTCCCAAGTTTGACTCGACCAGAAGTTCTCAGCGGGAATGGTGTCATGGACACGTCTACGTCGAATCCAACATAGAGTTGAAACGTAGGCGCTCCCAAGTTTGACTCGACCAGAAGTTCTCAGCGGGAATGGTGTCAAGGACACGCCTACATGTGGATCGCTAGCTGTTGGTCAGTATGCGCTGCCAACCTTCATCGGGGATTTGAGCCCCAACCACGCGACAGACCTCCCATCCGCACAGCGAGGCGATTCGCCCGCTGTCGGCTATAGTGCGACCACTCAGGAGACCGTGGACGAACCCTGATGCCCACAGATCCCCGGCGCCAGTGGTGTCGATCACCTCACCCTCGCCGGCGGGAGGCACTACGGTTACGTCGTCTTCGGCTGCGATCAACGAGCCTCTGGCACCAACCTTGAGTGCCGCGATCTCAACCTCCGATGCCAGCGCTGCAAGCATCTCCCCCTCGTCCTCAAGACCGGTGTACTCGCGGGCTTCATCTTCGTTGGCCAGGAGAATGTCGACGTAGTCGTGCACGAGTTCCTTCAGCATGTCACCGGCCGCCCTGACCACGGTGTAGCTGGCAAGGTCGAGACACACCTTAGCGCCGACCTCTTTGGCTGCCTGAACGCATCTCAGAGTCAGATCGGCGTTGAAGAGAAGATACCCTTCCAGGTAGACAATAGCGGCATCGTTCAGGTCGGACTTGCGGATATCAACGGGCGCCAATTCGGCCGACGCGCCCAGGTAAGTAAACATAGTGCGCTGGGCATCGGGAGTGATGAGCGACAGCACCCTGCCTGTCGGAGTCTGCGAGCGTGCGAACACCGGTTCGACTCGATTGCCGCGAAGACCCTGCTCGAACTCTCGTCCGTACTTGTCATCGCCGAGCTTGCCGATGAATCGCGAGGGCGTCCCCAGGCGGCCAAGACCAACGATAGTGTTGCAGGCCGATCCTCCCGGAACCATCGACGGATCGGAATCCATAGCGGTCAATGCCCGATCGATGAACTCTCCGTCGACAAGCGTCATCCCGCCCTTGTCGGAACCAAGTGTACGTACGAAATCGTCATCCTGATGCGACAACAGATCGACCAACGCCGAACCGATACCGACCACGCGGGTTTTGCCGTCAAAATCTATCAATTGTGTCTACCTTAAGATTGGGTTCTAGTTGTCGCCGATGAATAAGTCGAACCAATCGATCCAGGTCAACGAGATATCGACCCAGGACACGGTGTCATCAAAGTTTGTCATGTTGAAACGGTTGGAGAAATCGCTGTAACCGGCCATGGCATCCAGGTAGAAGTGTCTTCCCCAATAACCCGGCAACGGCGGATAACCGGACAGGTGAATCTTGAGATTCAGATTCTTCTCAACTTCACCGGTCGGAAACGGTTCACTGTATTCACCCTCGGCCTCGAGGAAAGACTCGTCCCAGGGACCGTAGATTCTTCCTTCGCCGTGACGCGCGTAGGAAGTCTCCAGATCGACCTTAAAACGAGGACTGGGCCAGAAACGCAACAGCAACGAGAGAGAATCGGCATCCGGTCCAAGAGGGTGGCCGATGAGCTCGTTCCTAAACAGGAACCGGTTGCGAGGCTTGCGTTGGTGGTAAGTGCGATTGGTTATGCGAGTGTACTCGAGCCGTACATCGGGGATCGCCGTCCCCACTTTGCCCGCCCGGAAAACGCCGGCAACTATACCGATCTCCGCCGGCTCCTTGTCGGACTCGACACTATTGTCGACCTGGATATCATCCAGCAGAAACTGACCATAGGTTGCCCACCCGGGAGCCGGAAGGAACAGGAAGTCGAACCCGAGCATGGTGTTGTCATCGAACCGCTCGTTCAGTTGGGCCGTATGGAAGAACTGGAGAGGATTCAGGTAGTACAATTCCGGCGCGCGCCCTTCTCCCCCGAAAGTCACCGACTCAAACAGACTCAGGCGAAACTTGCGATGCAATCGCAGCGAGATGCGATGAACTGCCAGATAACGGTTCTCCTCGAAGCTCTCATCGGGATAGCGCTCGAAGTCGGTACTGTCGGGACGGCTCTTGTCAAGTCTAGCGAAGGTGAAGCTAAAGTCCAGCCGTCCGTGTTGATACATGGCGCTAATCAAGTCCATGGGCTCGGCGGTGGCTGAGACAAACAGATTGACCGGTTGCGGCCCCAGAAACAGTCTCTGCCGTCCGAGAGTCAGCGACAGTCCACCGGTTCGATAGTAAATGGCAGCGGTCTCAATGTCCCCTGCCAGGCCGCGCCACTTCTTACCGCTGTAGTCCGGATCCAACGCTTTGGCTCGATCAAGATCGAACATCACCTGCGCTGACACCGATTGCGAGGGCTGAAACTGAACACCCGCTGTGAGCTTTGTAAGATCCTCAAACTCGTCGCGATCCGAGTCGTTGATGAGCCTGCCCGAAGTGAGGGCGAAGAAACGCATGTGGTCCGCCGGTGGCCGCGCTGTTGTAATCCGTGAAGCCGTAAGCGGCATTTCTCTGAGAAGTTCGCCTAGCCGGGTGGTTGTGAAAGGACCCTGGCTCGGCCAAAGAGTGACATCGTTGCTCAAAACGACCCGGTGGAAACCCAGTTCGTAATCGAGAAGAAAGGGGTAGCCTGCGAGATGATGATCCTGATCAGCCATTGTTGGCGAGGCGACGAGCGCTGCAGCCAGAAGAACCAGCGCCGGCAATGCGTGAGACCTAAGCCTGGCCACCGGAATGCCTCACTTCTTCGACATCTTCAACCTCGCCACGCCTGGCTTTGAACGTAGCATCGTCCGAAAACTCCGTATCCAGCTCTTTGCGTACTCGATAGTCGGCCGACATACCATCAGCTAACCGTCCGTAACTGCGTGAGACTTCGTCCCACCTATAGCGGGCTTCGATGCGGGCTTGCATGCCGCTCGATTGATCGGCACTGGTGACAGCCCTTCGAAGAACCTGGGCTAGATTACGACGGGTGAATCTAAGACCGAACGGGCCGAGGACCTCCTGACTGAAGTCTATATCTATGGCCGCAATTCGCGGACACACCGACATCGCCTCTAGCAGGGCCGGATTGGTCCCCCCCACCGAGTTGCCGTGGACATAACACAGACAGTGTCGGCGTAGCGTGTACAACACCTCTTGATCATAGCATGCTTCGTGCACGAGGATGCCGTGTCGGCCGTCGAGCTCTTTGAGTTTTCGGGCATATGACGTCGGTTGCTTGTAACCGATGAAGAGACAGCGGTAGCCTTCGTCCTCGAGCTTGCTTTCCACGAAACTATGAGCCACGTCAAGCGGCAGGTTGTCCGGTTCCAGGCGCGTGATTTGAAGGAAGTACTTGCCTGACTCCAGTCCGTAACTTCTTAGTACTTCCTTCTGGCGGGCATCCGGCACCCGAAGCTCTTCGGGAGCACCGTAGGGGATGAACTCGCTTCGCGCCGCGAACTCGTTTGCATAGTAATCTCGAATACCGTGGCTGTCGGATACCAGGCGGGCACCGAGGAGGGTAACGATCCAGCTTGAGAGGTAGTAGTACGCCTTGAAAGGCAACGACCATTTTTCTCGCCGCCACTCCAGGCCATCGGTATTGACCACCATGGGAACTCTAGACAGGGCCGTGATCAGGATGCCGGGCAGGTTGGCGTTGTTGAACCACATCACGCACGAGTACTCTTTTCGCCGCCGCCAGATCTGGAGTCCGGTTTGGATTGCCGAAACGAAAGTGTCGAGCTTGCGATACCTGCTGCCGTTGACATAGTGCAAACGGCACCCGTTGTACTCCTCTATCTCGTCTCGGCCGCCCGAGCGACGGCAAAACACATCGCACTCCATTCCCGCTTGGAGCATGTAGCGCGTGATATGGTCTATAGCGGTCTCGAAACCACCGTAGTTTGCAGGTAACCCTCGAGTACCGCAGAAGGCGACAAGTTTTCTGTTTCGACGTCTCTTATTGTCGGACTTCCTGAGCGTGACTCGTTTGGTAGAATGTACTCTGCCCATGCTCGCTCTAGATTAGATGTTGGCCCACTTTACTTCCGTGTTATCGGCATGCCTACCGGATTAGGTTAGAAGAAACAACTATAAACATCACATTGAATGCGAATGGTTTACGGCAGGAAATGGTTTCCCTTCCCAGGGTACCAACTTCCCAATCTGGGAGCCGCGAGCGAATCGCGCCACCATCGCATCGCACGCTTAACTAGCTGCCGTTACGTGACTTACTCCATGCGCGATCAGATTGGCATCCGGTCTGCTTATATGAAGATCAGACAGGAACGCGTTAACAGGTCAAGGGAAATGACTGACAACAGACTCAATCTGGATTCGCACGAATCACCGGCTGCGGAGGCGCTGAGCGCCTTCGATATGCTGGGGCTTCTTTTCAAGCGACGAAAGTTAATCGCAACGATAGTGGCAGTGGTCGCAATACCTGCCCTGGCGCTGCTAATGTTGATGCCCAACCGGTATACCTCTTCGGCAACGGTTCTTCCAACCGTGGCTACTGACAAGTTCGCGGAGCTCAAGAATCTGGCCGGTTTTGGGACTTACTCGGCTAACGCGGAAAACTCTTCGGAGTTGTTCCCCACGATTTTGCGATCTCGGCGTGTAATCGACAGCGTCACCTCCACGTACTACGAAATCGACGGAGAGTCGCAGGCGATTCGCCTTGCAGATTATCTGAGCGAGGACAATCCCGACAAACTTCGCGCTAAGGTCGCGGGGTTGACATCGGTCGCCACCGACAAACGCACGGGAGTGGTCACGGTCGCGGTTGAGACCGAGATTCCCGAACTCTCCAGAAAAATGCTGGAGACCTATCTCGCGGCTCTGGAGCACTACAATCTCCACGATCGCACCTCACGGGCCAAGGGCAACGAAAAGTACCTCGAACGCGAAGTAAAGCTACGCGAGAAGGAAGTGGCGACTGCCGAAGCGGCGCTGCGTGACTATCGCCTGAAGAACCGCAACTGGGCGAATACCAGCAATCCCGAGATCATAACCGAGCACGGGAAACTGGAGCGCGAGGCCGAGATCAAAACCTCCGGCTTTGTCTATCTGAGCCGCGAGTATGAGATCGCTCGTATCGAGACGCAGAAGGACCTGCCAATCGTGAATCTGCTGGACGCACCGTCAACCCCGACCACAAAATCGGGACCGTATCGCTTGTCAATGCTGCTGGCCATCTCTGCAACAGCCTTGCTGCTCGGTATCGTCGTGGCTCTCGTGCTGGAGGGAATCGAACGAAAAGCGCGCAGTCCGGAGAATGAGTCGTTCGACAGGTTGGTGAACAACGTTCGTGAGTCCTTCCCCCGCACCAGTCGGTTAATCTTCTCGCGAAAAGAGGAGTCAACCAGCGTCTAGATCGATTCGTCGAGCAGATAGGCAAGCATCTTTTGCGCTCGCTTTCGCCAGGTGATCTCTTCTGGGAGCGTCCGGGCAATCTTGGTCAGCTTGACCGCCTCCGACACCGCCTGCGAGAACTCGGATCCGTTTTCGACCGCGAACACTCCCTCAATCGAGCCGTCAATCCCCGGCTGCTTTCGAGCGATGATAGGCTTCCCGGCCGCAAGGTACTCATAGAACTTGATGGAGTCTCCCCCGTGCTGCCGAGTCGCCTCGACATAGGGAATCAGGCAGGCATTGAACTGACGCACGTAAGCCGGATAGTCGTCGTAGTGCTTGTCCCCCAGATAATGGAAATTCGGTCGCTTTTCGATTCGGTCCATGATCGCATTGTCCAAGACCTGACCTACCAGAACAAAGCTTACATCGGGGTGCTCTAACGTGATTCGGTTCAGCAACTCGACGTCGAAGATATAGGACACTTTGGCGCCGATCCCCGCGATCGGACGTTTGATGTTAGCCAAATCGTCGGGGCTAGGATACTCTCGACCAAATCGTTCGATATCGACGCCGTTACGCACCACAAGGCAGTTGCGGACTCCAAACTTGGTGGCGTAGAATTCTCGATTAGTTTCGGAGTTTGTGGTCCAACGGTCGACATTGCGAGCGAATTCGCGGTAACTCCTCATCATTTGACCGTTGTCTGCAGAGAACTCGGGAAAGCGAGTGAAATTGTCCCAGGCATCAAAGAGGCTGTAGCGGCAGTCCGTGCCCTCCACCATTCCCTGAGCGAAGACAGTGAGACTAATGCACCTGAGATTTGTCATGCCCAGCTTGTCGATCGCGTCCTTGATGCTTCGTTTGAAGCCAGTCTCGGCAAAGGCCGAGAAGAACCACTGCTTGCCCCTGAACACCGGTCCCAACAGCGCCCGCGACACATAGTCCAGAGAGTAAAGCTTCTCGTCGATCTTAGACAGATGAGACAACGAGCTACCGTCGATCCTTATTCCGCGAGTCTTCCAGCCATGACCACGAGCCAGCATTTCCGCCAGCGAGACTGGCCGATTAACGACCAGCACTCGCCTTACGCGCGGATCCTGGGCAAACTGGCTTATGAGATGGGCATCGCGAGTCCTGGCTCCCTCGCGTTGGACTTTCGGCCAGGAGTGGTAAGGCACTACCAGGAGATCGAACGTTGATTCACCCAATCCGATTCATCTCCTTCCGATATGACAGCCCCACCAGCATTCCGGCCAGTGACCACAGGAGCAGGTTGACGGGATAGGCACCTATCGTTGAACCGGTGAGACCGGCGATCAGGATAAACACGAAGGGGCCTACAAGAAGCAGTGTTGCTGCCTGGTCCCCGGCTCTTCGAAGACGGACGGCCGCGGCTATCAGCATACCCAACATAATCAAGAACAAGATCAGACCCGGCCATCCGGTTTCCAGCCCGACACGCAGGAAGAGATTGTGGGAAGTTATGTGCAGTTTGCCCGCCGGGATGAAGTGATGATCCATAGCATCGGCTGCGGATCCCATTCCCAGGCCGGTCGGATATCGGGCCATCATGTCCAGGCCCTTCTCGTAGCCTTCGAATCGACTGGTGAAACGCGTGCCGTCGGTCATGCTGTCCAGACTCGAGAGACTGTTGACCAAAAGCCCGACCTCGGGCACGGTAGTGATCAGCAATGTCCCGACGCCGACCAGAGCCAAAAGGATCACAAATGTGGTAACCGCGATTCGCATTCGTGACTTGGGAAAGGCAAAAAACAATGCGACCGGGATCGATCCCAGCAGCGCCACCAGACTGGATCGCGTGAGACTGGCCAGGCAGGCTGCCAATGCCAGGGCAGCCAGAGCCAGGAGATACCAGCGTCGGTCCTTCACGTAAAGCGCGACAGCCACCCAGAAAGACAAACCGGCGAACAATCCCAAATGAAAGGGACCGTTAAAGATGGAAAAAGCCCGGGTCTTCCCGAATATCCGCCAGGTGTCGATTGAAGCCGTGTTGGAAGAGATCAGGGCGTAGTCGAAGCTCGAAAGAAAGAAGAACTGCTTAATACCGTAAGCGAGAATCGGGACCGCACAAACGGCGATAATGGCCGCTACCTGAAACACCGACTCGCGATCTCGAACCGCTACAGTCGCTACCAAGAAGGTGAGCATCTGAAATAACAGTCGACGGAAACCTTCAATGCCGGCAACTATTGTGGGAACGTTCGGATTGAACAATTGCAGTGTTCCAAGGGCCAGAAGACCCAGAACCACCCACTCGATTCGCAGCCACGGTTTGTCGTTTACGAGCTTGTGCGAGGCGACCCAAAAAAACAAAACCATCAGCAGAGCGTCGGCAGCCAGAATGAACATCCGTCCACCGAGCAGGATCTTGGCGAGGTTTATGAATAGAGCCAGAACGATCAGGACCTTGAAGGCACGGAACAGTCGGTCTTGAGCTTCCAGTCTGGCTGCAACAGCCGGTTCAGCAGCAACCGCCATAGGTCAACTCCGCGCATCGCCGCCAGCTGAATGTGTCGGCATGTTTCCTGGCCTTCCTGCCCATCTCTGCCCTCTTTTGATCGTCTGTCAGCAACTCAACCATGTGATTAGAAAGCGATTGAACATCGCCGGCATCAACTAAAACACCGGTCTGACCGTCCTTGACAACCTCAGGGACTCCGCCGATGCGACTGGCCAACGAAGGCAACCCCTGGGCCGCCGCCTCGAGATAGACCAGCCCGAACCCTTCAACCTTCTTGGGATCAGCCTCACCAGGCATGCAGAACAAGTCGCAGGAGGCATACAGGTCAAGGAGTGACTGATCCGTCACCCGTCCCGCCATGACGATCTTGACTCCAGCATCCTCCGCCTGTTGGATGAGAAGCGCTTCGTAGTCGGGATTGTTGCGCTCGCCGACGACGACGTACGTTACTTCCCTGCGAAGCGACTCAGGAGCCTCGGCCAGAGCCCGGATTACAGACAAATGTCCTTTCCGGCTGTCAAGCCTGGCGACTGTCAGAATCGTTTTCGAGCCGCTGTCGATACCCAGCTGAGGCAGCACCTCGCCCGGTTTCTCGGGCTCCGATTTCCAGAACTCGTCCACACCCAGAGGGGTGACATCTATGGGACGCTCGCGGAGAGTTGGAAAGCGGTCAAGCAGAAGATCTCGGGTAAAAGCGCTGTTGGTGAAGAACCTGTCCGGCTTCAAGAACATGTCGGTTACGCCCAGCCACCTCGCCTGGCGAGACTTGGGCATCGATAGGATTTCGGTACCATGAACAGTGGCAACGAAAGGAGTTTTGCGAAAACGGTTGACCACTGCCATACCCATGATGTAGGCGGCATCGACGCAATGGATCCGATCGTACCCCCGAACACGGCTAAACTTTTCGGATCGATATATCAAGCCCGGCAAACGGCGAGCGCTGTATGGCCCTGAACGGTAGCGTTCAACCCGGAAGGCGAATCTCTCTTTATCTCTAACGCTCAAGTCTTCGCCAAAGTCCGGAGCACACAGGACTATCTCGTGCCCCAGTGCAGTCGCCGCTGTCGACAGATTCTCGACATAGGTAGCGATCCCGCCGCGGAAAGGCCAGAACTCGTGGGTGAGGACCAACACCTTCATGCCCGCGCCTCCTGAGCGTTCTCGATGGCAGACCGATAGACATCCCATGTTTTCCGCACTGCATCTCCCCAACGGAACTCCCGCGCCCGCTGTTGGCATTGGAGTGTTAGTTGCTCCCGGTCGTTGGAGTCCATTGAAAGCAGTTGAGAGATCGCCGCAGCGAACGCTTTGGGATCGTTGTCTGCCAGGACACCACAGTCGGCCACGACTTCGGGGATGGTAGATTGATTCAGTCCCACCACAGGCAGCCCGCAGGCCATGGCTTCTATCAGCGGCAATCCGAATCCCTCGTAGAGAGAGGGAAATGCTAGAACCGACGCCGAGCGGTACAGTCGGATCAGTCCCTCGACATCGGTGGCACTCACGAACTTGAGATACCTGGCATCGACCTTCAGTGCCTGGGCTTTGGATTGAATGCGCACCCTGTGGGCCTTGTCGTCAGTAGTCCGCAACACCAGCCGGTTGGTATGTCCACGCGCCTGCACCCTGGCATACGCTTCAAGCAGTAGACTCAAGTTCTTACGCGGCGTGTCATTCCCGACGTAGAGAATATCACCCGCAGGATTAGGAACACATTCGCTGTTGGCCTCCTCTGAAAAGCGACGACTCAATCCCGGGTAGATTACGCTAACGTTTTCCGGATCGACATCGAGTCTTTCACAGACCTCGTTGGCAACCGCCTGGCTGTGGGTGATCACACGGCTGGCTTTGCGAACGGCCCGTCTGAGAATCTGGCGGTACTTCAACTCTACCGACAGTCGCGACCACCCCGGCTCAGGATAGGACATCGGAGCCAGATCCCAAATCGAGATCACCTGTGGAACCGGAACCGACACCGGAGGAAGGATTTGGTATGGCCAGTGTATTAGATCGACATCGCTGTCCCGGAGAAGGCGCGGTATAGTCCGCTGGGTCCAGTTGAGCCTGGCCCCGGGAAATCTCCCGCAGGGGATCAACTTCTCAGAGAATCCAGCGAGATCGCTGCCGGGTAGCTCCTTCGCGTGCCACAACTCGACTTCGTGAATCAGGCCCTCGCTCTTAACGCCAGACAGAAACTGCTCGAGTGCGATACGCATTCCACAGCGGCTGCCATCCAAGAGATCGGCGCCTAACGCGATCTTCATGCAGCTTCTCCGTTGGCGCTGCCGGCAGAGGAGAGAAATCTCGAACGGGCGGAACGGAGCCGAGCCCGATCGTCGCTGTTAAGCAGGAATCTCCAGCCAATGAGTAGAATCACGGCCAGAGCCCCGGCCGCAATCGCGATCCGTGTCGCCATAGACTCAATAGTGGCTACCGCGAAAGCTGAGCCAACGACTGTAGCCGAAAACGCAAGCAAACGCATCTGTTCGGACAGGAAACGGGAATTGGGTGTCACCGTGATGCGGTACGACAAGAGCTGTATGACTATGAAATCAGTAACGGCATATATCACCCAGACCGCCGCGACTCCGACCAATCCAAACTCGATCGAAGCCAGCCAGCAGGCCGCCATGTACAGCGGCAGTTGAATCATGTGCCTTTTGGCGGTAAGGTCCGGTCTTCCCGCGCCTTGAATTGCGCTGCTCGTGATCGAACCGAGTGAAATCATCAATATCCCGACCGCCAGTAGCTGAGCCACGAGCGTCGAGTTAGTCGCGAACTCCTCCCCCAACCATAGTCTGAGACCCGGCTCGGCAAAAGTGATCGTAGCGAAAATCAGCCCGGACATGAGCGCCAAAAGGTAACGAATCATACTGTTCTGCAGAGCGGCCGATTCTGACGAGCGTCCGGAACTCATAGCACTAAACATAGGAAACAGAGTAGTCACGAGAGCACCGGAGAAGATCAGATACTTGGCTATAACCTCAAAGGGTGTGCTGTAGTATGCGACGGCCGACATATCGATCTTGCTCGACACGATAAAGCGATCGACATATCCAAAAGACATGGCGGCCCCGAAGATGTTGGTTGCGGTCAACCAGCCTCCAAAGCCGAGCAAGCGACGGGCCACAGTTCGGCTGGCTTTCCAACTCCGTGACAGACCGCCAAAGCACCTCAATGCGGCAATCAGATAGATGAACAGCACCACCGCCCGTCCCAACGACAACGCCAGAACTACCGCGAAGAGAGATTTCCAGACCAGAAGAACAACTACCGGCGCCACGAAGTTGAAGAGGCTGGCAGGGACGCGTATGAGATTGGCCAGGCCGAACTTCTGGTAACCCTCGAGTACGCCGCGACCGCCCGACGCTCCCAGAATGAAAGGTATCGATGCGGCCAGACACCAGAAGGCGTGTATCGTGTCCAGGTGAAGTTCCGGCGAGACGTTGAACACCGACCTCACCAACCAGGGAGACAAAACCGCAAACAGTCCTCCGCCGATCAGCCCGAAAAGCAGCAGCATTCCCAATGCTGTCCAAACCAGGCCGGGGATTTCGGCCGTGCGGTTGTCCTCAATTGCCTTCGCCACGAAGCGCGTAGTTGAGCGGCCGACCCCGAGGTCGAAAATGCCGAAGTAGCCAACGATCATCCAGGCCAGCGTCAGCACGCCAAACTTCTCCACCCCCAGGCCTTCGACAATCAGGGGAATGCAAAACAGCGCCGCCCCCATGGGCAAGAGTCTTCCCAGGAAATTGTAGAGAGTGTTGATGGCGAGACCACCACCGGGCTTCCCCCCACTCGGAGAACCGGAGGTCTCCTCGCGTGACACTTCTGTTGGGCTCGATGGCATCTGAAGTCGGTCTCCTGATATCGCTTTTGCTCTGCAGTCACGTTCGGCGGATGGGCTCGCCCTTCCCGTGTGGCAATCGCGCCGACGGTTCAGTCGGAGATCTTGAAGGGGCTGTCGGGATCATCCTCGTGGCGGATCTCATCGACCCCTTCTTTTCGCCCTTCGCCGGCATACAGCCGATTGGGTGCATTGAAAACAATCCCATCGACGTCGCCGATATTCCGATATGCGTGCACAACCCCTTTGGGTACTATGACCATGGTCGGGGCGTTCTCACCCAGATCCAGTTGATCATGTCCGCCGCGCGTGGTCGAATCGGGCCGATTGTCCCAGAGATATAGTCTGAAAGTCGATGGTCCCAGGAAACAAAAGAGGTCGGCTTGATCCGAATGTTCGTGCGGGCCCCGAGTGACCCCGGGCGAAGTCATCGACACATAAGCCATGGCCGGAAGAAACTCGGCCTCAATCTCATCACATCGAAACAACTCGATCAACCAGCCACGATCGTCGGTAAACCTCTTGAGATCCTTCGTAACAACACCTTCAATGGTCACATCGAGTTCCTAGTCTGTGGGTGGGCACCTGGCGACAATCCGCCAATCATCGGTTGGTATACATCTGTTCGTAATAGCTGCGGTACTCGCCACTCACGCAGTTCTCTACCCATTCCTCATTGTCCAAATACCAGGCGATGGTCTGCTGCAGCCCCGATTCGAAATCGTACGACGGGCGCCAGCCCAGTTCATTGCGTATCTTGGAGGCATCGATCGCATAGCGATGATCATGCCCGGGGCGATCGGCCACGAACTCGATCAGGGAATCCAGCGGCTCGGATTCGAGACTTTTCTGCAAAATGGCCGTTATCTGTTTCACCAGGTCGATATTGGCGACTTCGCAGTTGCCCCCGATAACATACGTCTCGCCTGGTCGACCCTGATTAAACACTGCCTCCAGTCCGGCGCAGTGGTCCTCCACATGCAGCCAGTCGCGGACATTGCTGCCATCGCCGTAAACAGGAAGTTTCATCCGCTTCACCGCGTTGCGAACCATAAGCGGGATCAGCTTCTCCGGGAATTGGTACGGGCCATAGTTGTTGCAGCAGTTCGTAATCACTGTGTCGAGACCATAGGTCACGTGATAGGAGTTGACCAGATGGTCGGATGCTGCCTTCGAGGCCGAGTAAGGCGAGTTGGGATCGTAAGAACTCTCTTCGGTGAAATAGCCGGTCTCCCCTAACGAACCGTAGACTTCGTCGGTCGATACGTGATGAAACCGAAAGTGCGGCTTCTCCTCCATCACTGCTCGGGCTGACTCCAGCAGATTGAACGTGCCCAGGACATTGGTCTCAACAAATCGGCGCGGCCCCATGATGGACCGATCGACATGCGACTCGGCCGCGAGGTGGATGACGGCATCGAAATCATGGCGTGCGAAGCAATCGCGCACCGTATCCGACTCGGCGATATCCACGCGCTCGAACGAGTAATTCTCGGCCGATTCGATCGATGCTAGATTGGACAGATTGGCCGCGTAGGTAAGGCAGTCGATGTTGACAAAGCGTACCCGGGGATACTTGGGCACCAACCGCAACAGCAGATTGGAGCCGATAAAACCAGCCCCTCCCGTCACCGCTACCGAGGCAAACTTCGGCTCTTCGAGACGGTCCTTGTTCTCTTGCTCGATCATGCTCGCACCTTACCCGTCACCCCGTAAACAGTCAACTAAAACCAAGTTAGGTCAGAGGCTGGGACTCTTTGTGAGAATGGTGGGAAGATAGTCAGACAATGCTTCTTTCCAGTCTCGCATGTGATCGAGACCGGCCTTGCGCAGACGACTGTTGTCCAGAACAGAGTTGGCCGGTCTTCGTGCCGGCCGGGGGAACTCTTCGGTGGCGCACGGCACGACCGGCACAGCCAGCCCGGCGTGAGCCACCACTTCGGATGCCAGGTCGAACCAGGTACAAGAACCAGCTGCACTGGCATGATAGAGGCCGGTCAGTTTCGCATCCACTACAGCCTGAGTTTGGGTCGCCACTTCTTTCGTCCAGCAGGGGCTTCCGCGCTGATCGTTGACCACTTTGAGAGGTTCTATCTCTTGCCCGGATTCTTTTTGAGCAGCTTTATCCCGAGCGAGGCGAAGAATAGTGCCAATGAAGTTGTTGCCATATCGGCCATACAGCCAGGAGATTCGCAGAATGACATGATCCTCGAGACAATCGGCGACCTCCCTCTCCCCCGCCAACTTGGAGTGGCCATAGACACTGAGTGGATCGGGTTGGTCATCCTCGGAGTAGGTGTCCGCTTTGGTCCCGGAAAAGACGTAGTCAGTGGAGTAGTAGACCATTCTGGCTCCGACCTCGCGGCAGGCCTCGGCGACATTGCGACTGGCGGCACCGTTTACGGCCATGGCCCTCTCCCTGTCGGACTCGGCGCCGTCAACGTTGGTGTAGGCTGCCGCGTGAAGGACAACTGAGGGCTCTTGGCGGACAATCTGATCGATCGTTCCGGTGCGGTCGGTTAGGTCCAGATCCTCGATATCAATGCCGGTTACGCTGTACGACTCGGAGAAATGCTCGACCAAGTCGCGGCCTAACTGCCCCCGACAACCTGTAACTAGAATCCTATCCGACATCTCCGTCAACCTCCTGGACAATCTCTTCCAGGTACTTCCTATAGGAGTTGCCGGCCATGGAGTCAATCACTTGCTGCATTTGCTCGCGATTTATGAAGCGGAGGCGGTAGGCGATTTCCTCGAGGCACGCTATCTTGAGCCCCTGTCGCTTCTCGATCGTCGCGATGAAGTTGCTCGCGTCAAGCATGCTCTCGTGCGTGCCGGTGTCAAGCCAGGCAATCCCCCGCCCCAACTCGACAAACTTCAGCTTTCCGCGCTCGAGGTAGGTTTTGTTGACATCGGTAATCTCGAGCTCGCCGCGGGCAGAGGGTTTGAGATTCCTGGCGATTTCAACCACGTCGGAATCGTACAAATAGAGCCCGGTAACGGCGTAATTCGACCTTGGCGCCGGAGGTTTTTCCTCGATCGACACCACTCTCCGATTCTCGTCAAACTCGACCACACCGTAACGTTCGGGATCGCGAACATAGTAGCCGAACACCAGACCGCCTTCGTGGAAACTGCGAGCTTCCCGGAGGAAATCAAACTTGCCGTAGAAGATGTTGTCCCCGAGAATCAGTGCGACCGGTTCGCCATCGATGAAATCCTCTCCGAGAGTGAAGGCTTGCGCGATCCCCTCCGGCTTCGGCTGTATCTTGTAACTGATCTTTAGTCCCAGGGATGATCCGTCCCCCAGGAGTTGCTCGAATCGCGGAAGATCGGTTGGTGTCGATATCAGAAGGACCTCGGTAATGCCAAACATCATCAGCGTAGACAGCGGGTAGTAAACCATCGGCTTGTCGTAAACCGGAAGAAGTTGCTTGCAGACAACCTCAGTGACCGGATAAAGCCGGGTGCCGCTTCCGCCGGCGAGTATGATCCCTTTGTTCACCTGTTGCATCGTGAATAACCTCGTCTGGGCCGAGCTTGGCAGAACTGTTTGGTTCTGCATAGCAAGCGGCCGATATGTATGCAACTAAAACTGGCTAAGAGCGTTTATTCCCCAAACAGCCCCCCATAAAAACCTTTCTGGCCTTTCCAGAAGTTGTATATTAGCGAGCTAAGACAGACGAAAGAATCAGACTTCAATCAATCAGGCTATGGGCAAGAAAAAGAAAAGCAATAAAGTCAAGCCGCAGTTGCTGAAAGGCTTCAAGGACTATACTCCCAAGGAGCAAATCGCTCGCGAGAGGATGTTGTCAACAATCCGGTCGGTGTTCGAGATGCGGGGTTTCCTCCCCTATCGAACCGCCGCCCTGGAATCGGCCGAAACCCTCCTCGGTTCCCACTACAACGAAGACTCCCTGGCGGAGCTGTTTGGGTTCTGTGGACCGGAAGAGGTCGACATGGCTTTGCGGTACGAGTTTACTTTGTCGCTGGCACGCTTTGTCGCAGGCAACCCTGACTTGCCCCTCCCCTTCCGAGGCTACCAGTACGGTCCGGTGTTCCGCGTCGACAAACCGGGGCCGGGACGATACCGTGAGTTTACCCAGTGCGATATCGACATCGTGGGCAGCGCCAACCTCCTGGCCGATTCGGAGATTATCGCCACTATGGTTGCGACTTTGGAGGCCTTGGGGATCGAGCGCTTCAAGGTCCGTTTTTCCAGCCGAAGAATTCTGAACGGCCTGATAGAGTTTGCCGGCATTCCGGCCGAGACCGGCCCCGACGTCATGCGCGTTATCGACAAGCTCGAGAAGCAAGGACGCGAGGCTGTCCTGCAGGAACTGGGGCCAGGTCGTACTGACAAGTCGGGTGACAAGATCCCCGGCCTGAACCTTGGCGACTCGCAGATCAACGAAATCGATCGCCTTCTGACTATTGCCGGAACCGAAACCGACAACCCGTTGGCCGCCGCAGAACAGCTGCTTGGTGAAATGGCTGAGTCTGTCGCCGGAATCGCCGATCTCAGGCAAATCCTGAGCCACCTTTCCAATATGAGAGTGTCTTCCGACAAGTTCGGCATTGACCTAACCATCGTCCGCGGTCTCGGCTACTATACGGGACCGGTCTTCGAAACCAATCTTCTCGATCTTCCGGAGTATGGCTCCATCTTCTCCGGCGGAAGGTACGACAACCTGGTTGATCGCTTCCTGAACCGCTCCATCCCGGCAGTCGGCACCTCGTGCGGTCTCGATCGCCTGCTGGCCGCCCTGATCGAACTCGAACGGATTTCGCTCCGTCCCTGTACATCCGATGTCCTCGTTACGGTCATGGACCGAGACAAGCTGCCGGAATACCTGAGAATCGTCGCTGAGCTTCGCGAGGCCGGAATCGCCACTGAGATCTTCCAGGGCGATACCAAGAATCTGACCAAGCAGATCAAGTATGGCGACAAGATCGGCGTCCAGTTCGCCGTCATTGCCGGATCTGATGAGTTCGACAAGGGTCTGGTCACGGTCAAGAATCTGTCGGCCGGTCGTGAGATGGCTCAGCAAGTCGAGAATCGAGAGGAATGGCTCAAGGCCGAGGAAGTCCAGCAGACCATAGAGCGGGCGCAGTTGGTCGAGTTTGTCCTCAAAAACCGCGGATAAGCGGTGGGTCTTTAGTCTTGACAGCAACTGTCATCGCGGTATTTTTCCTCAGTTAACAGGAATGTCCCGTAACCACAGCGCCCCGGTGAGATATTGCGCCGGCGGACAATAATCTTCGAGAGAATGTCGGAAAAGGTCTTTGCAGGCATTGATATAGGTGGCACCAACGTCAAGTTCGGTCTGGTCGATTCTGAGGGCAAGATTCTGCACCGCGAACAACGCCCCACCATGGCCGAGAAGGGCCCCACGCCCCTGCTTCATCTGGTCACCAACGTCGCCGAGCGGCTGTTGTACTACGCTGCCGAGGAAGAACACACTGTGGACCACGTGGGCGTAGGCTCCCCGGGTGCGGTTGATTTCAACTCCGGCGTTGTGGTTGGCCCCTGCCCCAACATTCCCGGGTGGACCGGGACCGAAATCAAGGACAGCCTGACCGAACGACTCAATATGCCGGTCTTCGTCGACAACGATGCCAACGCCATGGCCCTGGCCGAGTCGCGGTTTGGCGCTGCGGTCGGTTCCAAGTCGGTCGTGTGTGCAACGGTTGGTACAGGGATTGGCGGTGGCTTGATAATCGATGGCAAGGTCTGGCGAGGAGCCAGCGGATCGGCCGCCGAGCTCGGACATATCCCCATCGACCTTAACGGCCCTGACTGCCTCTGCGGCGGCAAGGGTTGTGTCGAAGACTATTGCTCCTCACGGGCGATGGTTGCCCGGGCTAAAAAGAAGCTCTCCGGCGGCTTGACACCGACCTTCGACGAGGTGCTCGACAACGGCCTGGACTCCCTGAATATCAAGAAGCTCTTCCTGGCGGCGAGGAAGCAGGACGAGGTGGCAATCGAGATTCTTGAAGAATCCGCTCGCTATCTTGGTATCGGGCTGGCGGGAGTCGTGAACCTTTTGAACCCCGAAACCGTAGTAATAGGGGGTGGCATTGCCGACGGCGGCGCCGGCTTCGTTGAGCTGGTAGCGGCCGAGATCAAGAATCGAGCCTGGAGCTCAGCCACCGAAGAACTGAGAATAGTAAAAGCTCGTCTGGGCAACGACGCCGGCTTTATCGGCGCCGGAATCCTGGGCGAAGATTAGATCACGAGGAACTAGATGTCGCAGGAAATCTCGGACAAGGGACCGATCATGTACCGCATCGGCGCCTGGTATGGCTACAGCTTCAGCGGTGTGCTGCTCATTTACGGCGCGGTGAAAGTAATTCTCAGCCTCATGGATCGTACTTATGTCGACATGATGAACTGGGTCGGATTCTTGTTTGTGGGACTAATCCTGTTGGCCCCGGTCATGGCCTACTCCGAACAGAAGAAATGGGGACATTTCGGTCTTATTGGCATTGCCGGTCTGATCCTCTTGTGGTCGGCAATTTCCTGGGCCGGATATGAGAGCCTGGTGATCATTATCTTGTCCGTCGTAGCCCTGGCCGCGCTACTATCTCCCCAGACCAAGAACTACTTGGCAACTGCACGCTAAATTTCGATTGACTTCGGCCGAAATCCTAATAAATTGGCAAATCTGACCGGCATTGAGAGAATCCCAGGTCAGATTGTATTGGCGCCCTAGCTCAGTTGGTAGAGCAACGGACTGAAAATCCGTGTGTCCCCAGTTCAATTCTGGGGGGCGCCACTTTTTTATGCCCGCGACTTGTCGATCCCGCCGCTAACTGGTATAAATGATTACCAAGTCATAGTCACCGCTCTTCGTTTGGGAGGCCTTCCGATGTCGCGCTTCATAGTCTCACTTCTTCTCGTGATCATCTGCTTTGCATCCGCGCAAGCCTCAACCCTCTTCCCGGTTCCAGAAGAAAAAACCACTTTCACGGCTCGGTTTCTGAGGCCAAACTATAAAGGTTCCAACGACAACATTGGCACGACCAACGGCCTGTTCGAACTGTGGGCCCAGGTACGCATCGGCGATCGAATGTCGCTGGTCGCTGGAATACCTGCGATCCATGCCTCCTATACTTCAACATTCTACTACTTTCCTGGACCGTTTGGACCCGGCAGCCCGATCACCCAGGAGACGGACCAGTGGCGCGGCGCCTGTCCCTTCATCGGTTTGAGAACGCTCCAGGGTAATCTCGAAAACGGTTCGCAGGGCAGCTTCACATTTGGGTTCTGGCTGCCGGTTCTCGACCGGAAAGATCTCGATGCCGATCACTTCCTGGTTGGCGGTTTAGCTGATCCTCACAATGCGGCGAAGTTCATGGCCGAAACCTGGACTCTGTTTCTTGGATATCACTGGACCACTACCAGCGACGCCGGTTTCAGGCTGGACGCACAAGGCGGATTCGAGTATGCCGTGATAGACGATTCTCCGAACCTTAGCAACTGGCGCTATGGTATCGCCATTGGTCTGGCTCGACCGATCCTTATCCAGGCGGAGTTCACCGGCGACTACTTGCTAAACAAGCCTTCGCACTTTTTTGTCACCGACCGAGGCGACGAGAGCGTAGCCCTCAACATCGGCGTGCCCGGTAAGGTCTTGACACCGTCTGTCTATGTCCAACGTCCGCTGGACAAGAATGTCCAAAGAGAACTCGACTACAACCTGGGCTTTCAGCTGAAAGTAACTATGTGATTCGGGCGTGCCCGATACTGGTCACAATCAGTCAACATTCTCCTTAACAAAACTGCCGTTTTTTTGTAACTTGGGCTTCTAATCGCTCACCCAAGCGCACGCTGCGTGCGATCGAAAGGACGGTGGACCGTGAAATCGTTGGCCCTCACTATTGCACTTCTTCTATGCCTCGCATCCTCGCTTGTTGCCGAGGACAAGCCGGGCGGAATTGGCCAGGATCTGCTCGACAAGTACCAGGGACAAGTCGAGAAGAACAAGAGCCTCAAAGCATCGATCAACGCCGTCACGGGTAATACCATCAAGAATCTGGCCCTCGATCGCGAGAAAGTTCTCAGCCACGATCGGATGATGCGGTTCAAGCTGGAATCCAACGGAATCACCAACCAGAGATCGAGCGGTCGCTGTTGGTTGTTTGCGGGTTTGAACGTCATCACGCCCAAAGTCATGACCAAACTCGACAAGGATGCGTTCGAACTGTCCCAGCCCTATGTCGCCTTCTACGACAAGCTGGAAAAAGCCAACATGTTCCTTGAGAAGATCATCTACTACCGCGACAAACCGATCGATGACCGCGCTTTGGCCATCACTCTGCAATACCCTTTCGGCGACGGTGGCTGGTATCCGTACTTCACTGACCTGATGAAAAAGTACGGCGTGGTGCCGCTTTCGGCCATGCCGGAGACTAAGCAGTCGGCGGCGACCGGACGGATCAACAGCCTCATAACCACGCTCATCCGCGGTCACGGTGCCGAACTGCGCCGGATGCATCAAGATGGCAAAAAGCTCAATCAGCTTCGAGCCCGCAAAGAGGAAATGATGTCAGAGGTTTACCAGATGCTGGTCTTTGGCTACGGCCAGCCGCCGGAGGAGTTCACCTTCAAGTACGAGGCTGAGTTCGAGGACGCCGACACCACCGAGGCTGAATCCGACAGTGCCGCCGTCGAAGACGATTCCGACTCCACCGAATCCGAATCCAAGCCTGAGAAAGAGTGGGTAATCGAAACCCATACTCCGCACTCCTTCTATGACACTTATGTGAGCGAGTTCATGAAGGACTGCATCATGATCACCAACAGCCCGACCCAGAAGTACAATCAGTTGTTTGAACTGGAAGAAAGCCGCAACATCTGGGAGTATCCGGATCAATCGGTGCTGAACATGCCGATCGAGAAGCTGAAGCATTACGCCCACCAGTCGCTGTTGGACAGCCAGGCGGTCTGGTTTGCATGCGATGTAGGCAAGGACAACTACAACGACTCGGGCGTCTTCATGGTCGACATCTACGACTATCAGTCCGTGTTTGGCGTTGATTTCTCGATGAGCAAGACCGACCGGATCGACTTCTGGGACATTTCCCCCAACCACGCCATGACCCTTATGGGCTTCGACTCCACCGACACCGGCGAACCGTACAAGTGGCTGGTCGAGAACAGCTGGGGATCAAAACCGGGCGAGGGCGGCCGCTGGTACCTGTACAACAACTGGTTTGATGAGTTCGTCCTGGGGGTGATAATCGACAAGGAACTGCTTTCCGACGAGGATCGTGCTTTGCTGGATATGAAACCGACCAAGATCAAAACCTGGGCTCCGTTCTTCAAAGCCCTTACGAGATTGCCATAGCCAAGTATGGACCCAGCCCTTCTTGAAAAGATAGCTCAGATCTTCCCCGAGGATCGCTTCTCGACCCACCCGGATCAACTGGCCGTGGCTTCCCGGGATGAGTCGACTTTGGATCCGGTGCTGCCGTCTCTGGTCGTGTGGGCAAGGG
>Ga0180430_10001660_pt1 | contig 21212 bp, 15 predicted proteins | sample SS_ome_9_FD_132999 | JGI IMG/M metagenome (GOLD analysis project Ga0180430, IMG submission 132999) | Hypersaline lake sediment archaeal communities from the Salton Sea, California, USA - SS_1_S_2 metaG | ecosystem: Environmental > Aquatic > Non-marine Saline and Alkaline > Hypersaline >... | reverse complement strand
GAGAGAGATGAATAAAATAAAAACAATCTTGATAGTAATGCTTTTTATAGCAACTATTGTACCATTAACGGTATCATCTGACGACCCATATATTCCACAAGCAGATGTATATGTGTGTGGTACTATGGGAGCAGGCTGGTATGATGCAACGCATGTTGCAACGATAGCTGAAGGAATAACGAATGTATCATCAGGTGGAACCATTTACGTGTGGAATGGCACATATGATGAACAACTGACTATATCAAAACAACTAACCTTACAAGGAAATTCATCGGCTGCTACAATCATAAGATATAATTCAGGAAATATTGTAACAGTAGTAAGCGCAGACGGATGTGCTTTCAAAGATTTGAATTTTACATGGACAGGCGGTTGGAGCAACTGTATTGATATGCAATATTGTAATAATACATTGATTGACAATGTGCATTTTAAAGATGGCTACAGCGCTGTTGATATTGTTGATAGTAGAAATTTTACATTTTCAAATTGTGTTGTTAGAAGTATGTATGCTTATGGTGTACATCTGACTACTGTAACATGGGCAAACATTACTCAATCCAATTTTGTTGATAATGATAATGATATTTATATATGGAGAGGATATCATATAAACACTTCACATTGTAGGTTTTATAATCATCCAGGTGAGGATATAGCTGTACGTATGTCAACGACAACAGGATATAATTCTTATTATACAATATATGATTGTGATATTGAAGCTAATACAGGTTGGCCTGGAATATATATTGGAGGTCGATATAGCAGAATAATTCAAAATCGGATTAGTAATTGCTCTAGTGCTATTCATTTGTCAGATTCTAGTGCTTACTATACAGAAGTAAAAAATAATGTTATACGGGATTGTTCTCTTGAAGGTATTAATGTAAATTATGGTCAATCATCTACAACTCCAGGTATCATTGCACATAACTCTATTAAAAATTGTACCTATGCATTAGAACTTGACGATACATCATATTGGACTATTTATAATAATTATTTCAATAATTCAATCGAGTTTTCTGGTACCGTTCACCACATTACGTGGAACATATCTAAAACGACTGCCCCCAACATTGTAGGAGGACCATATCAAGGTGGTAACTTTTGGAGTGCATATTCAGGTGTAAATCGAGGCGATGGTTTTGGTTCAACCAACTATACAATACGCCAATGGAGCGATATTGATTACCTGCCATTAGTTGATGATTATTATCAAGTATATGTTGATGATGACAAACCTGCTCAATGGTATGATGTGTATCATGTCGCTACAATACCAGAAGCAATCACCAACATCACTAACGGAACGATTTATGTGTGGGAAGGTACATATGATGAAGAAGTTACTATCAATAAAGAAGTAACGTTGATTGGAAACGGCACTAATTCAATAATCACAAATCTAACTATAGTTTCTAATGATAATGTAACGATAATGAATCTCAATTTCACACGGAGCGGTTCAGGGGATGCAATACGTTTATCTTCAAAAAATAATATCACCGTTAAAAATTGTGAGTTTTATAATCTTGATTCTGCTATACTTATGTATTCTGATTTAGAAGGCTTTAACTTTACAGGATGTAATTGTACAAAATGTGGATTGAATGATGGATGTTTAGAATTTAATTGGGGCTCAGGAACATCACAAAACAACGTTATATATGATAACGAATTTTATAATATAGGTACTGAAGAAACAATATACATGGGAGATACCGTAGGTGATTTTGTTGTGGCAAATAATGTATTTAAAAACACCGATGATATAACCTTACGTTCAAGCGAATCAGCGAATCATATTTACAATAACTCTTTTATTGGAAGTAGCACTACTATAGGAGTAGGCGATAATGATGTTATTTCTTATAATACTATTAATGATGCCAGCTCTGCCTTTTCTTGTTATGCTTCCAATGTTGATATTCATCACAACAATATTACTACAGTAGAAAATTACGCTTTTTATTTGGGTACAAGCGCAAGTGATGTACAAATATATTCTAATAACATAACTGGAGTAGATACAGTTGCTTATTCACAATCAGGAATAGTGGATGCTACATTTTATAATAATTATATATCTTATGATTCATCTAAATCAAGTGGAAGTGGATATGACAAAATTATATGGAACACCACAAAAACAACAGGACCTAACATAATAGGAGGACTATCTATCGGAGGCAATTATTGGGTGCAATATACAACAGCCGTTGATACAACAGGTAATGGTTTTGCAAGCCAATATCAAATTAATACAGGTGTTTATGATTATCTCCCACTATCAAACAATCTGACAAGTATATTTGTTTCATCAAATCAACCAGCGGGTTGGTATAATGAACATAGAGTACATACAATTTCAGAAGCAATCACTAACGCTTCAGATGGTTGGACAGTTTATGTTTGGAATGGTTCATATAATGAGCAAGTAACAATCAGTAAACGGTTAGACATCATAGGTAATACATCAGCAAATGTAACCATTACTGCACCTTCCTCACCAGTCATTAAAGTATCATCTGACCACGTAAACATATCAAATGTAAATGTTACAGGTTCTGGTTTCATAGGATTGGATATTATAAACTCAATTGATTATGTCAGAATTACCGATTCAAGATTCTATGGACTAAAATATGGAATAACCAACCAATCATACCATAATTTAGATTTTATTAACATATCCAATTGTAATTTTACTCATATTTCTGGCACAGCAATTCAGTTTTATCCTGACTCATATTCCGATAATGTTACAATAGATAACAATGAATTTTATGGTAATGACGGTGATATGGATTATGGAATAGTCATTCATAGAGGAGATGATTGTACTATATCGAACAATCAATTCAAACAATTATATTACAATAGTTTATTATTGAATGATAATGCTTGTCAAAGAAATACAGTTGAAAATAACACATTTACTAACACAAACGGAGGAATTTGGACTTATTCAACTGGTCATATAAAATACAATACATTTACTGACATACCTACAAATGATTACCCGATATCTATTCTGGCTCATGATGGTATGGTTTACGTACATCATAATGACATATCAAGCTGTTGGCGAGGTATTGAACTCTATAACAATGGTGAGAATGCAACGATTTATGCCAACAATATTAGTACAACGAATTATTCAATATTTGGAGGAACAGGTGTTAGTAATGTATTCGTTTATAACAACCGATTATATCAAGATGTAGGAGGCACATCATTTGGCGAATGGAATACAACAGAATCAATCGCCACTAACATAATTGGAGGACCAACAATCGGTGGTAACTGGTGGGCTCAATATACAGATGCTACAGATACAACAGGAAATGGAATTGCCGATACGCATTATGAGGTATTTTCAGGTGTTTATGATGAACTGCCAATAACGAATAATATATCACTTCAAACTTTCTATGTATCAAATTCAATGGGAGAAAATTGGTATGATTCAAATCACACTCATACAATAAACGATGCATTAACGAACCTTTCTGATAATGGTGGAACGATTTATGTATGGGATGGCACGTATACAGAAACACTTGCTATCAACAAACCAAATGTCAATATTATTGGAAACGGAACTGACGTTACAACATTACAACATTCTACAGGAAATTTAATACATATATACCAAAGCAACATAAATATTTCTCATATGTATCTTAAAACAACATCATCAAAAAATATGCATGGAATAGTAAAAGACACAGGCACGGTAAATAATTTAACATTTTATGATTTACACCTTTACGATTTCGCTTATGGAATCCATATATACAACACTGTAGACAATGTTACCATTAAGAATTGCAACATCACTGATTGTGCCACTGTTGGTGGATTAATGGCTGTTGAAATAAAAGAAGGTTGTAGTAATGTAACAATCACTAACAACGAATTTTACAACAATACACAACGGTGTATGTTTATTTATAATTCCAATGATATTGCCATAACGCATAATATTATAAAAACAACTTACTATGATGCTATACTCACTCAATATGGTAAACGGTTTGAAATAAGTAATAACACCATTACTGATTCACTTTATTCAGCTATTTATTTCAAATCATCTGGACATGTAAAATACAATAATATTATTAATTGCAATCATGGGATTGTAATAGAAGCAGATGAAGTCTCGATGGTAAATCAATACTACCATCATAATATTATTGATAATGCTGTCGGTGGAGCATTCGCAATAGGAACACCCAAAGGCGTACAACCAATAGTATATAGTAATGAAATAAGAAACGTATCATATTGTATATATTGTTATCAATCATTATCAAATGGAACATTTTATAACAACAATTTTACAGGTATTGTAAATTCAAATAGCAAATCATTAACAGGATGTTCTTTCAACATAACACAACGAACTGGTCCTAACATCATCGGCGGGCAAGATATAGGTGGAAATTATTGGTCAGGATATACTGGTTATACAACCGGAGATGGAATTGGTACAACATCATATCAAACATATGTTGGTGGTCCATACGATTATTTACCTTTGACAAATAAACAAAACATCATTTATGTATCTGGTTCAATGGGAGCAGGATGGTATAATGGAGCTCATGTGGCAACAATAGCCGAAGCAATAACTAATATGACGCTTAATAACAGCGGAACGGTGTATGTATGGGAAGGAACATACAGTGAAGACCTAACTGTAGATAAAGGAATTACGTTTATTGGAAACGGCACAGATAGAACAAATGTATCTGGTGCTTGGACGATTTCACATGATAATGTAACCATCCAAGCTATGAATTTATCAAAAAACAGTGGGACTATTATATCAACAGGTACTTCTAAAGACATTAATATAAATAACGTAAAATTGAGTACTGCTACATATGGTATATCTAGTACAACAGGAAAAAGAATCAATGTTACAAATTGTACTTCATCATACAGTTTTGGATGGTATGCAATACATTTTGTTGGTACGACACATTGTAATGTTAAAGATAACACATTTACTGGTGGAGCACTTCCGATACATGGGAAATATGCTGACTATCTTAATGTATCTAATAACTTCGTAAAAGGCACCAATATCATAGAATATTCTAATTATACTACGCTTTACAATAATTCTTTCTATAAAGGTCAAGGTGCATATATTTATTCAACACTTGAGATTACCGGATGTACGGAAACTACCATACAAAATAACAATATCTATAAATCCACCGGTCAATCAGCTATTGAAATACAAAGCGGTACTAATAATAATATAATACATAATACAATCAATAACACAGCTTATTATGGTCTATTTGTTAGTAGCACAGAAAATAATATAACAATCAAAAATAATATATTTGCTAATAACAGCGAAGTAGGTAGCAATTATCATGATATAACATTATTCGATAGTTGCAATGACGTACTCATATATAACAATAGATTTATGACTACCAACAATCCTGATTTTAACAGAGCTGATGTTATTAGTGTAAACAATGTAACTCTTAACACAACACAACAAACTGGACCTAATATCATTGGCGGTCAGGACATTGGCGGTAACAAGTGGAGTTTATACACTGGCGTTGATATAACAGGAGACGGTATTGGCAGTACATCATATACCATTGATGGAGTAACTGATTATTTACCATTAACAAATACAAGACAATATACGACAGTGTATGTATCAGGTTCAATGGGAGCCGGATGGTATAATACAACACAAGTTCACACGTTAGCAGAAGCTGTAACAAACATTTCAAATGTTGGTGGAACAGTATATGTTTGGAATGGAACATATACAGGTGGCGCTACAGTAACAAAAGCTATAACATTTATTGGAAATAGTACTGCTAAAACAAATATTACAACAAACGAAATAGATATTGAGTCCGATAACGTATCAATAAGCAACTTCAATTTTATTGGTAGCGGTTCTGGAAATGCTTTAAAAACCAGTGGAGCTACTTGGAGAAGGAATATTACAATACAGAATTGTAAATTCTATAATTTTGAACAGGGATTTTTTGCATATTCTGATGTTCAAAATTTTAACATAACTGGTTGTAACTTCACTTCTTGCGGTTTGAATGATGAAGCTTCTATCCAATTTAATTTTGGAGCACCTGAATCAACAGGTTTGGTAATCCATCATAATGAATTCTATAATGGAGGAGACGCTATCTACATGACAGAAGATTGTACTATAATCAATAATGTGTTTAATACTCCAGGATATCACGCTATACACGCAACTTCTTCTTGTGATGTGATGAATGCTTATAATAATACTTTCAGGAATGTTGATTATGCAATATTTGGTTATGGTGCCGGTCACATTAAATATAATACTGTAGAGAATTGTAATACTTTTATGGGCGTATATAGAGACAACATCAACATACATCATAATAACATCTCATGGTGTAGTGCATCTGGTTTTTATTTCGGAAGCGCTTCAGCCACGAATAATAACATTTATTCAAACAATATAACTTGCAGAAATTTCACATTTGCTCAAAATTGTATTGGAGGAAATGTTATCTATAACAACTACATCAACGTTACCAATTATGTTGCATGGGGTACTGATAGAGCATATCTTGAATGGAATACAACCCAACGAGAAGGAACAAATATCATCGGAGGACCAAACATAGGAGGTAATTATTATGTACAATATACCTCTGCCGTTGACACTACGGGTGATGGATTCGCTAGCGCTTACGATATTCCGCCTTATGATGATGCAACGGATTATCTGCCTTTGACCAACAATTTATCGTTAACAACTTGTTATGTATCCAATACACAACCAGCTGGTTGGTATGATGTAAATCATCTCAGTACTATAAGTGAAGCGTTAACAAATATCAGTGACACGGGAGGCACCATTTATGTTTGGGACGGTTGGTATACAGAAAACATCAACATCACTAAGAACCTTACTGTTATCGGTAATGCGACAGCAACAGTGCACCTTGGAGCTTCCAATCAAGCGGATTATGTAATCAAGGTATATGCGGATAACGTTACTGTAAATAATTTTGAAGTGTTAAACAGCACACACGGAGTAAAAATAGCACCCGATAGCTTCTTATGTAACATAGAAAACACAACGTTTACTGACATCACTATTACAGCAGTTGAAGTCCGTGGAAATTGCGCTGAAATAAAATATGCAACAGCTGGAGCATTATATGGCGTTGATAATTACGCCAACTTCTTATCTGTTCAGAACTCAACATTTACAAGCACTCATACAGGTGTAAAAACACAAGGAATCAATACAACAATACGTGATTGTAATATCACTCAACAAGAGGTTGCTGGTTGTTATGGGTTGAATGCCGAGAACTTTTCAGTTAGACATACCGAATTTTATGATATCAGAAACGGAACTTCGTATGCAGGAGCAGTTATTTATCATAATGTTGATGGTGTAAGAATACACAGCAATTACATGAACCTAACAGAATATGCATTATACGAACCAAATCCAACACCAGGCGGTTTAGTATGTTTCTATAATAACAAAGTATACAATTCCGATGCAGGTGTTGATGTTGGTAATTTACAACAAACAGCATCCATTGGTGATTGTATCATGTATACTAACAACATGACAATCGACATAAATGAAACTGCATATCCCGTTGTATATGGTTCTACTTTACAATCATATACAAGTTGCCCAATTCGTATGCAAGATGTTACTGTTATAAGTATTTCAGATAACGTTATTATTGAAGGAACATATGGGATGTGGCTTGAAGTATCAACTTCTGTCGGGAATCATATTTATGATAACACGATAAGAAATTGTACAACGCAAGGTATTCATGTTGTAGGTGGAAGAGTTGATGTATACAACAACACGTTTGACAATATAACCAATGATGGTATTTACAGCCGATTTAATAATAACTCAGCGATTATTTACAATGTTATCAATAATTCTATTGCCGGAATAACAGTATCACATTCTACAAGTCCAAGAATATATGAAAATAACATTACAAATGCTTCTACAAGTGCAATATCTTGTGCAAACTCAGATGGTAACATTATCCATCATAATCGTATTGACAATATGATTTGGTTATATCAAAACGATAATTCACAGGCTCATAATAACACAATAGCTGGTTCTGGCAGTGATATTGGAATATCACTGCAAGGTGTCTCGATTGGTATAGACATTGAAGCGAATTATATCGACAATTTCGAAGATGGTATAAAGATTTTTGATTCAAACAGACATGTTAACATATCAAACAACTATATTGAAAATTCGTCACGATATGGAATAAATGTTTCTGGTGTTTACATAAACTCATTATGTTATAACAATTATTTCGCCAATAACGGTAATCATGTATATGACACATCATCTGACGTTAATGACCGATACAATACTACCCAACAAACAGGACCTAACATAATCAGCGGACAGGACATTGGTGGTAATTATTATGATAATTACACAGGTGTTGATACAAACGGAGATGGAATTGGTGAAACTGTTTTCGTATTAGGTAATGGTTACATTGATTATCTACCATTAACGAATAATCAAGAATTAACAAATATTACTAATCCATTCCCTGCTAATTCATCGACAAGCGTTGCAAGACCTCCAGTTAATATCAGCGTTACAGTTAATGGAAGTGTTGAATTTTACCTCTATTTCTATAACACAACAGGTATTAGCCCACAATGGACATTGATGGACAATTGGACTGTTTCTGGTAAAGAACGATGTGAAATGGTAAGTCTTGATAGTTGGGGGTGGGGAACGCAATTTGTATGGGGCAACACAACCTATACTTGGAAAGCATGTGCGTATAACAATACTTGGTTAAACAACACTTATACATTTACAACATTAGCGGATGCAGGAGGAGCCAATGCTCGTAATGATGTCAACGATGATAATGTGGTTAATGTTTTTGATATGAGCGCTGATTGGGGACACCGAACGATTGCAGGATACAAAACGTATAACAGATATTATGATGTAAACAATGATGATGTAGTAAACACGATTGATTTATCGACAATCTGGAATAGTACATAGTATTAAATAAGTCCAAAAAAATATATATGAAGGTGGTGAGTAAATAAGGAAAGTAATACTAATCCTCATTTTCTTTCTTTTTTTCGTAGCATTCGTTGTTACTGTAAATGCGGATAATCCAAACTATATCTACAATAATAACTTTATTGACAATACAAGAGATGCTATTGATAACAGCTCAAACACCTATTGGAACTCATCGTATCCTACTGGCGGAAATTATTGGTCAAATTATACAAATCAACATAATCCACCACAAGATATATATTCAGGAACCTATCCACAATCCGTACCGGGTGCGGATGGTATATGGGATATTTATTACGCGATTTGGGGAACAGCTGGTAGTCATGATTATTATCCGCTTTCAGACCAATATCCTCCTATGAACGTTGTATACGTTGACGATAACCGACCATGGGATTGGTATAACGTGACAGGGCATTATCGTAACATTACTTATGGAATGTTCTATGTAGCAAACAACGGCACCGTTTATGTTTTTGATGGCACTTACAATGAACATGTAATAGGAAATAAATCAGTAAAAATTATTGGAAACGGCTCTGAGACAACCACAATACATGGAATATATCATACACACGTTGTTAATTTAACTGCTGATTATGTAAACATTACTGGTTTTACGATTGAGAATGGAGGCGGACATGAATATGATGCTGGCGTGTATATTAAGACAAATCATTCATATGTTTATAACAACACAATAGTAGATTGTAATGTAGGAATCTATGTTCAATATGATTATAACTTTATTGGTAGAAATAATATATCAGGCAATCCTCGTAATATCTATATCATAAATTGTAATCGAAGTAACATCACCAGAAATACAATAGAACATAGCTCAATATATGCTCTTTACGCTGAAAACTGCCATCATAATATCATTGATTACAATAATTGTTCTAATGGTACTCGAGGTATGAGATTAATCACCAGTACAGATAATAACCTTAGTTATAATGAAATAAATGATATTGAATTTGATGCTATAGAAATAACATCTGATGATAATGTTGTGTATAGATGTGATTTAATCAACGCCACTCGAGCTGTATACATACATGATTGTTCTAACAATGAACTTTTTTATTCTAATGTTTCTTTAAGTCAAAAAGGAGTTCATATTGACTCTGCTTATGACATGTTTGTTAAAAGAATGAAGGCATATGAGTGTTATGAATACGGTATCATCATAGAAAATTCATCTAATATTAATTTATATTATAACAGTTTAATACGAAACGCAATAAACGGATTTGATGATTCAAACAATAATAGTTGGTATTCATCTGATTTAGAACGAGGTAATTATTGGTCGAATTATCATAACGCTTCTCAAGGAGCGTATGATAATAATTCTGATGGTATTGCTGATGACCCATATATTGTTCCATCAGGTGGTTCGCTTGACTTGTATCCATTGATGTGGCCTGTCGGAACAGGATTCCTTAGTATTGATGGAAAATCAAATGGATGCCAGATTTATGATTACACACCAACGTTTAACTGGACAAAAATATATAATACAGGTCATTATCAATTACAAATTGCGACAGATTCAGGTTTTACAAATCTCGTTGTTAATTTAACAAACATAACATGGGCTTCTGAATGGTATTTTGCAAGTTATTATGAACAAAACGAAACGCGAGCATCATTTACACTTCCTCCCCAATATGCTTTACCTGATTATGGTCTTTATTATTGTCGTGTCCGAGGATTAACCCATGGAGGGAGACCGTCACCTTGAATAAGATAACCGCAATAAGTATTGTACTACTTATCATATTTACAACAGTCTATCCGGTACAATCTACAAGAGGTCCACATTATATACCTTCTCAATCCGCCGATATCTATGTTGATTGGAACGCTTCATATAGAGGAGTTGGATGGTATGATGCAACGCATGTAGCTACTATTTCACAAGCTATATCAAACGCTAACGATGGAGATACAATTTTTATCTATAATGGAACTTATAATGAAGAGGTCACTATCAATAAAAGAGTAAGTATTATAGGTCAAAAAAATTCTACTTCACCAACTGATTATATTAATGATACTGTAATAATTAGTAAAAATCCAACTGATGCTTGTTTTAATATAGAAAGTCATTGGGTTAACATTTCGAATATAGCATTTTCTTGTCAAAATGCATTAAAACCATGTGTTTTAGTAGAATCCCATAATCATATCAACATTAGTGATTGTTTATTTACACATGCAATACAAGGAACAACTGGATGTGGTGTAAAACTCGATGCAGTAGGTTATGTTGATATTTATAATAACGTTTTTTATGGCTCCGGATGTGGTATTTGGTTTGAATCTATGGGTTTTTCTCATCATTGTACAATACGCAATAACTCAATTACAACATATCATCATGCAGATGATAATGCTTGTGGTATCAAAATAAATCGTGATAATAGTTATAATACAATAGATAATAATATAATTTATAACAACTCATTCGCCGGTGTACATATCTTTGGAACTTGGAATACAATAACGAATAATACTATATCAGGGAACGGGAGAAGTGGTATTACTGATTCATGTGGCGTACTTTTAGAATCAGAAAGTCATAATAATACTATTGGTACAACTCACATTCAAGAATCATATAGTAACATTTTTAATTATAATAACCGAGCCGTTGTAATAGAAAAGGATTCAAAAGATAATAATGTTTCAATGAATCTTTTTAATAATAGTAATATTTCTGTATCAGTTGTCGAAACAGTTGGTGTTATGTCAGGTGGAGGAGAACCTAATCATGTTTTTAGAAACGATTTCATGAATGCTAATGTAAGGCATCTTCAAGTTGAAGCTTTAGCTTCCTCAACTGTATATTGGAATCTGACCTATCCTGGTTTTCCACTCACCCATGCTATTGGTAATTATTTTGATGATTATTCCGGTGAAGATGAGTATCACGGTGCAAATCAAGATATAACTGGTTCTGATGGTGTAGGTGACACACCGTATCCGGCGCAAGTAATGTCAACACAAGCCTACTATCCTACAATACAATCACAAGGGAATATGTCATGGGGAATCATTGTATTACCGACACAAAATATTGAGGCAATAACTGCTACATTATGGGGTTGGTATGGTTGGGGAACAACTGATACAGCATCAAGTGCCGGTTTTTATTATGGTAAATGTAACTGTTCTCAAAGCAACCATGATTTCAATACAACAGGAGGAACAAACTTAGAAAATGAATCATATTCGAAATCGGTTACCGTTGAAGGTTCATCTTGTTATTGTGTAAAAGCATGGGCAAAAAACGATACAGGTTTTCATGTATCAACCAACACAGATTATTTTCTAACAAAACCATCTGCTTCTCCTTCAAATTTAACTATTACTCATCGAAATGCAACTAACGTTACTTTGACATGGGATAATTTATCAATTACACCTCCATCATGTGCTACATCATTTGTTCAATATACTATTATTAGGTATAGCCCTACATCTCATCCTGCAAATCCTACTGATGGACAATCAGGTTACATAGGTACAGCTGAAACATGTAAGATAACAGGACTAACAAAAGACAGTCAATATTTCTTTTCCGCGTGGACATACATTCGAGCAAATTGTTCCGGTACAATGTATTCACAAAATAGCACAGAATTTGCAACTACAACAACATGGACGCAAGGTGGTGCGTATAACATTAGTGTACGATATGAAAACACAACATATGGTTATGTACCTTTAAATCGATGGGGACCGCATGTTTTTACGATTTATTATTATGGAGAGGAACCTTGGGGTGAGGCATATGGACAGGTTGATTACGTTACGATTGTAACTAACGATACAGGCGTCACAAATATTACATATGATAAAGGCATCATTGGTGATTTTTCGGATATATCACATGGAAATTTGACGATAACAACAAATCGAACTATTAAATTCATACAATTATATTGGAATGACACGGATATAGGTTTTCCAAATCGTTGTTTTCGGACAATTATTCCTGAAACAGGAGAACGAAACGTCACATTCTTCATTCGAACTAATTTGCAGGTATATGGAGAAGGTACAAACAATTTCAACGGTAGTATAGTGATGTATAATTATGTGTTCATCGATGAAACAGGACAATTTCGTCCACCAAACCAACCATATGCTTCAATATATACATTTGATGAAGAAGGAAATCGTTTGGTTATACATGAAGAATTTTTTGATACAACAGGTGCGGTTTATCCTTGGTTGATATTTGACAAACAATATTTCATTGGTGTATATTGTGATTTACTTGAATATGATAGGTTAGGATTAGCGCCATCACAAACTGACCAAAGTCCTGAAATTGATATTCCTTGGGAATGGAATCAAACATACGCATTTTATGATTTAATTATGCTTACACCCAAATGGTATAGTAATGGTTTCTATGTGTATTATCGTGATACTACATACAGTACTTCTGCTGTCACATTTACAGTATATGATTCAATAAATGGTACACAATTATATACAACAACATTCACAGGTGGTAGTGTAAAGAATTTTACCTACCCATGTAATACAACACAAAATTATGCATACAAAATAACGGCAACACTTGATAGTGTTGATAATGTGTATGATGGTACCTATTCTACCAAACAGGTTATTGTTGCATATGCTACCGAGGCAATATACGACCAATCATCAATTGATGATATTATTGAAAATATTTTTGGTTTAACGCCTATATATAATACGGCGACAAATCAAGAAGTACCATGGACTTATATAATCATATTTTCATTAGCATTTATATTCTTAGTTTCTCTCGGAAAATTAAATGCATTTCTTGGCGCATTGGGGTGTGGAATGGTCCTTGCTTTATCAGGTGTAGCTGTAATTGGTGCAGGAGCGCTTTTTTCGAATTATCCTAATTGGCAAGGACCTTCCCTTTTAGTTATAGGAGTATTCATTATACTTATTGGTATTATTGGTCTTATAGGAGGAGTTGACAGGAGGTCTGGATACTATTGAAAGCAGTTAACATTATGATGTATTTATTGATATTTAATATCGTCATTTCTTTGATAGGTTATTTGAATATTTATCAAATGAATGTGCAAGGAAGATATAATTTGGTTGATTTAGAAGAAGGGCGTGGAGGAGAATCAGCTGTATGGTTCTTCTTAGGAACATCCGCTGTTGTATTGATTACAGCCGCTATTGCTGGTGCGGTAGGAGGAGCGTACTTTTTGAAAATTCCTACATCTGAAGGAGCCGCGTATGGCTTTTTCGGTACATTATTAGGTTTGATATTCATCAATTCATATGATATATTATGGGCTTTAGTTGACTATGCACCACAACCAGCTCAATTTGCTGTTGGTGTTGTTGTAGCGTTATTCTTAGGTATAACTGGAGTAATGTTTGCACTTGGTTATTTACAACTGATACGTGGTAGCATACAAACAATGGCGTGAGAAAATGATAGATGTAACGACAATAATAGCAGTCATTGTAAACTTCTCGAATTTCACTCGAGATGGTATAATACGATTAGCGTTTCAACCGTATTATGCCATACTTGGTAATTTTACATGGGGTATCATATTTGGATTTATTGGCGTAGCATTATACGCTAATGAAAGAAGCATGGGTACTGTATCCATATTTTTGATTATTATAGGAGTGTTTTTCAGTATTGCAATGGCACAATTGATGTGGTATTTATTCGGAATCATACTTGGTTTGTTATTAGCAACAATATTTTATAGAACATTTGTGGTTCAAAAGTTATAAGGTGAGGAAATATGAACAAAAAGGAGAGTAGGATATCTTGATACCAGAAATATATATACTGATATTCAGTTGTGCAGTATTATTTTTCATATTGGGTATCCTCAAAGAAAGTGTTGTATTCACAGCGTTCTCGATGCTGTTTTGGATAGTAATCATGGCAAACTCGATATTCATTGATATACCGTATTACGCTTTTGATTCAACGAATAAAACATTCTATACAGGACATTTTGAATATACCTATTACAGTATATCGTTTGTTGCTTTAGCATTTATCATCATGTGTGTGATATGGACTATATTGCAATATACTGATTTTTCATATTGGAGAAAAAGACGTATACGATAAGGGATTAATGTGAATAAAATCATCAAAGTCATTCGTATTGGCACTCCCGATGATATCAGAACATCGATTCGGAGGATTGTATCACAACTTGAAAAACATAATTATTCCATAAGTTCGGACCCACGAGCGGTCCGACTTTTTTCTCGTTTTATACCTGAACCGTATCGTAGAAACAGAATTATTATATTTTCAAGGACGGTTGATAGACCAACACGAAGTATCATCACAATAAAACCAGAATATAAAGTTGAATTGAAAGATGATTTTAGTTTTAAGATTTTGTTGAACAAATAATGATAACATTCGTTAATTATTTAAACTACTCTTTATATTACATGATGTGAGGTTTCTCGGGAGGCAACCTACAGATACCGGTTAAATATTTATACCGGTATCAACTATTACCTTTTTATGTCAAGAACATTTCGATTAATTGGTTTCAAAAACGGAAAACCTGATTACAGTAAGCATATCAATCAGGTTGCTCCATATCGTTTTTATCGTCACGAGAATGTTAATGCTCGTAAAAAATATTATCGAGGTTATAGAATACGACAAAAACAATTTTTAAAAAAATTCAATGAACATTTAAAATTCAGACCAACAAATGGGTGGCGTACATGGTAAAACAAGAATTTCGACCTACGCCAACATTAAAAGGAAAAGCCGCTAAACGATTTTTTAATGAAATCAATGACGGTGAGATATCAGAAAAACAAAAAAAGTTCCTAAAAGAATGTGCTAAACTTGTTAAAGATTTGTGCTGTTTCTGATTTACATGATAATCGCATTATTATACCAAAATGTAACGTTTTGATTATTGCAGGTGATATCAGTAAAAAAGGTAATGCGTTTTGGTTCAAAGAATGGTTTTTACCTTACCTAAAAGATGTTAAACATACTTATGATGTGTGTTTGTTGGTATTCGGAAATCATGACGACGATATTCAACTGTCAGATGATTACAAAGAAGACATTCCTGATTATATTAAAATCTTGAATAATCAGTTATTCAAATATAAAGGAATCAATTTTTTTGGTTCACCTTTTACTGTTCAAACACCTGAAATAATAGATAGTATGACTGCTTTTGATGATGATATTCTTGAGGTGTTTTATCGGGATATTCCTGAAAAAACCGATGTTCTAATAACGCATATGCCACCATACGGTATCGGTGATACTGTTATCAATCAAAATTATCATTTAGGAAGCACGACATTGTTAAGTCGTGTATGGATTGTAAAACCAAAGATTCACATATTTGGACATATACATACAGGAAAAAAATACACCAAAGTAAATGGAACCAAATTTTATAACGTATCTGTATTAGATGAAAAGTACCAAGTAGCGTACAAACCAACTATCATTAACCTGTAAATTTAACAAACGTTAAATAACAAAATATGATTACAATAATAATGGAGAAATTTCAAGTATTATCAATTACAGAAATGATAGAAAAATACCCACATTTACCTGAATATTATTCTTTTAAACCAGAAGATATTCAAATAATTGTGATTACAAAAAATGAATATGATTACAATTTTCGACCTCTTTTAAAACTAGATTTTGATGATGTTATGCAGTCGGATAAACATGGTGTTTTCATCCAACCAAAACACATTGATATGTTGATAGAAAAATTACCTGAAATCAAAAATGCACTTCTTGTATATGTATGTTGTGATGCAGGAATATCTCGAAGTCCTGCCGTTGCAAGTGCATTAGCGCATTTTTTAGGTGATGCTAAATCATATGGAAACCTGACATACAGATATCCTTTTGCCAATCATGATGTGTTTGAGGAAGTACTAAGGGGTTTACGTGATACATGTCGCGATGTTATAAAGGGTGTCAAATATGAATAACGTAAAAATTCAGATAGCTCAGGAAATGTTGTTAGGTGGTGTGATTACTAACGTAGAAATGGATTCAACAGGTCTTATTGTTATCGTTGTTTATAACCAAGGTACAAGATATTGTGTATATCCACAAGCAGTATCACGTATTGATAGTCCTAATAATAAAGAATTATCAATTGATAAATTATTGAAAAAACATGAAAACAAACAAAAAAATGATTAATAAAATTAAATTTAAATATAAGTGTAATCATTATAGATAAAAAAGGAGTAAGGATGGATGAACGAATCACAACGCAATATTCTAAAACAACTCGAACAATCTCCATTGACTGGTGAAGAACTTGTTGAACATACGGGGTATTCTCCTAATGGAATAAGAGGTCGCATCAGCGAACTTAGAAAACTTGGGTATGATATTCAATATGAAGAACGTACGGAAATCAAAAAGATTAAAGTAAAAAAATATGTATTGAAATCGAAAAAAACCGATGAATTCCTGACGTATTTAAAAAAAAGAGCATTATTTGGCAAGGTTATAGACGTTAGTGTTGTCGCAAAACAAATAGGAATGACCGTTGAAGAAATACAATCAATTATCGGTAAATTATTTTTGAATCCTAATTATAGTGTTATACAATTATCAAACGTTCAAGTAAAGATTCAAAGATTATCTTAATCTTCATTCAATAAACTCATTAAATATTTTTGGGATTTGATTATTATATTGTGAGTTATTTCATTTTCCAAATCATATATCAAAACATCAATCATATCATTATCTAACGATGGATAATCTTTTTTTATTTTTTCTATAATGTGTTCTTTTATTTTTTGTTGATATCTTTGTTTAGATTTTTCTACATCCTTTTTTGAAATTGCGTCTTCATTACAATGATAAAAATATTTATCCCAAAAATTTTTAAGTTTATCATATTTATCTTCTTTACCATCTTTCATATACTCATTGCCACAATTGAAGAGATTCATAAATGAATCTTCATGTCCTTCTTTGGCGCAAGATTTCATTCTTTTCACTAATTCTACTTTTTTGTTTTCCATATATTCCTCGGCTTGTTTTTCATAAATATTAAGTTTGGTAAATATTTCTTCATACAAAACAAAGTTATCGATATTTTTAATAAGAGTATATTTATTTAACTTCGAACACATATATTGAAAGGATAAAGAAATATGTTTACTCATTTTTTTAAAGAAAGCATTTACCTTATAATTATCAGAACATAAAACAGATAAAACATCACCTTCTTTTATATTAGGAAAATTTTTTTTATCTAATCTGATAATAAGACTATTTCCCGCTTTTTTAACCTTCATTTTTTTAATTTCATTAATATTTTCATCATCAATATTTTCTTCATTCATATTTTCATCACCATCCTGTTTATTTGAAAAATAGTATATTAAGTTAATTTAAGTATTTTTCGAAAACTTGAATTCCCATCTCTTTTCCGGGCACTTTATTACTCTGTAATAAAGTGAAAAAGTGAAGAGTTTAAATCTTTTTTCCGGGCACTTTATTACTCTGTAATAAAGTGAAAAAGTGAAGAGTTTAAATCTCTTTTTTATGTACAACGTAAAAAATGAAAAAATTAAAAATTATGTTATACAAGCGTATTATAATCTATTATTTTTGTATTATTTCTCGATAGAAAAGCGTATTTTTTAGAAAATTAATTTGAGTGAACGGTTTTTTAGAAAAAAAAAGTCGCCTTCGAGAAAAAATGTGATACGGATTGCAAATCCCTTAGACTAACTAGAAACAACTATAGTATTTTTATGCGATTGGATATCTATTAGTCCCAATCGCAAAAATACAATATTTGTTTTCAAAAGTTAAGGACTAACAAAATATTTAAACCCGCCCCGCCTTAATAATTATGAGGAAAGACGTTGGTTAAAATCGATGACTACTGGCATCACCCAGCAAACAAAATAAATTGGAATGTATCCTATTGGGGAAAACCAACCAAACGTGATGGTCGTAGAGTATATTTTGAATTCACGTTACTGATGGGACCTGATTTTGAAACATGGCATCCCAGCGCAAAAGAGCGTTTGTTAGACCATTTATCTGATTCTCACGCAAGTGCTACGTACAATGGAAACATTGATTATGACATGTCAGGCAACACTTGGCATGAAAATAAAGTATTTGGTGATGGTTCATTTGACATACCATATGAATTGTTAGATGAGTTTACAACGCGAGATGAACTCAACGAAGTAGCTGAAGATGCAATTTCAAACGTCATTAATTACAATCTGGCGCGTTTTGAACGTGACGCTATAGATTCGTATGGTGTGAAAATAAGACTGCTTAGATGATAAGAAAAAACGGATTCTGTGAATCCGTAAATTTAAAATTCAACGTTTTCATCAAAAAAATTTTCTTTTTCCATTGTCTTTAGAAAATTGCTTATTTCGTCCTTCTTTAAAATTTTGATATTATGTTGATTCAAACATTTTTTAATAGCTTCATGCATTGTTCCTTGCGTGGGACTAAAATAACAAGGGTCTTTTTCATCGGATGCTCTAATACCATGATATCGATTTGTAGGCAAGGATACTTTACCATAAGGCACAGCGTGTTTTTTTGGTAACTGTTTTTTATTATGGGAAGTATAAAGGTAAATAACTATCTTAATTGTTTTCCCAGATTTGTTTTTCTTTTCTTCAATTTGTTTTTTTGTTTTTTGGTTCATTTTTAAACATCCTGTGTTTTTTTGCATATTAGTGTATATTACACATTATATTTAAACTTTGTGTGTTATGTTAAATTTGCAAAAAATCGTGAACTAGCATTCAAATATTTAAAAAACTATTTAAAACATTTTTTTATTATATTTTTGAGGCAAGAGGGCTATGAAAAAATTAATTGTTATAATTTTATGTTTGGTACTTGGGGTAAGTACCTTAACAACAACCGGTATAGCTGATGAGACTTCCGGTAACGAATACGTTATTATGGTTGGTCCGCCATATGCACCACGCGACCAATGTGAAGTCATAAAAACAATCAGTAAAGACGATGCATATGCATTACGTGATATTCTATCACAGAAAGGAACAGGATTATATCGTTTGAAAGAAAAATTCAACGCGTTAGCAAAATACGATGTTTTTCCTGAAAATTTTATTGACAAACTAATCCAACAATATTACGGTGATGCGTATTCACTTGATGGAGGAATACTTAATGGCGAACCACGATTAAATCTTGGATTACATGTTTACTTGTTTTGTTCATTTTATTCGCGAAATGTTTTCCTTAACTTCCCAACACAATGGATATCATTTCATGAACGAGTACGATTCAACGACTTAATACATCTAAAAGAAGATTGGGCAGAAATTATGGAAAACGTTACATTACTTGGTTACCTTACTTATATTCCTTCACAGGTTATACTTGGTGCTCCTACAACTGTTTATTTATCACTCGGTTTGTTATGTATGACACCAAGTACATTCGGTTTTACAGGTCCTTTTATTGGATTCTATTTTTCAAAATTAACGGCAGGAATATATTGTTATAACGCAGGTAACGATAGCGTTCCCCCGCCTGAAACACCATTCTTTGACATTGAATTTGGTATATCTCCATTATCAGCACAAATGTATTTACAAGGGTCAGAATGGACAGATTATTAAATTTAATATAACACCGTAAACATTATATCTATAAAATGGTAAAAATTGACGACTACTGGCATAAAGATGAATTTAACATACATATCAAAGACCCAGATATGTTGGTAAAACCCGGTTCACGTATTGTTGACCGAGAGGGAACTACATACGGCATCACAACCGGCGATTGGCATTCATGTCGTATGGAAGGTTGTAATGGTTTGCGACTGACTGTAAAATGGCAAGATGGTAAAACTACGTTTCCTTGCTCAGCAGGTTTGAAAAAAATAGGTCCAAATATTTGGAAAATTATTTAATCTAAAATAGGTGGAACTTGCGTATACCATTCATCCGCCTGAACATTGTAAATTTGCGTTTTAACTGATATTTCATCATCATCGTAATGAATGTATTGTTTAAT
>Ga0180430_10001659_pt1 | contig 21221 bp, 17 predicted proteins | sample SS_ome_9_FD_132999 | JGI IMG/M metagenome (GOLD analysis project Ga0180430, IMG submission 132999) | Hypersaline lake sediment archaeal communities from the Salton Sea, California, USA - SS_1_S_2 metaG | ecosystem: Environmental > Aquatic > Non-marine Saline and Alkaline > Hypersaline >... | reverse complement strand
GTTTTCAGGATCAGGGGCGGGCGAGCGGCTCATGCCTACCCAAGATACGCATCACAGAAGAAGTACAAGTTATGGTTTTTATGGAAGAGGCTCCGCTCTGTCCTTCACTTTCATTCACACCCGACAGGGAGTCGTCCTTGACGTGCGGCGAGAACAGCTTGTGCTGGTGCTCGAGCGGCTTGAAGAATTCCCCGCGCTCGACCTCCTCGATCGGGCGCTGCTCGACCGGACGAAGGAGGTAGTCGCCGAGTTCCGGCGGGTAGTAGGGGAGGCCGATGTATCCGGGCAGCACCGCCGCCATCGTTTCCACCCCGCCAAAGACCGGCGTTTCCTCTGTCACCTCGAGATCACCCACCTCGGCCAGGTCGAATCTCTCGACATAGTAGCCGAGCCGGTAGAATCCGAGTTCGGCGGCGAAATAGTTGAGCGAGTTTTCGTGGACGGGTGGTGCCTTTACCACGTAGGCGGTCATGGGCGTGTTTTCGAAGCCGGCCTCCCCGGGCGGCACGTTCAGCGCCCTTCGAGCGCGTTGGCGATGAGTCGTCTCAGGTGACTCTCGTGAGGGGTCCGGCGAGGTAGTCCTTCCAGCGTGGCGAGATGGCCCTCGAGGAGGTGAACCGCGACACCCTGCGCGTGAGGACCGTGATCACTCGACTCGGCGAGCCCGCTCAGCGCGACGAGGCGCTTGACGTAATCGACCTGGCAGGCTTCGCGGAAGGAGTCCCTGTCCCCCGTCATGATCGCCGTATCGAGCCTTTCCATCGCCTCGGCAAGTCCGAGAGATTCGCCGTAGAGTCCCGAGTCGACGAGCCTGTTCAACGTGTTGCGATGCAGGAGGTGATCGAGCGCGGCACCGTGGATCTCCGCGATGGCGGAATGAATCTTGGGATCCTCGTTCGCATCCAGTTTCGCATGATCGAATCCGCGCCGGCGCAACTGCAGGAGCGCGATCAGGTCGGTCGGCAGGAAGGCGAACCCGTCCGGTCCGAAGACGTGGGATTCGAGGACCTCGAGTGCGCGCTCCTGCGTGGCCGCGGGAACGGGAACGAACGGAGCGGCGGCGGCGCCCTCCTGCCCGTGCACGGAGCGGTCGATCTCGACTCCCCCCACGTAGCGCGTCAGGATCTCGGCGGAACGGCGGTAGTCCCGGAGAAGACTGGCGAATGCGGTCCGCAACTCGTGATATCCCTCGCCCTCCACCGGAAACGACCCGGCGAGACCCGCCATCGTCTCCCGGACCCGCTCCATCGTATCCACCGCGTGGCCGATCGGATCGCTCGTGAGATCGTTGATCATGATCCGCGGGTCGATTCCGCGGCCGGGAGCGCGCATGTCGTCGGCGTCGTTGCCGAATGCGTGGGCGGGCTTCGTCGATTCGCTCAGGATCCCGGCGAGCAACTCGTCCTCTCCCTCCGGAGTCGATTCGCTGTAGCCGTAGCGGATCGCCCAGTGGTCGTAGGGACCCGGCACGATCGAGTAGAACTGTCCCTGGCGGTCCCGGTCGCGCGCAATGTTCGCCGGCGAGTAGTCCATCACCGACGAAACGACACCCAGCCGGCCGGTTCGCTCCTCGTCGTGAATCTCATCCGGACCGTGGAGTGTGCTCGCGATGAAGTTGTGGCTCAGGCCCAGGGTGTGTCCGATCTCGTGCAGGATGAGATCGATCAGGGCCTCCTCGATCAGCGCGTCCATCTCGACTCGGCTCGCCCCGGCGACCGTGAGCGAGGCGCGCGCCGAGATCGCGTTCTCCTGCCTGAAATGGCCCGCGAGACACGACCCGCCCCGCCCCCGTCCCGGGTCCGCGATCCGGTCGAAGGGGAACCGGTCGCCCGCCCGGAGCGGTTCGACCGGCCCGGAGCGCTGCAGCAGTTCACTCAGGCGGATCCGGTTGGTCACGTAGACATACTCCAGCATGATGTCCGCACCGATGATCTGGCCGGTCCTCGGATTGACGAAACTGGGACCGTACCCGCCGAAGGGTGGGTCGGGTGAGGAAGTCCATCGCAGGACGTTGTAGCGGATGTCTCCCGCGTCCCAGTCCGCGTCGTCCGGCTGGACCCTGCAGACGACCGCATTCGTGAATCCCGCGCTCTCGAAGGCGAGATTCCAGGCCTCGACTCCCTCGCGGATCGCATCGCGCAACTCCACCGGCGTCGTGTTCTCGATCCACCACACGATGGGTTCCACCGGATCCGATTTCTCCGCACCGGGATTCTTCTTCCGGAGGTGCCAGCGATGGATGAGATCGCGGTAGTTCGCGCTTTTCTTCGATGTCAGGTCCGTGTTCCGGGTCGTGAAATACCCGACCCGCGGGTCCTCGAGGCGCGGACGATAGTCGTTTTCCGGAACCGCGATGAGCGCATGCTGCACGGAAATCGTGATGAAGCGCGCATCGGTGACCTCGTCCTCGCCCCACTCTTTCGGCCGCTCGTTCTCGAAGACGTAATCCACCCGCAGGAGCGTGTTCTCGGGGTAGTTGCGCAGGTCCGTGAAACGCGTTCGATCCTTCGAGAGATCCCCGAGCACGAGATCGTCGGCCTTCGGTTCCTTTTTGCGGGACGGCTTCACCATCGCGAGATACTCCCGGAGGAAGATGTCGCCGGCTTCGACGAGATGGGTGGTCTTGTCCTCGGTCGTCGCCACGATCTTCTCGGATACGAGCACCGCATCCGAGATGTTCGCGTCCGCCGCGCGAGACAGGGCGTTCTCGGGATCGAAGTAGAAGCCGGTGTTGCGCCCGACGAACTCGATCCTGTCATAGTGCCGGCGCACCGAGACGATTTGCTCCCGGAGGAACCGGCCGCGAAAGAGGCCGAGGTCCGGGATGCCGTCGAGGACGTAGGCGAAATGGATGAACTCCGTGTCGATCTGTTCGTTCCGGACCGCGAGGTAGACGGTGCCGTCGTCGCGGTCGCGATAGAGATTGAAGAGCCCCTCGAGCAGGTCGCAGTTCTCCACGATCTCGGCGAAGGACTTCTCTCCACCCGGACTTCCCTTCCCTTTCCGGTTGTCGTTCTCGTTCTCCGTTTCGGAGGCGAAGGCAATTCCGAGGAGCAGGAATGGAGCGAGGCAACCCCGGAGGAATACGGATTTCATGGTGTCCGGAGCCTAGTGACTTGCAGGGGGACCGTCAACGGCAGGAATCGGCATCGGGAGCCGAACGGCAAACCGGGTTCGCTCCGTCAGTCGACCCTGTCGGGCCGGCTTGCCGACAGGGTCGGGTCCGGCGGGCGACCCCGTTCGGTCAACTCCACAGGATTCCGGCGAGAAGGTTGAGGAGGTAACCCGTCGCCACGATCGCGAGCGAGGCGATCCCGAAGTAGATCCCGATCAGGGCGAGCCGCATCGTCCGCCGCAACATGATCGCCTCGGGCAGGCTGAGAGCCGCCATCGACATCATGAAAGCGAGTGCGGTGCCCAGCGGAATGCCCTTCTCGAACAGCACCACCGCGACGGGAACGATCGCCGCACAACTGCCGTACATCGGTACTCCGAGCACGGTCGCGACCGGCACCGAGAAGGGACCGGTCGCGGTCATGAGGCGATGGATGGCCGCCTCGGGAACGTAGTTGTGGAGAAAGGCGCCCACCGCCACACCAACGAGTACCCAGATCCAGATCTGGCGGATCACCGATACCGCCTCGTCCCAGCCGCAATGCAACCGGGTGCGCCAGGTGTGGACCGCTTCGGCATCTTCCTCGCCCGGCGAGGTAAGGATGTCACTCTCGAGATACCGTTCGAGATTCAGCCGCCCGATGGTCACCCCCGCCACCGTGCCGATCGCCAGCCCGCTCACGACATAGGCGACCGTGACGGGGATCCCGAATTCACCTGCCATGAGTATGACGAGGTATTCGTTGATGATGGGAGAAGTGACGAGGAACGAAAAGGTCACGCCCAGCGGCACGCCCGCCCGGAGAAGACTGATGAACACCGGGATCGACGAGCAGGAGCAGAACGGCGTGATCGCTCCGAAGAGTGCCGCGATGACGTTCGCCCCGATGCCTCCCCTTCCCATCCAGCGCTTCAACCGGCGTTCCGGCAGCCACGTCCGCAGCACACCGATCGCGAAGATCATCACCGCGAGCAGGAGGAAGATCTTGATCGCGTCGTAGACGAAAAAGTGGACGGCCCCGCCCAGACGCGTGTCCGGGTCGAGGCCGATCACTCGATAAACGATCAGGTCGGCGAGGTTCAGCAGCATTTTCCGCCTTTGCCGCCGGAGCCCCCGCACTTTCGGTCCGCCTGTTCGCCGGCCTTGCGCTTCAGGGACTCGTCCAGCTTTTCGAAGAGTCTACCGAGGAAGCGGGATTTCTTCTCGTCAGCATTCTCCGGGGGCGCTTCGTCCTTGGTTCTCGATTCACTCATGGCGGAAATCGGGTGGGGTTCTCGCCCGTGCGATGGCGCGTCGCCTCAGGCTTCGGCGGGCTCTTCCAGTTCGGTCGCCTCGTCTCCGATCTCGCGGGTCGCATTCTCGAGCCGGAGTTGGTCGAGCTTGTCGATCGGGAGACTGCAAAGCAGTTCGATCCGGCGCCGGATCTGCATCGCGACGAGGAAGAAGTAGTGTTCCGTCTCCTCGTCGGTGCCCTCGAAGGCGGCGGGATCCGGCGAACTCCAGTGAGCGATGACGGGCTGACCGGGCCAGACCGGGCAGGTCTCCTTCGCGTTGTCACAGACGGTGATCACGAAGTCGAACTGCATGCCCTTCTCCGAGAACTCGTCCCAGGACTTGCTTCGCGCCTCGCTCGCATCGATGCCGAAATGCGTCTTCAGCACCTCCGTCGCGAAGGGATTCACCTCGCCTTTCGGATCGGCGCCGGCGCTGTAGGATTCGAATTTGCCTTTTCCGAGCTCCTTGATGAGAAACTCGCCGAGGATACTCCGGGCGCTGTTCCCGGTGCAGAGGAAGAGGATCTTGTAGGGTTGTTCGTGTGTCATGATGGTGTTTTCGGTGGTTGGGTCAGTCCGTGGGAAATTATACACAGGGAAGCCCGGTTGAACTGGACTGCCCACTTGTGACGAGATCGGCACAGTGGAAGAAATCCGTCAGGCAGGGGCAGGCGATTCGATAGAACTGCTGAAGGCCGCGTTTCTCCGATTTTACCAGCCCCGCCCGTTTCATGATCGCGAGGTGCTTCGAGACAGTCGACATGTCGGCTCCCACGAGTTCGGTCAGGTCGCAGACGCAGCGCTCGCCCTGCGACAACACCTCGGCGAGAAAGACCCGCGACGGGTGCGCCAGGGCCTTGATCACCCTCGCACGCCGCTCGCACCGCTCTCTGCGCTCCGCTTTCGTCATTACTTGGCAATTTGGCAAAATAACCAAGTAATGTCCAGAGAAATCTTCACCGCAGGAATGGCGGGGAAGATGTCGCAGCCATTCCCCCGAAAAAACTCGGCACGAATTTTGCGCACTCGGTTTTCTGGTTCACAATAGCGCGGATGAATTTTGGATTCGTGTCAACGAGGTTCGCAGGCACCGATGGCGTCTCGCTCGAAGCGGCGAAATGGGCCGAGGTACTCTGGCGGGACGGGCACGTCTCGCACTGGTATTCGGGCCAGAGCGACCGGCAGTCCGAGATTTCCCACTGCGTCCCGGAGGCTCACTTCGGCCATCCCGAGATCGAATGGATCAACCGGAGGATCTGGTCCACGACGCACCGCAGCCGCCTCGTCTCTCGCCGCATCCGCGCCCTGTCGGACTATCTCAAGGAGACGCTCTACACCTTTGCGGAGCAGTTTTCGATCGACGTGCTCGTCCCCGAGAACGCGATCACGATTCCCATGAATCTCCCTCTCGGGGTCGCGATCACGGAGTTCGTCGCGGAGACGGGGATCCCCACGATCGCCCACCACCACGATTTCTATTGGGAGCGCACCCGGTTTTCGATCTCGGCGGTGGACGACTACCTCGACATGGCGTTCCCCCCTCATCTTCCGGGCATGGTCCACACGGTGATCAACGCGGCCGCGCAGGAGCAGATTTCGCGGCGAAAGGGCGTCGGAGCCCTTCTCATCCCCAACGTCTTCGATTTCGACAATCCGCCCGACGGCCCCGACGACTATGCCTCGGACGTCAGGGAGAGCCTCGGTCTCGCGCCGGACGACATCTTCATCCTCCAGCCGACCCGCATCGTCCCCCGCAAGGGTATCGAGCACTCGATCAAGCTGGTCGGGATGCTGAACGATCCCCGCTGCAAGCTGGTCGTCTCCCATCTCAGCGGAGACGAGGGGCACGAGTATCGCGGCATGCTCGAAGAGATGGCGGCGACCGAGAACGTCGACCTGCGCTTCGTCGGCGAACGCGTCTCGGAGGTACGGCAGCGCGACGCCGACGGTCAGAAGCTCTACACCCTGTGGGACCTCTATCCCCACGCCGACCTCGTCACCTACCCCAGCAACTACGAGGGCTTCGGAAACGCGCTCCTCGAGGCGATCTACTTCCGCAAGCCTGTCGTGATCAACCGCTACAGCATCTTCGTGGAAGACATCGAGCCCAAGGGTTTCCGGTTCGCCCTGATGGACGGCATCGTCACGCGCCATGTCATCAACCAGGTGTCTCGCCTTCTCGAGAACGAGACCTACCGGAACGAGACGGTCGAGCACAACTACGAGATCGCGAAAAAGTACTACAGCTACGAGATTCTTCGTCGCAGCTTCTCCTCGATCCTGGGCTCCCTCACCGGCTGGTCGCCCAAACGCTGAATCTCTCCCGCCGCTCCACCGCCATGATCTTCCTATCGCGTGAACAGGGACGCCGCCTGCGCCGGCGATTCGACAAGCTCTACGGACGCGAGGTCGCGCCGCGCCTCATGGAGCGGTTTCTCATGATGCTCGGCCGCTACGGTGTCGGCGAGGGACCGCAGGAGAAACGGGAACTCTGGAACGAGAAGGACGTCGTGCTCATCACCTACGCCGATTCGCTCCGTTCACCGGGGGCCCCCCCCCTCGCCACGCTGCGGTCCTTTCTCTGCGAACACGCCAAGGGCGCGATCGAAACCGTCCACCTTCTCCCGTTCTATCCCTGGTCATCCGACGACGGATTCAGCGTGATCGACTACCGGGAGGTCGCGAGAGAAAACGGATCCTGGGATGATGTCGAGAAACTCGGTGAAGAGTTCGACCTGATGTTCGATTTCGTCCTCAACCACTGCTCGCGGAAGAGCGCGTGGTTTCGGGAATTCGTCATCGGTGTCGAACCCGGAAAGGGATATTTCGTCACGGCCGACCCCGAGGAGGACCTCTCCGCGGTGGTGCGTCCCCGCACCAGCCCCCTGCTCACGAAGACGGCGACGCGCAACGGAGATGCCTGGGTCTGGACGACCTTCAGTGCGGACCAGGTCGATCTCGACTGGACGAATCCCGACCTTCTCTTCGAGTTCCTCGACATCCTCTTCCTCTACCTCTCGAAGGGTTCCCGCATCTACCGGCTCGACGCCGTCGCCTTCCTCTGGAAGACGATCGGGACCGACTGTCTCCATCTCCCGGAAACCCACGAGGTCGTGAAGCTCTTCCGTGACGTTCTCGAGATCGTCGCCCCGTCCTCCATCCTGCTGACCGAGACGAACGTGCCCCACGAGGAGAACATCAGCTACTTCGGCAAGGGCGACGAGGCGCACATGGTCTACAATTTTTCGCTGCCGCCCCTTCTCCTCTACTCCTATCTGAAGGGAGACGCGACGCTCCTCACCAGTTGGGCACTCGGACTGCCTCCTCTCGGCAAGTCGCAGTGTTTTTTCAATTTCACGGCCTCTCACGATGGCGTCGGGGTTCGCCCGCTCCAGGGCCTGGTCGACGACTCGGAGATCGCATGGCTCGCCGGCGAGGTCCGGGCCCGCGGTGGTCGCGTCTCGAGCCGGTCGCTCCCGGACGGTTCCGAAGCGCCCTACGAACTGAACATCTCCTACCGGGAGGCGCTGCGAATCGACGGCGACACCGCGACGAGCCGCCGCCGGTTTCTCGCCTCCCAGGCACTCATGCTGGCGATGCCCGGGATGCCCGCGGTCTACATCCACAGCCTGCTCGGCACACCGAACGACCTCGAGGGATTGGAGAAGCTGGGCTACAATCGCGCCATCAACCGGAAAAAGTGGGACCGGGAGAAACTCGAAGACGAACTCGGGAATCCCGGCTCGGAGCAGGCCGCGATTTTCTCCGAGTTTCTCCGCATGCTTCGCACGAGACGCGAGCAGTCCGCCTTTCATCCCGGTGCCGGCTGCCGTTTCCTCGATCTTTCTCCCCACGTTTTCGCGTTCACCCGGACCTGTCCCAAATCCCGTCAAACCATCCTCTGTCTCTTCAACCTGACCGGTGGCGAGGTGAGCGTGACCTACACCGCATCGGACGGAGCGGCAGACATCGCCACCGACCTCCTCACGGGACGGAAGGTGCCCTGTGACCCCGAACTCGACTGTCCGCTCCCGGCCTACGACTTTGTCTGGCTGCGACTCTACTGAGTTCCAGGGAAAGGGAGCGACGCTCGAAGTGCATGGTGCTTCACTCCCAGACCCAGTGTTCCAGTCGCATGCGCTCAGCGTAGCGCGACGCCTCGATCGCCCGGGGGCCATTCTTACGCGAAAGGGAATCGGCGAGCCGGATCGCGCCCGCCCAGTCGCGGTTCGCCTCCAGCAATTCGATCGCGGCGAAACCGGCCCGGTAGAGCCATTCGGTCTCCCGCAGCGGAGTCCCCGGTGTCAGCGCCAGGGAGACGTCGTCCGATTCCCGGATGATGGAGCGATAGATCTCCAGGGCCACATCGCTCTTCCCGAGCGCCTCGAGACACTTGGCCCTCCGCACCGAGACCTCGTAGCGCCATCCCCGCCCGGCATCGCGCTGCCGGGCCACCCGGCCGAACGCCTCCGCGGCCCTCTCGAGCAGGGCGGAATCGTTGTCCTTGTCGAGTGCCTCCATGTAGTAGGCGAATCCAATCTCGGACATCGCGGCGATGCGGCGCGCCGGATCGGGCTCCCTCTCGACGAGTTCCTCGAATGTCTCCCTCGCCTCCGCATACCGCTGCAGCGCGACGAGGGTCAGGCCCTTCTCGTGCCTCGCCGAGAGGGCGAGGGGCCCGTCTGCGCAGATGACCTCTTCCCAGCGCGCGAGGATCTCCTCCGACGGCGGCGCGCACCGGGCCGCGAAGAACAGCGCCGTTTCCACGTACTCGCTCTCGGGCATCTCCTCGGCCACGAGACGAAACATACGTTCGGCTTCGGGGAAATCCCGGTCACGATACGACTCCGTCGCGATCAACAGGCTCACCTCGGCGCGGTAGATCGAACTGGGCCAATTGGCGAGAAAACGCTCCGCCATCTCCTCGAGGCCGACCGACTCCGGATCGATCACCTCGGTCCAGAGCGCGGTGTAATCCAGTCTCTCGGCCTGCTGGATCGTCAGGGTCTCGGCGCGCAACGCTGCGAGGATCTCCCGGGCCGCCTGGGGACGCGCCGGAACCTGGTTGAGGTGAAGCTCCGCGAGCGCAAGCCGCGCCTCGACCGCGGAAGGATGCGCCGGATAGTCCTGGGCGAACGCGGTGAGCAGGTCGAAGGCGCGCGGATCGCTTTTCTGGGCGAAGAAGATACCGCTCAGGAACAGGAGGTCGGCGTGCACCGGCGAGTCGGCATACTCGGACACGATCTTCTGACGCAGGGTCTCGAACGCATCCTCGTCGTCCCCGTAGAGAGCGGCCACCGCGGCGTTGTAGAGGGGTGCGCCACTCTCGTCCCCCACCGGACCCTCGGCCATTCCGGTGAAACTGCGCACCGCCTCGTCGAAATCCTCGTTGGCGAACAATCCGGTCGCCCGTGCGTAGGCGATGCGGGCGTCCGGGAACACCCCGGATTCCCCCTCGCCGATCTGCGACAGCCACTGGGCGGACTTCTCGGGATTGATCTGGGAAAGAGTCAGCAGCGCCTCCCGACCGAGAGGGTGGTCGGGATTCTCCCGTGCGAAGCGTTCGAGGTGAGCCTCCAGTTCCCCTTCGTCGCCCTGGTCGAGCAGACCTCCGTAGAACTCTGCCGCAAGCCGCAGATCGGGAGACTCCGACCGGGCCCTCCACTCGGCGAGCCGCGCCGTCAGCCGGGTCTGCTCGGCCCGGTCGGCCACGTGCGCCAACTCCTCGAAGGCACGATAGATCATCACGGGATCGTCGAGATCCTCGATGAGGGCGATGAGTGCCGCCGACGCTTTTTCCGGCTCGCCGAGAGCACTGTGGCAACGCGCCACGAGAAGGCGGGCCTCCACGCCGTAGCCGTCTCCCTCCGGGTCGCCGGTCACCGCCCCAACTCCCGTGTCCGCGCCGGCGGCGTCCGCCTTCCAATCCTCCAGGTAGGTGAGCGCTCTCCCCGGCTGGTTGGCCTCCAGTGCGAGCCGCCCTCTCAGGTACTTTTCCCTCACCCTCTCCGCCGGGTAGTCTCGCTCCAACACCTCGAGGGCCTCCGCCGGATTTCCCCCCGCCGCGAGACAAAAGGCGAGGTGCTGCGCCAAGGCACCTTCGCGCGCACCGGGAAGGCTCGCGTAGAGCCGGGCCGCCTCGGGAAACCGCTCCGCCTCTCGCAGAATTCCGGCCACGGCGACACGGTGGCGGACGCCCAGGGGCACGGATCCGTGTTCCTCGAACCAGGCGAGAATGGCATCGTGATCCTCGGCGCCGAGCCAGGCGTCGAGGAGACGGGAGGCGAGAATCCGGGCGACCGGTCCGCCGGAGTCGGCTGCCCCGGTCTCCGCCCAGGTTCCGGAGAGATGAGACGCCGCATCCCTCCACCGTCCCGCTTCGAGAAGGGCGCTCCCCTTGCGGAACGAATCCCAATCGAGCAGCGAGGGAGGACCCTCCTCCTGGGAGACTCCCGGCGCGACGGCAACCAGCGCAACCAGCCCTGCCGCAAGGGCCGCCTTCATCGTTCGGCAGCCCGCTTCACGTAGTCGAGGACCTTTTCGTCATCGTCTCCCGAAGCCCACACGATGCGCAGGAAGTCGGCCGGCGCGATGTCGTGCTCGCGCAGGAAGGCCCGGTCGCCACCGCAGGAATACATGATGTCCGGATCGAGTTCGCCGCGAAGTTTCCCTCGCGCCTTCACGATAATCCGGGGCAGCCAACGGATGCCTCCCAGGGTCTCCTCCCGCCCCGGCAAATCCTCCGGCTTCACGTCTTTCCCGCCTTTTTCCCCCTCCATCACCCAGCGAAAATAGTCGCGACGGACGCTCGCCACCAAGACGGCTGTCGAGGGAGATGGATCACCGCCGTCACCGAAGTCCTCGACGAAATCGAAGAACTCCCGCTTTCGGTACCCGATCGATTCGAGGAAAGCGAGATCGTCCGTATCGTAGTAGTTCTCGAAATCGTCGTCGCCGGCTCGGTATTTCGCGACGCAACGGTCGAAGAGTTCGAGAAACCGGGTGTCCCAGGAATAGTCAGTCATCGTTTCAACGGAAGGTGAGTCTAAGAGGAAAAGCGCGAACGAGCGGAGGTCAACGGCTCAGTTCCAGCATGCGGCGAATCGGACGTTCGGCGCGTTGTCGCACCTCCTCGTCCATGACGATCTCCGGCCGCAGGTCCGCGAGGCAGGCACGCAGCTTCTCGAGAGTGTTCATCTTCATGTAGCGGCACTCGGAGCAGGCACAGTTGTCGGTCGGGCCCGGAATCAGGTTCTTCCCGGGCACCTCGCGCCGCAGGCGGTGCAGCATGCCCTCCTCGGTCACCACGATGATGTTCTCCGATTCGCTCGCCCGGCAGAAATCGATCATCTTCTCCGTCGAGCAAATCTCGTCGGCGAGCAGGCGGACCGCTGCCGTGCACTCCGGATGGGCCACGACGGCGGCATCGGGGTGTTCCTCCTTGATCCGGTTGATGCTCTCGCGCGTGAATTCCACGTGGACGTAGCAGTTGCCCTGCCACAGGTCCATTTCCCGCCCGGTCTGTTTGGCGACCCAATCCCCGAGATTCTGATCCGGAGCGAACAGAATGGGGCGGTCCTTCGGCGCCGCCTCGACGATACGCACGGCATTCCCACTCGTGCAGATCACGTCGGAGAGCGCCTTCACCCCCGCCGAAGAATTGATGTAGGTGATCACGTAGTAGTTCTTCTCCTCGTTTTCCCGGAGAAAAGCCTCCAGTTCCGGAACCGGGCAGCTCTGCTCGAGAGAGCAGCCGGCATCGCGGTCGGGCAGAACCACGGTCTTCTCGGGATTGATGATCTTGGCGGTTTCGGCCATGAAATGCACCCCGCAGAAGGCGATCACATCCGCATCCGTCTCCTGGGCGCGGAAAGCGAGCCCGAGGGAATCGCCCACGTAGTCGGCGATCTCCTGGATCGCGGCGATCTGGTAGTTGTGAGCCAGGATCACCGCGTTGCGCTCCTGCTTGAGCCTCATGATGTCGGCCCGAATGTCCGGACCTGCTGTCGTAGCCGTCGTCATATCTGCTGGGGTAAATGAACTACTCGATCACCGGAGAGGAAAGTCCTTCCTTCAAGGGGACGCTGGGATCCACCGTGCCGTCAATGATACGACGGCCACCCACCGTGCCGCCTTCGCTCACCTCGATCGACCGGGCGATCACGTCGCCCTCGATCCGACCCCCGCGATGGACCGACACCGATCCGGCACCGGCAATATCACCGCTCAGGGTGCCGTGAACGTCGACGTGATCCGCGAAAAGCCCATCCACCACCTCGACCCGGCATCGTCGCTCGACGAAGAATGTCTCGCAGTTCACGGCCCCCCGGATGCAGGAATCATGACGAATCACCACGTCACCCGAGCAGTCGAGCCGGGCATCCACCGGTCCCAGCACATGAAGGTCGTGACAGGACAACTCCTCACCCAGCACGGCGCCCCTCCTCGTTACGGTCACGTTGCCTCGCGTCCGGAGCACCGCCCGCTGTTCTCCCCGGATCTCGTAGTCCGCGAGACCGATGTAGGCACTGCAACGGCCGCACTGTGTCGACGTCGCGTAGCGGGTCACACTGTGCATGTGATTGCAGCGAAAGCAGCGGACCTTGATCCGGTCTCTCGACCGGCGGCGCTTCCGTCCGGGCGGCACGAAATTGGGCGGCATTTTCGCATCGTTCGATCCGAAAGTCTCATCCGCGGATTCCGGCTTCGGCTTGGCAAGCTGAATCAAGGCGGAAATCGAGCCCTGTGCCAGGGCGTCGCGACTCTGCGCCTTCTCTCCAAGCTGGGTGGGCCCGACCTCGCGGGCTGCCCCTCCATCGTTCTCATCCGGCCCGGAATCCTCATCGCGGGAGGAAACCGGGTCGGCGGAAACCGCATCGTCCTCGACCGGAACTGCTCCTTCCCCGGATGCGGATGCCCCGTTTTCCCCGGAGCCGGCTTCGGAATCCGCTCCGGAATCGCCGAGGGGAATGCTCCTGCCCTTTCCCCCGCGCGCCGACCGCAACCAGGCCTCGAGGGCCGTTTCTTCGAGAAACACGTCCTTTTCTCTTTCTCCGTGATCCGGAAGCCCAACCTCGTCACCCGCAGGCTCCTCGACCGGGTTGATTCCCGAGACCGCGAGTCCGGGTCGCGCCACCGCCACCCCCTTCTTGATCCGGAAATACTCACCACACCGCCGGCAGTAGGAGGAAATCGCGATCGACGGCTCGGACTGCCCGTGACCGCAATAGGGACAGGACAGATCGAGTTTCCTACCTTTCTTCGACTGGGACTTTCCTCCGAACACGGCCACCTCTGAAGTTCCGCGAAGGGGGCATGTCGCGGCACGTCCCCCCCCCGCATGATAAAGGCGCGTCCCGTCACGGACGCGCCCATCAAGTATCGCCCATCTTCGGGCGGAACGGTAGGGAAAAGATCAGCCGCCGGTGTTGGCCGGCTCGGACGATGCCTGCGGCTGGGGCTCGGATTTCGACAACTTGAGGGCCCCGGCTTTTCCGGCTCCCCCGACCGTCGACGCACCCATGAAAATGGCGCCTTCCTCGATGGCGAGTTTCGCGGCGGTGATGTCACCGTTGAGTTGGGCGTTCTGCTTCAACTCGCATCGGTCGGTCACCATGATGTTTCCCTCCACCTTGCCGTAGACGACAACCGAACGGGTATTGATGTCCCCGATGATCTGGGCGTTTTCACCCACGGTCAGATCGCCTTCCGAATTCACCTCGCCCTCGATCTTCCCGTCGATGATCAGATCGTTGGCAAACTTGAGCTTGCCCCGAATGTGAACGTCGCTCGAGAGCATGTTCTTACTGGAACTCATCGCGCGAGAGCCTCCGCCCATGGGTTGAACACCCGGCGAGGAAGTCGTCTGCGCGTTTGAACCCGGCACATGGGAAGAGGCGGGGGATTGCTCTCCGGCGTCGGGGTTGTCCTGATTGATGATTTGCTTAAGCACGGCTCGATTCGGTTAAATTTTTTACTCTCGGGAAGCGGACCACCCGCCCCTATTGTTACGATATGCGGATTTTTTTCAAATTAAAAGTTCTTCTGCAGGATAAGTCCAAATTTCGCTCAGGGTGGGGTGATAATGGGGAATCCGAAGGAATTCCTCCGCAGTCGCACGAAAATGGAGGGCCACGACGATCTCGTGTATGAGTTCCACCGCGTGGGGACCCACCACCGCTCCCCCGACGAGCTCCCTCGACTCCTCGTCCGCAACGAGTTTCACGAATCCCTCCGTCTCACCCATCACCATCGACTTGCCGTGGTCGTCGAAGGGATAGGAGGCGACGACGACGGGGCGTCCTTCCGCGGCGGCCGCTTTTTCGGAGAGACCGACGGTTCCCACCTCCGGATCGGAAAAGACACCGAACAGGTTGAGGCGATAGTCCATCTCCCGGATGGCCCCCTTCGCCGCTCCGAGCTGCCGGGCGGCGTTGCCCGCCGCGACCTCGCCTTGCTCGATAGCCACGTGGACGATCTCATAGGGTCCACAGACGTCTCCCGCCGCAAAAATGTGTCCACAACTGGTGCGCATCGCCCGGTCGCACGTGATGTGGCGTCCGTTCTCGACGAGGCGGACTCCCGCAGCGTCGAGATTCAATCCCCCGGTGCGAGGGACGCGGCCCAGTGCCTGGACGATTTCGTCCGCCTCGACCGGGATCGCCTCCCCCGAATCCCGGTTTGTGAACCAGACCCGCTTGCGACCGGATTCCGTCGCCTCCACACGCACCAGGGAAGTGCCCGTGTGAACGGTGCAGTTCTCACGCGCGTTCATCGCCTTCCCGAGGGTTTCACCGACATCCGGATCTCCCGAGGACAGGACGTGGTCGCTTCGCTGGATGACGGTCACGGTCTTGCCGAGCCCTTCGAGGTAACAGGCGAGCTCCACCGCGATGGCCCCACCACCCAACACCACGAAAGAATCCGGCAGGGACTCGGCCTCGAGCACGTCGTCACTGATCCAGTAGCCCGTCTCCTCCAGTCCTTCGACCGGTATCCGCATCACCACGCTGCCGGACGCGATGCAGGCGGATCGAAAACCGGCCCGGAACGGACTTCCTCCCTCTCGCGGAGTCACTTCGACCTCGTGAAGACCGGTGAACGCCGCATGCCCCCGGATCAGGGTGAACCGGCCATCCTCGAGCTGGCCCTGGCGATAGCCCGCGAAATCCCCGATGAGGAGCCGCTTCCGGGCGATGATCTCTTCCGGCCTCACCTCCAGTTGGCCCGCCCGCAACCCGAACTCCGGCGCACGCCGCATCGAGCGGAAGCGATTCGCCGATTCGATCAGGGTTTTCGACGGCATGCATCCCCGCAGGATACAGAGACCGCCCAGTTCGTCCGCGCCGTCGATCACCGCGGTGCGCAATCCGTGTTCGACCGCTGTGCGGGCGGCGGCATAGCCCGCACTCCCGCCCCCGATGACAAGAAAATCGTATTCCGAACTGGTATCCATGATGTCACTCACCGCCTGGCCGGAGCCCCCAACTCGCCACACGAACGTGCTTCCGCGCTTGCGCACTCGCGCCCCTCGTGATCGATTCCCCTTCTCCTGTCAGGTCGACTGCGGGAGAGCGAACGTCATGATTCCCGTCCGATCAACCAAAATGGGAGTTGCGGCTCCCGTTCGCACCGCCTCCGGCCCGGCGGCGGGTGCGACCTCGGATGCGATTGCGACCTTCCACGACACACACTGAACCTCTTTCATGTCACTCCGGCTCGAAATGCTACAGGTTGCCCGGCTCGCGCCGACGATCCTCGGAGAGGAGGCCACCTCGCTCGTCCGCGATTTCGTCCTGCGACGCCAGGGTGAGGACGGGGGATTCTCGGATCGCGACGGTGTCTCCGATCTCTACTACACCAGTTTCGCGATCGATTGCCTGACGGCACTCCAGGTCCCTCTTCCGCAGGACGCACTCGGTTCCTATCTCGAGGCGAGACTGGAGGACCCCGGCTCCCTCGACTTCGTCCATCTCTGCTGCCTCGCCCGGTGCGCCTCCGCCCTCGAATCCGGACCGGGTGCCGCCGCTCTCGCCCCGGTCTTCGCCCGCATCGAAGAATTTCGCGCCCCGGACGGCGGCTACCGGCAGGATGACGAGAGCGAGACCGGATCGACCTATGCCGCCTTTCTCGCCTACGGTGCGTTATCCGATCACGGACGAGAACCGCCGGAACCCGATGGCGTGTCCCGGTCGGTCAGGGCCCTGGAAACCGGCCACGGAGCCTGGGCCAACGATGTCGCACTCCCCGTCCCGAACATTCCCGCCACCGCAGCCGCGGTCACGCTCTACCGGAACTTCGGACTCGCCATTCCCCCGGAGACGGGCCCGTGGATCCTCTCGTGCCAGCACCCCGCCGGCGGGTTTGTCCCTTTCCCGGGAGCTCCTCTGCCCGACCTGCTCAGCACCGCCGTCGCCCTCCATGCCCTCGACGGCATCCAGTTTCCGTTCGGCGAGATCCAGGACTCCCTTCTCGACTACGTCGATACGCTCTGGACGGCGGAGGGCGGTTTCCATGGGAGTTGGGAGGACGACGAACTCGATATCGAGTACACCTACTACGGGCTCCTCGCGCTCGGCCATCTCGCCCTCTGACTGTGCCCCCGATGAATCCGTTTTCCCTCCGGCTCCCGGCCGGATTCGCCGACGCCGAAGCAAATGCCCGACGTGTTCTCCTCGCGGAGCGAAACGAGCGCGGACACTGGACCGGGGAACTCTCCACGTCGGCGCTCTCCACCGCCACCTCGATCGTCGCGCTGGGTTGCGTGGACGAAGTCGCGCACCGGGAACCCGTTCGACGCGCCGTGACATGGCTCACCCGCCACCAGAACGAAGACGGGGGATGGGGTGACACGACGCGGAGTTTCTCCAACATTTCCACGACCCTGTTGTGCTGGTCGGCGCTTTGCCGTTTCGGCGGAGACGCCGAATCGACGAAGGAGGCCCGGCGGAAGGCCAGTCACTGGATCCGCGACTATTGCGGCTCCCTCGCGCCCGCGCTTCTCGCCGAGACGGTGAAAGCTCGATACGGAAAGGACCGCACCTTTTCCGTTCCCATCCTCATGCTGTGCGCCATCTGCGGCACTCTCGGTGAAAACGGGTGGCGGCGCGTCCTTCCGTTGCCCTTCGAGCTTGCCGCCCTGCCCCGCCACTGGTTCGCGATCCTGCGCCTCCCGGTGGTCAGTTACGCCCTGCCGGCCCTCATCGCCATCGGTCATGCGCGCTTCCGGCTCGCCCCTCCTCCACCCTGGTCCCCGCTACGCTGGATTCGCGGCGCCGTCTGGCCCCGCGTGTCTCGCCTGCTGGAACGGATCCAGCCCGAGAGCGGGGGATTCCTCGAGGCCGCTCCTCTGACCGGATTCGTGACCATGGCTCTCGCCGTTGCCGGGCAGCCGCACCATCCCGTCGCCCGGCGGGGTGTCCGGTTCCTCCTCGAGACGGTGCGTTCCGACGGCAGCTGGCCGATCGACACCAATCTCGCCACGTGGGCCTCCACGCTCGCGGTGAAGGCACTCACTCACGGGCACGTCCGCGACGACGCTCCCGGCTTCGACGGTGCCGACCGGGTCCGCGACTGGCTCCTCGCTCAACAATACCGCGAGGTCCACCCTTTCACCGACTCCCCTCCCGGCGGCTGGGCCTGGACGGATCTCAGCGGGGGAGTTCCCGACGCCGACGACACGCCCGGGGCCCTTCTCGCCCTCCACCGGATCGGGCGCGGCGAATCGTTCGACGCCTGTCGCGACGCGGCGAGACGCGGGACCCGCTGGCTTCTCGACCTGCAGAACCGCGATGGCGGAATCCCCACCTTCTGCCGGGGCTGGGGCGCGCTCCCCTTCGATCGCTCCTCTCCCGACCTGACCGCCCACACCATTCGCGCCTGGACCGCCTGGCACCCCCACCTCGGCGCCGAAGACGCAGCCAGGGTCGACGCCGCCATCGACGCAGCGCTTCATTTTCTCGAGAAAACACAAAACCCGGACGGGTCCTGGACACCCCTCTGGTTCGGCAACCAGCATCGCCGCCGCGACGAGGCGAATCCGGTCTACGGCACCGCCCAGGTCCTGCTCGCTCTGAACGCGATCGAAGACACCGGAGCGAGTATCGTTCGCATGCGAACGAATGGCGCCGACGCGCTTGCCTCGTATCAGAACGCGGACGGCGGATGGGGCTCCGCCCGCAACACCACCCCCTCCACGATCGAGGAAACGGCTCTCGCGGTCGCAGCCCTGGCAACGTCCCGCCGCTTTCCGGAACCATGCCAACGGGGCATCGAGTGGCTCATCACGGCCACCCGCGGCGGGACCGCCTTTCCCGCTTCGCCGATCGGATTCTATTTTGCCAAGCTCTGGTACTTTGAACGTCTCTACCCCCACGTCTGGACGGTGGAGGCCTTCGCCCGGGCCCGGTGCGCCGCGGAAAAGTGATCGCCTGGAAGGATTGGAGGATTGGAGGACGTTGCCCCGGCCCGGTCAGTTGGATGGGATCGGGGGAGGAGGAATGCGCCCGCCACCGCCACCGCTCGACTCGGGAACCTCGATCGGCGGCTTCACCGGGTCGGAACTCTCCGTCTCGGCGGGCGCCGGCGAAGTCGCGGGCGCCGACTCACGAAGATCGGGAAAGCGCATTTCGCCAGCCGTTCCCCCGGGCCGCGATTCGGGTGTGGATACCGTCCCCGGAGGCGGGAGCGGAATGCCGGTCGCGGTATCGTCGCGCGGCATCGACGGGGGGGCGGGCCTGGCGGGAATCACACCGGTGATCTCGCCCGGACTGACGGGAGAAAACGGGCGCGGCCCTGTCGCCGGCGGCATCGTCGCGGGGGGCGTCTCCGCAATTCCGCTCCGGCCGGGAATGGGCTCGCGGTAGGTGACGCCGTCACCGGTGATCCCGGTCGAGAAAGATTCCCCCCGGGGGACCGCCGAATCGACAATCTGCGGGAGGCCGTCGGGACGCACGTTGCCCTGGCGATAGACCCAGATCGTCCGGAACACATCACCCGTGAGAGCCGAGATGAAAACCGATCCGACGAGGCGGTTCGACGCATCGACGAGATCGAGCTTCCAGACCGGATCGTTCGCATGCTCCCGCAACCGGAGCAGGTAGTTGATGCTGTCGAAACCGATCCGGGCCTTGCGGGCTTCACTCTCCGCGATCGTGAAGGCGGCGACACTGTCGACGCCGACCCGGCTCATGCTGAAGAATCCCGGAGGAGCATCCACCGGATAACGTGTTCTCTCCGGACCGTTGTCCCCGGCACGACCGGCTCCCGCCCAGTAGGCGCGCAGCAACTGGGGCGCCCGCTCATCGAGTGCGATCACATCCCACTGGGATGGCTGAGGAATGCCGGATGTGCCGCGAACCTCCGCGAGCCACACCGTCGAGGCGGAGCCGAACTGGGTGGTCACGAGCCGGACCGCATCGCGGGCCGACAGTTCTCCGTTTTGCGCCCGCGCGACCGGGGCGGTGAGGAGCACGGCCATCGCCGCGCCGAAAAGGGTGAAACGGGACAGTTTCATCGAAGGCGTAAGGGGTTGGTGGTGACAGCGTAGACGTAATCTCCCAACGATTCAAGACGGCGAGAATTATGGGAACCGTGCAAAAAAGCAGCCGTCATCCCTCGATCGCGTGCCCGGGGGCATGACGGGCCAGGCGCGACCAGCGGCGGGCGGAGTCCGGACAAGGAAAGGTGCCGAATCCGGTCTCGTGACAATGGGACAGCAAACGCATGCCGTCGCGATTGCCCCCGGCGGCCGCCCGCACGAAGGCGAGAAAGGCCTCCCGCGGATCACCGGCGGCGCCCGTGGCCGTCGCGCGGCACAATCCCAGCAGCACCCACGCTTCCGGAATCCCGTTCGCGGCGGCCGAGCGTGCCAGGACGAACGCCCGTTCGGCCTCTCGGGGACCAGACTCGCGATCGAGCAGGTGACACGCCAGGAGAAACCGGGCCCGGCCGTGCCCCGCAGCCGCGGCCTGTTCGAGATGGCGACGGGCCCGTTCGCCATCGGGTTCATTCACCGAGACGCCCCGCCCCAGTCGTGCGTGCAGGTAACGGGCCTCCGAGTCGCCCGCATTCGCCGCCTCTTCCAACCAACGCACGCCAAGAAGGCCCGACGCGGGAAGATGGCGCGCGCCGAGATGGGCCTGGCCAAGTCGCCGGGCCGCCACGGGATCGCCCCGTTCCGCCGCGTAGACCCAGTCCCGCGCCGTGCCGAGTGGATCGGTCCGGAGCGCAAACGCAGCCACCCGGTCGTCTTCGCAGAGAGCCAGGGAGAAAGGGGTCGCCGGTTCGGACCGGCTCCACTGGGCAAGAGTAGTCAACCATTCACCGGCCCACTCATCCTCGCCTTCCCCGAGATGGGCAAACCCGTCTTCCAGGACGGAGGCCGCCTCGCGATAGCGCGCTTCATCGCGATAGTTGCGCGCCCGTGAGATCCCGTCGCTTGGACCGTTCGCGTTCGATGCGACTGGGAATGCGGAGGGAGAATGACCTCGCGTCTGCGCCTCCACGAAACCTCGCATCGATTCGATGAAGAGACTCTCACTTCGCGACTCACCGGCCACGGATGCGACACTCCACTCATTCGCCGTCCACCCCACTCCCGTGGCGCTGACGATCGCGAAAAGGATCCACCACATCCATGCGGCGCCTCCGGACGGGGGACTGCCGGTCTCGCCCGCGGGCTTTTCCTCCTCACCTTCCGGATCCTCCTCCGCCGCATCTCTCGTCGCTCCTTCGGGACCGGGCACGTGCTCGCTTTCCGAGTCCACCGGACTCTCGGCTCGCTCCACCGTCTCGAAGGTGGTCCCCTCCCCTGCATCCCCTGCATCCCCTGC
>Ga0180430_10001658_pt1 | contig 21223 bp, 20 predicted proteins | sample SS_ome_9_FD_132999 | JGI IMG/M metagenome (GOLD analysis project Ga0180430, IMG submission 132999) | Hypersaline lake sediment archaeal communities from the Salton Sea, California, USA - SS_1_S_2 metaG | ecosystem: Environmental > Aquatic > Non-marine Saline and Alkaline > Hypersaline >... | reverse complement strand
GCCAGCGTAGCCAACAGCTTGTAGCACCTGAGTTTTTCGTGATTCATGCATCCTCCTTTGGTTCGGTTATTTTTTCGGGCTCCCAACCGGGCGAGAGCCCGAAAAAATAACCCGAACCAGGAGATGCGTATGTTGCACGAAAAACTCAGGTGCTACCAAAAGGCTGTTGGATTGGCAGAGGAGTTAAGCAAGGAGGGTGCCAGGTGGCCCAAGGGCCTTGGCTATCTCAGGGATCAGCAGCGCAGGGCCATGGCCTCGGTCGTCCTCAATATCTCCGAGGGCAACGCCAGGAAGACGCAGAAGGAGCGCCGGCGCTTCTTCGAGATCGCCCGCGCGTCGGCCTCCGAGGTCTCATCCTGCTTGGATCTAAGCCAAGCCTTCGGCCTCATCCCTGCGCTGTGCGCCATGTCGCTCAAATCGCGCCTCGACACGGTCAGCCGCATGCTCTGGGGTCTGATGCGGTGAGAATCAGTTTATGAATTTTGATCTTCGATCAATCTCGCCAGATCGCAGATTGTGTCAAAGGCCCGGTCGAGATCGAACTTCTCGAAGTCCTTCGACCGAAGCACTGGCTTTAACCTGCCATCCAGCTGCCTCCTGAGATTGTCTTTGCGAGAAGCTGTCACATCCACTGGGTCGTTGTCCGGCACGGCCAGCTTCGCTGTCACAAGTTTCAGGAATTCGCTGTCACGCAGATCGAGGCCGAGCTTTCGCTCTGCAAAGTCGATGTCGAAGAAATCCCGAATCGCCGGCTCCTCCCTCGTGAGCGCCGCACGCACCTTCTCCGCATAGGCCTCCTTGAGCGACATGCTTGTTACAGTAAACGGAATGACTGCGGGTCTGTCCTTTAAGGGGTCCGTCAGGAGCGTCCTGGCCTCTGAATCGAGCTTGTCCAGGAGCATCTCTTCCCGAAGGCCGACCTCAATTGTCACAGTGCTTGGCTTTGATGTTATCGCCGATGAATACTGTGCGGCCGCGATGTATTGCTTAGAGGCGTTGTGTCCCTTGCATCCATCGGGCACGGAAAACACGGGTGCCCTTTTGCTCAAGGAATCGATCTTCTCTTTGAAGGGTATGACCGCTCTTTTTCTCTCGGACTTCGACGCCTCAGGCGATATCGGGATTATGAAGTCCAGGTCCTCGCTCAGGCGATAGAAGTCTGAGTGGATCTTGCTGAGGCATGTACCCCCTTTGAATATCAATCCAAAGTCCTCGCCGGTGTAGAGATGGTTCAGGATGACGGAACAGAAGTAATCCTTCTCCACGGTCTCGGCCAGAAAACCGGTCTCACGGGCGGTGTATAGAATCGCCTCCCTGAAGAGGTCCGTATCTTCATGGACTGATATGATTTTTGAGTCAGATTTCGCCATTGATTATGAGGCCCCACTCCTTATCGATCGATCCCTTGGACGGCCTGTCCGGTATCCACCTGATGAGCGACTTTGTCGAACCCTTTTTCCTCTTCATCTTCTTGAGATCGTCGTTCTCTATGCCCAGCGACTCCAGGAGAAAGCCTATGCGGCGCATAGTCCCCTTGTTTCCGAATCTAAGCGTCACGGATATCAGCTCATCCGCAGCCTTAGGATCGTTCTTCACGTAGCTCGAGATCCACCTGTAGGCTCGCGGCAGGGTATTGTAACGGCTCCAGTCGTAGACCGCGTCCATGAGGGCGCGGCTTCTCGAGGCGTATACAGCCCAGCTGCCATCCTTCGTTTTGAACTTGTTAAGGCCGCCCAGGCGCTTCTCAGCCACCTTTATGAAGAGGTAAGCCAGGTTTCCAATGTTCCGCTCGCCCGACAGCTTGTTGTTATAGACATAGACCTTGTTGGGGATCTGATCGTCGAAGCCGTAGAAGCGAAAGGCATTGGGGCCGCTTATCTGATATCGCCCATTGAGGACCTCCATGAGCTTGGCGAGGATATAGTATTCGCTCACCGCCATCTTGCCGCCGGGGGGTATGGCCAGAGGAACGAGATAGATGCCCCTCATGAGGCGGATTACGACACCCTTCTTGCTCATGAAGCTAAGGAGATCCCTCTCCTGCTTTGCCGTTATGTCCAGTGCCGCGGAGATCTCGCCTGTGCGTATTATCTCCTTCTTCCTGAACTGGACATACGCAAGCAGCTTCGTCTCAAGGGGCCCGAGCTCTATGGCTTTTCGTTTCATTCTATTTTAGGATAATCGAATACTGTTCGATTATCAAGAAATAGATTAAAATGGCTGTATAACTATAATATATCGATATTATTAATATATATGCTACTAGGCCAGCGCTCCGTGAATATTGAATATATTGTCCATAGATTGACACAATTTTGGATTTGTGTCACTTTATGGTCCGTTTATGCGCTATCTAATTAATTATTAAGTCAAATTTACTGTGCATCAGCGGGCCGAGGATGGGAGATTCTCAATAAACATCGGAGGAAGAGAGGGGCGGAACAGTCTAGAAAAAATTAAATGACGGGGAAGAAGAATGAGGGAGAAGATAGACAGATTTTCAAAAAATCCGTTCCCCGACGACCGATATAGAGTAGCTGTCGTTCGCGTTCACCCTATTGCCTACGAGGCTCGTGTAATATGTCTCTCCGTAGTCCATCATGCGATTCGTAGCGTTCCTCGCCATCTCCCACTGGTCCACCTCGCCCGGCGTAAATTTCACGGATAGTGAATTTACGTAATCCTCGGCGGCATCGAGCAGGGGACAGATGCTTGCCTCTGATTCCATCTTGAAAACTTCCGTCCAATAGCTGTTGTCCGCGATTTCTTCGAGCTGCTTTTCAAAACAGTAGTGGAGATCGTCCTCATTAGCATCGACGCCCAGCGTATCGATTTGGCTGTCCAGGACGAACTCGCAATAGGGGTCATTCATAGACGTCTTGCGCAATTGGCTCAGATAGTTGCTCTCCGCAAAAATCGCTGTCTTGAAGGTCAGCCAGAGGGCCTCCAATAGATTCTCCCGATATCGAATATCCACCATTCCCGCATCGTCTTCGGACATGCCCTTCCCATCCATTTGAGCTAGATAGGTTCCCATGGAGAGGCTTGCTACGAATGATCCAAACAGATCGAACGCTTTGTCGTTCAGCGTGGTGCTCTCCTGGATATCCTGCATGAATAAGGCATAGGTGGACAAAGACGACCTGATGTCTTCATGTAGATCCGCATTTTTCAATGAATCACCGTAATTTCGGAGGTAGACGAAGACGTCTCCATCCCTGTCGACCACCGCCATCTGTTCCCTGTAATCGTGAACGAAGGTGCCAGAGTAGACCTTGGCGCAACCCACGAGGGCCTGCTCGAACAACCTCTCCTTGCCCTCGATATTTTCCAACTCCTCATGGTAGAGATTGTGCGCATTGCTCAAATGGGGCAGATACTTGATAGTCTTTCTGATGCCATCAAAAGCAGTATACACTCCATCTATAATCGAATGGCCGGTATATTTCGGCCTCTTCACATCCGCGCAGAGGTACTCGTCTTCGTGTGGACAAGTGGTCGCGTTCGAAGTTACGTCCCGAGGGATATCGATCTCTGTCCCCAGCGCCTCGATGAAGGCACGTTCGAAAGTCATACCCTCGATCTTTTCCCAGGCCATAATCTATCTCCTTCGCGATCCAACTAGGTAATACCTCTTTATCGCAATTACATGGATTTTGTTGCTAAGAAACCATGTAAAATAATACCTATAATACATTGGGTTACGGCGCCATTTCAGGGTCGTTCGGGGATTAGAGGAACTGGATTTAGACACTTGCGCCCCCTGGGTCCCGATGCTATAGGGGGCGGCCGAAATCAAAGCGGGTGTAGTTCAATGGTAGAACACGAGCTTCCCAAGCTCGTTACGAGGGTTCGATTCCCTTCACCCGCTCAACCCCTCCGGGGCTGCCTTTGTGCAGCCCCGCTTTTTTATAACCATTTGGACTAATTAGATAAATTAGGCATATTAGGGCTAAATTTTGCTGGCCTTTTATTATATAATCTATATAAAGGGTGTCTTTCGGGGGAGAACATGCCGGCCAACCAGGGCGACAAGATCCGCGTCATGGTCATCGAGGACAACCGCGACATGCTCGAAATATACAGGAGCATGTTCGAGGACGATTCTTGCTACGAGGCTACGCTCTTCTCGGATGCGATGCGGGGCTTGAGGGAGCTCGAGAGCCGAAACTTCGACGTCATCGTCCTGGACATCATCATGGAGCCTTTGACCGGCGAGTCCTTCTTCGTATATCTCAGGGGCAACGAGAAGACGGTGGGGCTGCCGGTTGTCGTCGTGAGCGTCCTGGAGCCCGGCTCGCTTGCCGCTTTAGAGAAGCTCAACCACTCAGTCATCCTGCAGAAGCCAATCCGCAAGGACGACCTCTTCGGAGCCATAGACAGGTGTCTCGAGCTGTACGCCCGTCCGTAGACCGTTCCCATCGGGGTTGATTTAACCCATCCGTATCTATACAAGTTGGGCATGGCGTTTGTAGGCAAGAGCGCACGGCGTGCCGATGCACTGGACAAGGTGCTGGGCAGGGCCGCGTACGTGGACGACATTGATTTGCCGGGGATGTGGCACGGCGCGGTCGTGCGCTCGTCCGTGCCTCACGCGAGGATCAAGTCGATTCGCTTGGAGGGGGGCTTCGACTGGGGTTCCGTGGTTACGGCGGGCGCTCAGGACGTTCCGGGCAAGAACTGCGTGGCGATGATAGAGGAGGACCTGCCGCTTATCGCCAACGACGTCACCAGACACGTGGGCGAGGCCCTTCTCTTGGTCGCAGCGCCGACGCGCGAGATGGCGCTCGCGGCCCGCGCTCACGTCGTCGTCGAATACGAGGAGCTGCCCTGTGTCCTCACGCTGGACGAGTCGAAGGCGGCCTCGGTCAAGATAGCAGGCCCGGACAACGTCGTGGCGCGCTACGAGATAACCAAGGGCGACGCCGCGGCGGCGATGGCGGCCTCGGAGATCGTCGTGGAGGGTAGCTACGAGACAGGCCACCAGGAGCACATCTATATAGAGAACCAGGGCATGATCGCAACGTGGAGGGAGGGACGGCTTGCAGTCGAGGGTTCCATGCAGTGCCCCTACTACATCTCCAAGGCGCTCTCGGTCCTTATGGCCATGCCCGAGGGCGAGATGTCGGTGAGGCAGTCGACGGTCGGCGGCGCCTTCGGCGGCAAGGAGGACTACCCGTCGATCCTCGCCGGCTACTGCTCGGTGCTCTCCCGAAAGTGCGGACGTCCGGTCAAGATCGTCTACGACCGCGACGAGGACATCCGCGTCACCACCAAGAGGCACCCGGCCAGGGTCACTATTAAGACGGGGGTGGGCCGCGACGGGCGCCTTCAGGCGATGGAGATATATTACGAACTCGACGCCGGCGCCTACGTCACGCTCACGCCGGTCGTACTCTCCAGGGGCGTGATACACAGCCCTGGCCCTTACAGGTGCGAAAACGTGAGGGCGCGCGCAGTGGCGTATGCGACCAACACGCCGCCCAACGGCGCCTTCCGCGGCTTCGGCGCGCCGCAGGCCTTCTTCCCCTTGGAGGTTCACATGGACCGCGTGGCGCGCGCCGCGGGTATGGCGCCGATCGAGTTTCGCAGGCTCAACTGCCTGCGCAAGGGCGATCGGACGGCCACCGGCCAGCTGCTGGACGACAGCGTCGGGTCCGAGTCGGTTTTGGAGGAGGCCGCGCGCCGCTCCGGGGTGGAAGAGGCCGGGCGCTCCCGCGGCGCCGAAGGAGCCAACATAAGGCGCGGTTTGGGCGTGTCGTTCTTCATGCACGGGGCCGGCTTCACCGGCTCCGGCGAGGCCACCCTCAAAGGCGAGGCGACGCTCAAATTGACGAAGGCGGGCAGGATAGAGATACTGACCGCCTGCACGGAGATGGGGCAGGGCTCGCACACGGTCATCCCGCAGATGGCGGCCGACTTCCTCGGCGTGGATCTCTCGCTCATAGACCTGCCGACGCCCGACACCGCATACGTCCCCAACAGCGGGCCAACCGTGGCCTCGCGCACGACTATGATCATGGGCGCGGTGCTGAAAAAGTGTGCCGGGACGATGAAGGCCAGGCTCGCGCAGTATGCCGAGGCCAGCCACGGCAAGGGCTGTGGTGTGCCGATCGCTAAGCTGATCGAGGAGTACGCGGCACAGAGGGGCGAGCTGGCAGTGACCGACCACTACGAGATGCCGGAGGGGCTCGAGTGGGACGAGAAGTCCTATAAGGGTGACGCCTATCCTGTCTACTCGTGGGGCTGCGACGTGGCGGAGGTAGAGGTCGACATGGACACCTTCGAGTACCGCGTCACCAAGATGTGGCTCGTCCAGGACATAGGTCGCGCGATAAACCCCAAGCTCGCCGAGGGCCAGATAGAGGGCGGCACCCTCCAGGCGCTCGGCTGGGCGACCATGGAGAACCAGCTGATGGAGGGCGGCGCGGTCCGAACCGACAGGCTATCGACATACGTGATACCGACGAGCGTCGACGTCCCCGATATGGAGACGGTGATAGTGGAGGAGCCCTACGAAGACGGGCCGATGGGCGCGAAGGGAGTGGGCGAGCTGCCCATGGACGGCGGGGCTCCCGCTGTCGCCAACGCGATATTCGACGCCACGGGCGTGCTCGTCACCACGCTCCCGATAACGCCGGAGAAGATATATGACGAATGGAAAAAACAGTAGCCAGTACAGCGAGGACAGCCAGTGCAGCCAGTGCTGAAAGGACAATAGCCAGTACGGCCAGTACTGCAAGAACGGCCAGAACGGTTTTGACCGTACTGGCAGTGCTGGCTGTCCTCGCTGTACTGGCGGATCGATATTATGACTGAGCTCATACGCAAGATAACGATCAACGGAGTTGAGAAGTTGATCGCCGCGCCCGCCGACCGGCGCCTCATCGACGTGCTGCGCCACGATTTGTCGCTGCCGGGCACAAAGGAGGGCTGCGGCGAGGGCGAGTGCGGCGCATGCTCCGTGCTCATAAACGAAAGGGCGGTCGCCTCGTGCCTGATGCTCTTCGGCCAGCTCGCCGACGGCGACAGCCTCGTCACGGTCGAGGGTCTGGGCGGTGCGGATCACCTCAGCCCGCTGCAGGAGGCCTTCGTCTCAGAGGGCGCCGCGCAGTGCGGAGCGTGCACTCCGGGGATGCTCATCGCGGCGCAGGCGCTCTTGATCAATAACCCGAGCCCGACGAGGGATGAGATCGCCAGGGCGCTGGCGGGCAACCTCTGCCGCTGCACCGGCTACGCCAAGATCATCGAGGCGGTCGAGCTCTGCGCAAAGCGAATGAAGGGGGAGGGCGCGTGAGCATGGAGTATCACAAGCCCAAGAAGGTCGGCGAGGCGATCGGCCTTCTCACGATGGGCAAGGGCGATCACGCGCTCCTGGCGGGCGGCACGGACCTGCTCGTGCAGATTCGCACGGGCGCGCGCAGGCTCAAAGGCGTCATCGACATATCCGAAATCGAATCGCTGAAGGGGGTGACCGATGGCGAGAGGGCTATAGAGATAGGCGCCATGGTCACCCACTCCGAGATCGCGGAGAGCGAGCTCGTGCGCACCCACGCCCCGGCGCTCGCGCAGGCCTGCCTCACGATAGGCGGCGTGCAGATACAGAACCGCGGCACTATCGGCGGCAACGTCATGAACGCGTCGCCAGCGGGCGACACCCTGCCAGCTATCGTCGCCTACGAGTCTGAGTTCCTTGTGCAGGATCTGAAGGGCGAGAGGTGGATTTCGTTCGACGCCTTCTTCACGGGCTATCGGAAGACGCAGGTGGGGGCGCAGGAGATGCTCACCAGGATCAGGATACCCAAGGCCGATCCGAAGGAGCGAGCCGCATTCTACAAGATAGGGCAGCGCAGGGCGCAGGCTATATCCAAGGTCTCGCTCTGCGCGCGCGCCAGGATACGCCATGGCGGCGTGGAGTGGGCGAAGATAGCGTTGGGGAGCGTCGCCGACCGCGCCATACGGGCACGCGGCACGGAGGCGCTGCTGGCAGGGAAGGTCGTCACCGCAAACCTCATCGACGTTGCGCGGGAGTCTATAGCCGACGAGGTTGCGCCGATAGACGACATCCGCTCGACCGCCGACTATCGCAAGTTTGCCGCCGGGGGGCTTTTGGCCCGCTTCCTCAGGCAGGTAATTGAAACCCCATAAACAAAAATCCTAAATCCTAATATCTAAATCCTAAACAAATCCCAAATCACAAACACCAAATCCCAAACTATTTTGTTTGGAACATTAGGATTTAGTGTTTGGAATTTGTTTAGAGCTTAGGATTTCGGATTTAGGATTTGATGTTCAGGTGTTTTTTCCACTCTTCAGGCGTGTTTATGTTTCGGATGACGCCCGGGTCGTTCACGGGCAGGCGAAGGACGTTTGCCGTCTTTCTGATCTGGGCGTCGAGGCGTGCGTCGTCACCCGCGGAGTCTATGCCTGCGATTCTCTCGCAGAAACCCCTGGACAGGTAGACCGGGTGGCCGCCCCTCTCCTGAAACTCCGGGATTATCACGTCGAGGTGCTGATTTCGAAGCGCCGTCTCGATTATGGAGCCGACCGTGTCGGGCCTCACGCCTGCGGCGTCGACCGGCAGGACTATAACGCCGGATTCGTTCGTCTCGAGCACATTATCGACGCCCGCCTTGAGCGATGAGAACTGTCCGGTCTCCCACTCTTCGTTGTGGACCCACGTGACATCGAGGTCCGCGTGCACTCCTCTCACATGCTCGTCGGCGGCACCGGTCACGACCAAGACCCGCGTGCAGCCGGACTCCGCCAGTACGTCCTTCTGGCTACGGAGTAGTGTTGTTCTGTCCGCGAGCTCCAGCATCGCCTTGGGCTCCCCTATCCTCTCGCCGGCGCCTGCCGCGAGTATCAGTCCGCTTATCGAGTGGTCCGTCGCTTTCATGATCCCCCCCTCGGGAAGTGACACGTCCCCCTCTCGAAGTCCTCCGGCCTTGCGCAAAGCTGCACGAGTTGGGCCGCGATAGCTATCGCGATCTCCACTGGTGTCTCGGCCCCTATATCCAGCCCGATCGGCGTGGAGACCCGCGCCAGCTGCTCTGAAGAGAAGCCCTCGGACGAAAACCTCTCCGAGAACATCCTCCACTTGCTGCGCGAGCTGATGAGCCCCAGATATCTGTACGGCTTGTCCAGGCAGAAGCGCACTATCCCCTCGTCGTGCTCGTGCTGGTGGGTGATGCAGATCAAATGCAGGTCATCTGTGAACTCCAGTTCGGGCAGGAAGTCGCCGGGGAGCCGGTTCACCTTGTCGTCGATCGGCTCGAACGCCTCCAGCGCGAGCCTCTCCCGCCTCTCGTCGACGAGAGTGAGATCGAAGCCCATCTCGACGAGCATGGGGCAGAGCTTCTCCGCTATGTGGCCGGCGCCGAAGACGACCATCCGCCGTGCCGGCGCCACGGGCTCGAGGAATATCTCGACCCGGCCGCCGCATGGCTGGATGCCCTGCTCCGTGAGATCGTAGCCTTCGGTCCGTGGCTGCCTGAGCCTCAGCGCCTCTCGGGCGTCTTTGATAGCCTGGTGTTCGACAGAGCCGCCGCCGACCGTGCCGAAGCACTCGCCCCGCGTCACTATCATCTTCGCGCCCACGCGCCCGGGCGAGGATCCGTCGACCTTCACGACGGTCGCCACGCAATACGGCGTCCTCGACTCCTTGAGCTCCAACGCCTTCCGATCAAGATCCATCCCTCAACCTCAGCCTCAACCTGTTTCACCTATACATTAAACCTGAATGAAATGATATCCCCATCCTGCACTATGTAGTCCTTGCCCTCCAGGCGCTGCTTTCCCGACGCCTTCGCGCCCGCCAGCGTCCCGCCGCAGGCCATGAACTCCTCGTACGAGACGACCTCCGCCTTGATGAAGCCGCGCTCGAAGTCCTTGTGTATGGCGGCGGCGGCCTTGGGCGCTGTGGAGCCCGCAGGTATCACCCACGCCTTGACCTCGTCCTGGCCGACGGTGAAGTAGCGGATCCTACCGAGCAGCGAGAACGACTCCGCAATGACCCGCTCGAAGGCGGGCTCGGTGGCGCCGATCGACTCCAGGAACTCCGAGCGGTGTTCGGGGTCCAGCTCCGCGATCTCGGCCTCCATCATGCAGTTGATTCCTACCACCGGAGATCCGGAGTCGGAGGCGTTTGCGAACTCGTCGGCGAAGGAGGGGTTGTCGTCGCGCACGTTTACGACGACGAGCTCCGGCCTTAGCGTCCAGAAGGCGAAGCCGCGCAGCGCGCGCATGTCCTCCTCGCAAAGCTCCCAACCGCGGAGAGCGCGGCCGGACTCGAGCATAGCCTTCGCCTTCGGCAGGAGCGCCAGGTGCCTGGCCTCGTCCGGCTTGAGCGCGGCCTTCTGCAGCTTGCCCAGCCGCTCCAGCCTCTTCTCGACCATCATGAGGTCGGAGATCACGAGCTCGTCGGTGAGCTTTCGGTATCCCGCGGCGACCTCCGCGGGGTCGTTCGCGGTGAAGGCGTCGACCACGTGCACGAAGCCGTCCGCTGAGCCCAGCGCCTGCCTCGCCCCGCTCCACGCGTCCTCGCCCGCAGCCATCACGTCGGTGAAGGGGACCTGGGCCGGCGAGACCTTGGCGGGCTCGAAGATACGCACGAGCTCGTCGAAGCGGGAGTCGGGGACCCTGGCCATCCCACGCACCGTGCTCTCGCCGTAGATCTCGCGGCTCTTTACGCCCGTCATGATCTCGAAGAGAGTGGACTTTCCGCTCTGCGCGAGCCCGATGATGCCTATCTCCATCCAATTCTCCTTATCGATCAACTATATGGCCGGGCTTGCCCCGGCTTCGCTGCGACAGAGGCCCTATTTATGCGGTTTCCCTGGAAATGCAATGGGCAAATCTTGACTGAGGCGATGACTGCGGGTATGGATTGCCGGTTCGCATTATCCGACAATCGGAGGAGGGGCTATGGACAGGTTCAATATCAGGGTGCTGGATCTCGAGGGCGGGAAGCGCTGGCTCAGGCACGTGATAGATGCCGACCGCGGCACGGACGCGTACAGGCGCGCCGCCTTCAGCAAGGTCATAGAGCATCCCGAAATGTTGGTCGACGGCGTCGTGTGGAGCCGCACCGGCCCGCTCCCGTTGGCAAGCGTCCTGGGCTCTCTCATCGACCGAACCTCTCTGGAGATAAAGGAACAGTACGCCAGGCACGAGCTTGCTGCCAGGCGCTTCGCGCCGCGCGCCGACCTCTACGTCGGGCCTACGGAGGACCGGGGCGGCGCCTCCGACATACTGACGCGTCCGATGTTTCCGGGTCGCGCGCCCGAGCCGGAGGCCCTCATGAGAAAGGCGCTCGCGGAGCTCGCGATGCGGGACGCCAGGGAGTACATCCGCTACGGGGTCAAGAAGACCGACGTGGGGGAGAAGGTGGATTTCGAGCGCGAGAAGATCTTCCTCTTCAGGACCGGCGATGAGGATTTTATGGGCAGGCTCTTCGAGCGCATGATCGAGAGCGCCTCCTGGGAGGGCCTGCAGGGAAAGGACGACCCCAGCCACGGCAAGGCGCGACACGTTGCGCTCGTTAACGATGATCACGGCTTCATGGTCATGGCGCGAGGCAAGGGCCACTACAACTCGGTGAGACATTCGCTCGAGCAGGCGATCGACTCCGCTTTCGACGGCTATCCTATCCCGATGACGAAGGTCGAGATCGCCTACGACAAGGCCAGCGAGGGAGTCATTGAGGTGTTCGTTCCGAGGGGGGATCCGGCCATCGGCTTGTTCGAGGCCTATGCGCGCCACGCCATCGTGTTAGGGGACGAGGTCCGGCTGACCGTCCTCGACACGCCCAGGCTCGCGGACAAACCCCTCTTCTTCGAGTATGTCCCAGACGCGCAGCGGGAGGGATGGCCTGAGGCGAAGGACGAGGAGCTCTGGCGCGTCGAGTCGAGGGTGCCCGAAGGCGTCGATGAGGACAAGGGCTTCGATCGCAGATTGATCGAAGACACCTCCGCGGAGGTGTTCGTCGAAGGGGGTATGGGCGTCTACAGGATGGATCCCGAGGTCGGGGGTTCGTTCTGGAGGCAGCTCCCGGCGGAGGAGAGGCGACCCGGCAGGCCGATCGGCTTCATGGCAATTGGCGGCCCCCGCCCCAACGTGGCGGTGGCGTCGATGTGGTCGCACGTCCATTCGAACCTGGCCATGAATCCCGTGAGGTTTATGTAGGATTTCTGACGCCTTATCATTTCGGTAATCGACCCTCTTTATAAACCCTTGATTTACAAAGGCAATATCTGCATATCGGTTGGCATCCCTCTTGCTACTATATTACCTCGTTAGGATCCCTTTGCATGAGGAGGGAGTTATGAAGAGGATAGTCGCGATAGCGTTGATAGCTTTCATGGCCGTGCTGGCCGTGCAGACGGTCGCGCACGCACAAGGCGAGCGCAAGCCGGTGAGGGTGCTCAGGCCCTCGAAGCCCGCGGCAGAGCCCGCGCAGCCGCAGCTGAGGCGGGTTCCGCCGGCCGGCGGCGTGGTGGTGAAGATACAGCCCGACCCGAAGACCGCCGAGGAGATCGAGTTCGCGAGGGTGGGCGAGGAGTACCGCCACGCATTCTTCGTGTCCGGAGGCACCGGCAACGGCTTCATCTGGGACCACGACCTCCTGCCGGTGGACCTCAAGCTCACGATGGACTCCAGGATAAGCGGCAAGGTCTACATCGAGGGCTATCCGGAGCAGGCCGGCGAATACGATATCAGGATAAGGGCTAAGGACGTAGGGGATGCGGCCGCAGTGGGCGAGTACTCCTACACCCTGAGCGTGGCCCCACATCTGCAGTAGCCTAACGCTTGAGTTTTCCACCCGCGCCGCGTAGTTTTCCACCGTGGCCAAGATTTATCCAAAGAGGTGCCCACACTGCGGGAAGCCCTCCAGCTGGGACGACAACCCCTGTCGCCCGTTCTGCTCGGAGCGTTGCAGGCTGATCGATCTTGGACAGTGGGCGTCCGAGAGGTACCGCATCCCCGGCGAGAGGTGCGAGTCCGATCGCCCAGATAAGCCGGCCGGGCCCGGCGAGGAGGAGAGGTGAGCGGTCGGGGAGAGAGGTGCTTCAAAGCTCGCGTCCTCAATCCGCTCTCGCCGGATCGGGTGGAGGACTACGCCCGCGGCATGATCGTGGTGGACGAATCGGGGCGGATCGTATCGTGCGGCGAGTACGATGATGAGTTTCGGGGCGACACGGTAGATCTCTCGGACCGACTGGTGATCCCGGGCCTGGTCGACTGCCACAGCCACATCCCGCAGCTGGACGTGCGCGGCAAGCACGGGGCCACTCTGTTGGCGTGGCTCGACCGCTACATCCTCCCCGCGGAGCTGGCATTCTCCGATCCGGCCGTGGTGAGCGACGTCACCACGCGCTTCTTCAAGAAGCTCATCCTCAACGGCACGACTACCGCGGGGCTTTACTCCACCGTCCACGAGGACGCGACCGACCGCTGCTTCGAGATAGCGTACGGTTCCGGCGTGCGCTGCTTCATAGGCAAGGTGATGATGGACCGGAATGCCCCGGAGGGGCTCGTAGAGGAGACCTCCGAATCGCTCGCGGCCAGCGCCAGGCTCGCGGCCCGCTGGCACATGGCCGCGGACGGCAGACTCCGCTATGCCTTCACTCCCAGGTTCGCGCCCACCTGCAGCTTCGAGCTGCTCGAGGGGGCGGCGCGCCTGGCCTCCGAGGCCGGCGCATACTTTCAGAGCCACATTGCGGAGACGGAGGGCGAGAACGCCAAGGTTCGCGAGCTCTTCCCGAAGCACGCCGACTACGTGGGGCTCTTCGAGGACGCGGGGGCGCTGGGGCCGCGCACGATACTCGGGCACGCGATATATCTGACGGACGACGAGTTCGCCAGGCTCGGCAGCTCGGGCACCAGGATCGCGCACTGCCCCACCTCGAACTTCTTCCTCAAGAGCGGGGCGATGCCCGCGGCGAAGGTTCAGGCCGCCGGCATCGTCTACGGCCTGGGCACCGACGTGGGCGCCGGCACCTCGATGTCGGTCCTCACAGAGATGCGGCACGCGGACTACGCGCAGAGGGACGCCGGCGTGGGCCCCAGGAAGGCCTTCTGGCTTGCGACCATGGGTGGCGCGCAGGCCATGTCGATGGAGGGGGAGATAGGCAACTTCGAGGCCGGGAAGTTCGCCGACTTCTGCGTGGTCGACGTTGGCGGGATCGATCCGAACTACAGGCTTTCGGAGCTGGACGCGGACGAGGTGCTTGCTCTGCTCATGTATCGCGGCGACAGCCGCGCCATCGAGTCCACCTTTGTTGCTGGGAAGAGGCTGGACGTCGACGCCATCACCGCTTGAAGATCCCCTTCACTCCGTCGCCGATCGATCTGCCGACGTCCTTTATCTTCTCGCCGGCCGTCTTCATTCCGGTCGCATCCTTGGCCTGTGCCAAGAGCCCCTCGCCGATGCCCTTGCTGAGCCTGGAGGCGACGTCGACGTTCCCCTTCTCGAGGTCGCCCCTGACCGTGACGTCCACCTCGACGGGGCCGTGGTGCTTGAGAATGAAGAGGTTGATGATCTTTCCCTTCAGCCCTCCCGCCTTGAGCTCCCTTATCGTGGCGTGGTTGTACGCTACGAGCATGCTCTTCTTCGAGGTCGCCTTGCTCGACAGCGAAAGCCTGCCCGAGTAGATGGGGAAGGGGGTGGAGCCGGCGTAGAAGCCGCTGAAATAGGTGATGGGTGAGTCGCGCAGCACCGAGCGCAGCTTGAAGTTGATCCCCTCGGCGAAGAGGTTGAGCCGGCCCCTGACGCTGAGCGAGCCCTTGTCGCCGTCTATCTTGGACTTGAGCTTGAGCCGCGTGGGCAGCTCGTCCGCATCGTGTCCGGAGACGATGTTGGAGAGGGTGAGGCTCACGTCGGTGAGCCTGAGCTTCTTGGAGCGGCGCCAGCCCTGATAGTTTATCTCCCCGCCCTTGATCTTCACCTTGTCTATCCAGACCTTCCAGTCTTTCTCGTCCTTTTCCTCATCATCCTGCCCATCGTCCCCGCCAAGGTTTAGCGTGCTCCAGTTGTACTTGTTTCCGCGTCTCTGTATGAGGTTGATCTTGGGCTTAACGAGCGTGACCTTGCGCGCGTGTATCGCCTTCTTCAGGATATCTCTGGGCGAGAGGGCCACCTTGAGCTTCTCCGCCGATGCCAGCATGTGGCGCTGGTGCTCCTGGCCTGCGGGGTAGATCTTTATATCCTCCAGCGAGATGGTTGCGGTGAGCCAGTTTATCCCGTAGTCGCCCACCTCTATGGCCAGGCCCATGATGTCGTGCCGCTGGCGCTCTATCGCCTTGAGCGCGCCCCGCGCTGCGAAGGACATCCCGACCGCGCCCACTACGATCACCGCGACCAGGGCCGCGATAGCTATCACTATCCTCTTCATCCCATCCTCCTGGCCGCCTCCTCGATCGCCTCGAATATCTGCTGGTAGCCCGTGCACCGGCAGAGGTGCCCCGCCAGCGCCTTGCTGATCTCCTCCCTCGTGGGCCTGGGGTTGGAATCCAGAAGGGCCTTGGCGGTCAGGACCATCCCCGGCGTGCAGAAGCCGCACTGTATGGCCCCGCAGTCTACGAAGGCCTGCTGGACCGGGTGCAATCTGCCGTCGACTTCGAGGCCTTCGATGGTCGTGATCCGTGATCCGTGATCCGTGATCCGATCGTCATCTTCAATGGTTGCAGCGACCTCACTTATCTTTACCTTGCAGGAGCGCGCAGGCTTGCCGTCGATCAGCACGGTGCAGGAGCCGCAGGCGCCAGTGCCGCAGCCGACCTTCGTGCCGGTGAGCCCGAGGTCGGATCTGAGGACATGGACCAGCGGCCTGTCGGGGGGGCAGCAGACCTCCCTGTCTTTACCGTTGACGCGTATCCTGAAGCCCTCGGCCATGGCATCTCATCTATAACAATCGTTTGATAAGGAAAGAAAAATTTTGAGGCGAGGCTGGCCAGTAAAACCTTTACAGCAGTGCCTTTGCCGTGCTATCGGCGCCGGCTCAAGCGTCGAGAGAAAGGGTTGTCGGGGATGACGGGATCTTTTTCGGCTCCAACCGCATTCGGCCTCCAGTACGGCAGGTTTCTCGCGAACTACGACATCGGGAGGATCCCGATCGCGGTCCCGCACAATGCGGCGCTGCGCTTCGGCTTCGAGCGGGACGATCTGACGCCGCCGGTGCCGCTCGTCGACGACTCCAGGCAGAATATGCTCAGTCTCGTCTGCTCCGACAGGCTACCCTTGAGCGAAGCCGAGCGCGAGCCGGTGGACGTGGTTATGGCGGGCGGCCCCGAGGATCGCTTCGTCCCGGCCTGGGAGAGGATCAGAGGGGCGCTCGATGCGGTGGACGGCAGGTATTCTATAGGAAACTCCAACCGCATGGAGAAGCTCCACAGCGTCGTGAGCCTCCTGGACGACGACGGCCTCAAGTACGCGGCGCGCGCCATGATAGGCGAACACGACGCCGCGCTGCTGGCCCTCGAGATGGAGCGGGGGTCGGATAGGGCCTCCGGCCTCGTCGGAAAGAGGCTCAGCGTCGCCGCCGCCTCATGGCTCAATTTCGCAAGGAACTGCGCCTTCGCAGGCTCCTTCAAGAGGCACGCGCTGTCGCTGTCCACGTTTCACTCGTGGCATGCCGGTCTGTGGCACGTGGCCGAGTTGAGCCTTCTCACATCGGCCCAGTTCTATTCAGGCATCGGTCGCTTCGAGACCGCAGCCCACGACAGGCTGCGCGCCGGCATGGCCCACCTCATGCGCGAGCGGCACTCCCTGTCCATAGTGGCCAGGCACCTCGAGGAGGCGCTCAAGAACTTCGAATGGGTTAAGCCCGCGCCCTCCTGCGCGCTGATCACGGAGGCGGAGGAGCTCAAGGACAGGGCCGGGTCGGCGGGGGACGGGGGCGGCGATAAGTGACTGATGAACTTGTCTATCCGCACTAAACGCTTGCCCTTTTCGAGCCCCTGTTATACGACCTCCCGAAATTCTCTCAATATCCATAATAGAAGCGTGTGGAGGTGCTCAGATGACGCCAGGGGTTAATCCTTTTACCGTTAAACTGGTGCAGCCGGTCCAAAATTTGGCAATGTCGATGGGTGTGAAGATGGAGCCGGTCTGCATGACCATGGGCGGCAGCGTCCTCTATAAGGACGATCCCTCAGCCCCCCTTAAAAGGGGGTACCTTCCGTTCGAACCGATGCTTCGCGAGGGGCAGACCGTGGGCCCCGTGCATCCGCTCTTCGAGAGGCGGGTGGCGATAAACGAGGAGGGCGACCGCTTTTCGATGGTCTGGGGCAACCTACAGTCGGCCGTGGTCCTCGACGGCGGTTCTCTGTACGGCGATGAGGACGTGCTGATGGGCATGGCGGGGGATCTCCTGCGCAGCTATAACGGTCCGGAGCTCTCAGCTGCTAAGGCGCTCGTCGCAGAGCTCGAGGCGAAGCAGCTTGAGGACACGAACAACCACAGGCTCGCCCAGCAGTCTCATATCGAGGCGGGCCGGCATTTCCTGGATTATCTCGGCGCGAGTGAGAACCTCCCTAGGGAGTATCGCAAGCATATAGTATCGCGCGGCATATTTCACTCCTCCTCCGCCGGCGACTACGAGCCGCTGGCCGACCTGTTCACCGAGTCGGCGAAGCTGTATCTGCTCGATGGATTCAACTACTTCAAACTGGCCGCGGAGGATCGCGTCAGGGCTGCGCTGGCCAGCGCCCAGGCCGATCAGCACCCGCTCGAGGTCGCCAAGCATCTGGCCAGCGTGCTGGAGCTGTGGGGAATGATGCGCATGCCGGAGTACGCAAATCAAAGTCTGCCGGGGCCCAGCGCCGAGATGGTCGAGCAGGCGCAGGATGTCATGACGGGGCTCGAGAGGCTGGCCGCAGCTTCCGACTGAGGCGCTCGGGCCGATTTTCAATTTCTCTTTTTATGCGCTTTCGGTAAAATCCGCCTCTGGACGAGGAGCGGGCGGTGAAGAGAGCGCTCATCATCACATCCTTCATCATGGCCACGGTTGCCCTTGCAGCCTTCGCGCAGGTGCAGGACGTCGAGGATCCCTCCGACCTGTGGGAGATCGTGTACTCGGAGGACGGCGACTTCACCGTCAGGATGCCCGGGATCCCCTCCTTCGAGAGGAGGGTCCGCAGCCACAGCGTCGGCGACGTAGGGGAGAGCAAGTACTACTACGAGCACGGCGGCGTCGACTTCACGGCCGAGTACTCCGATCTGCCCACGATCGCTGTGCTCTTCGGCCGCAGGCTCCTCTACAGGATGGCGGCTCGCCACTTCCTCCGCGAGTGCGGGGGCAAGGAGCTGGACTCGCAGAAGGTGCGCGTGGGCCTCTACAAGGGCAGGGAGATATCATACTGGATCCCCCCGGGGGAGGGCCGTCCCCCCAGGAGCGGCAGGGCGATCTTCCTGCTCGTCGACAAGAGGCTGTACGTCCTGGTCGCGGAGGGCGAGCCCACGGATGCCAGCTCCGAGGCGATAGAACGCTTCCTCGACTCCTTCGAGCTCACCTACAAGACCTATCGCACCGGCGGGCACAAGTATCAGGAGCTTCAGGCCGACACGCTGCTGCCGGATGAGGAGCCGGAGGCGGAGGAGATGCCGACCCTAGAGGAGGGGGCTTTGCCCGAAGCCGAACCGGATTCGGATTCGAAGGATCTGCCATGATCATCTCATCGAAGCAAGCACGTCTGCCGAAGTCATCGGCGCTCTGAAGAATCTCTTTCCAGTGGCGTTGTATATCGCGTTGGCCACGGCCGCGCCCATGAGCTCGTTCACCGGCTCGCCCAGCGACTTGGCGCCGTAGGGGCCGGCCGGGTCCGGGTTCTCCACGAAGATCGCCGTCATCTCCGGCGCGTCGGTCGAACGGGGGATGCGGTAGGTGCTCAGGTTGAGGTTCTGTATGACTCCTTCCCGGTGCTCGATCCTCTCCATCAGCGCGAAGCCCAGCCCCATCGCGATGCCGCCGAAGACCTGGCCCGCCGCCATCTGCGGGTTTATCGCCCTGCCCACCTCGTGCGCGGCGACCACGCGCAGGACGCGGACCCTGCCCGTTTTTGGATCCACCGTGAGGTCGCAGGCCTGGCAGCCGTAGACGTATGTGAAGTATGCGTCGCCGTGCCCGTTCCTCTCATCGAAGGAGACGTGAGGGCCGTGCCACGTGCCGAGCGCGTCTAGGAAGACGTGGCGTCTGTGGCATGCTGCCGCGGCCTTCTCAAGGGCGATCGATTTTCTGTTCGAGGGATTGGTTATCCTCCCCCCCTTGAACTCGTATCCCTTGCGCGAGGCGCCGATGAGATCCCTTAGCACCGGTGCCATGCGCTCATTTATCTTCGCACAGGCGTCCAGCACCGCGTTGCCCCCCACGATCGTTCCGCGGCTGGCGACCGTGGGTCCGCTGTCGGGGATGGCGCTGGTGTCGGTGTCCTTGAATTCCACTCGCGCCGGATCGACGCCCAGCTCCTCGCAGAGGATCGCGGTCATAGCGGTCTTGAGTCCCTGGCCGTTTTCGCTCACCCCCACGTCGAGCACGGCCGAGCCGTCGGGCTGGACGTTCACGATGGCCGCACAGAAGTCCTTGCCCTCGGCGCCGAGCGACACCCCTCTGAAGCTGCATGCGAAGCCGGCACCGTAGAGGAGGTCGTCTTTGCCGGGCGTGCCGCGCGCGCACCCCTTGTAGCTCTTCTTCCAGCCGAACTCCTCGAGCGCCCTCTTCGTGACCTCGTCGATAGAGACCTTGTGGTTCGCCAGCCTCTGGCCGGTGTGAGAGGTCGCTCCCTGCTTGAAGAAGTTTTTCTTCCTAAATTCGTAGGGGTCCATGCCCGCCGCGTCGGCGCACATGTCCACGAACGACTCGCACGCGAAGACGTGCTGCGGCGTGCCGAAGCCGCGCATGGCGCCCGTGAAGGTGTTGTTGGTGTAGGCCGCGCGCGAGTCGCAACGGACGTTGGGAACCGCGTAGGGTCCCGCGCACTGCACAGTAGGCCGCCAGATGACGAACGGGGAGGTGGAGCAGATCGGCCCGGAGTCGGCGGTGATGTCGACCTCCATCGCGCCGATCCTCCCCCTGCCGTCGATGCCGGCCTTGAACGCGAATTCCATCGGGTGGCGCTTGTAGCTCTCTCGTATCGACTCCTCGCGCGTGTAGACGACCTTGACCGGGCGCTTCGTGCGCAGAGCCAGGATCGCCACGCGCGCGCATATTATGGATATGGTGTCGTCCTTGCCTCCGAAGCCGCCCCCGAGCGTCGCCTGGATGATCCGCACGCGCGAGAGGGGGAGGCCGGTGGCCGCTGCCACGAAGCGCCTGGTAGTGAAGGGGTGCTGCATGCCGCCGTGGACGGTGACAGAGCCGTCCGGCTCCGGCAGAGCGACACACGCCTCAGGCTCCATGTAGGCGTGCTCGACAAACGAGGTGCTAAACCGCGCCTCGACGACGTGCTTACACTTCTTCAATGCCTTTGCGGTGTCGCCCTTGCGCAGCCTGAAGGAGGTGACGACGTTGGACTTGCCCTCGTGCACCTGCGTCGCGCCTTTCTTGACCGCTTCGGCGGGCGAGAGCACGGGCTCAAGCGCCTCGTAGTCCACCTCTATCAGCGATGCCCCCTCGCGCGCGGCCTGGGGCGTCTCGGCGGCCACCATCGCCACCACGTCGCCCATATAGCGGACGCGGCCCTTCGCCAGCACCTGGTGGTCGGCGATGAGGTTGCCGATGACGTCCTTGCCTGGCACATCCTTCGCCGTGATCACGTCCACCACGCCCGGGTGGGCCAGCGCCTTCGATGTGTCTACCTTCTTAATGATGGCGGAGGGATGGGCCGAGTGCAGCGGGGCCGCGTGGAGCATCCCCTCGAACACTAGATCGCAGGCGTATTTGGCCCGCCCGGTGACCTTCTCATATGCATCCACGCGCTTCATGGACATGCAGTGTGCTTTCGGACGGGTACAAAGTCAATATAATCGCTTTTCCATCGCCTCATCATCGCAGCACCATCGCTGTATCATCGCCTCTCCATCGCCTTTGAACTGCGAACCCAGATCACAGATCCAGATTGAGAGAACAGATTGAGAGAACAGATTGAGAGATGAGAGATCTGAGCCGGGAGAGGCTCATGGCAGGGCCTCTATCTTGACCGTGGCGAGCCTCAGGCGGGATTTGAGGGCAGCCTGTTCGGGGGCGGGCACGAGCCCGAAGGCGTGCGCAAGATCGATGGCAGCTGC
>Ga0180430_10001655_pt1 | contig 21247 bp, 19 predicted proteins | sample SS_ome_9_FD_132999 | JGI IMG/M metagenome (GOLD analysis project Ga0180430, IMG submission 132999) | Hypersaline lake sediment archaeal communities from the Salton Sea, California, USA - SS_1_S_2 metaG | ecosystem: Environmental > Aquatic > Non-marine Saline and Alkaline > Hypersaline >... | reverse complement strand
TCCGCAGCCGCGCGGCCGGTGACATGAAACCGTGTGCCGGGACGCGTAGAAGAATCGGCAGACAGAGGCTGCGGGGCGCCTGCCCGCCCCGCCGCGTTTCCCGAAGCAGGCAAGGACCAGACCCATGACCCCGCTCAAGATCGGCGCCGCGCTCAAGATCGATGAACTCGCCAGCCATCGCGACTGGCTGTTCGACGCCAACCGCGACCTCGAGTTGCAGGATTTCATCTTCGCGGATGTCTACCGCGAGGGCTGGCAGGCCACGGTCGACCGCGCTCTTGCCGCGACGCAGGGCTTCGGCGGCCGGCTTGGAATCCATGGCCCGTTCATCGGCCTCGACATCGCCGCCGGCGATCCCGACGCCGCCGAGGCGATCGGCCGGCGCTATGCCGAGGCGGCGGATGCCGCCGTGGCGCTGGGCGCGGGCTACATGGTCGTCCATTCGCCGTTCGACAACTGGCACGAGTTCAACCGGCACAACTTCGGCGACGTGGTCGCCAAGGTCGCCGAGGACGTGCGGCGCGTGCTTGGCCCGGCGCTGGCCCGTGCCGAGGCCGGCGGCCTGACCCTCGTGGTCGAGAACATCAAGGACATCACCCCCGCCATCCGCCGCGAGATGGTCGACCATATCGGATCGCCGGCGCTGGCGCTGTCGATCGACACCGGCCATGCCGCGATCGCCGAGCGCGCCTCGAGCGCGCCGCCGGTGGATGTCTTCGTGCGCGACGCCGGCGCGCAGCTGCGCCATGTCCACCTGCAGGACACCGATGGCTATGCCGACCGCCACTGGGCCCCGGGCGAGGGCTGCATCCCCTGGCCCGAGGTGTTCCGCGCGCTGGCCGATGCCGAACACGCCCCGCACCTGGTGCTGGAACTGCGCCGGCATACCGACATTCCCGCCGGTTTCGCCCATCTGCGCGATCTCGGCCTCGCGGTCTGAGCCCGCCGCCCCGGTCGATCACCGCCGCGCTGCCGGGATCGGCGCGGCGCGATCAGGCCGGCGGTTCCGGTTCCTGGCCGGGCTCCGGCTCGGCCTCGGCCTGTTCGGCGGCCCAGGTTCCCGCCGCCTCGACCGCCACGGGCGAGGCGGTGGGCAGCACGCCGAGGTAGCTTTCGGTCTGGTCGACCGGAAGCGGCGCGCGCTGCGTCATCCGGTAAAGCGCGTAAAGCGCCACGGCGCCGAAGGTCGCGCCCAGCACCAGCCAGAAGCCGGACGGGCCGGTTTCCTGCATCGCCCAGCCGGTGAGCAGCGGGCCGGCGATCGCGCCCAGCCCGAAGGTGAAGACCAGCCCGCCGGAGGCGGAGGCCATGTCCTCGGCCGAGAGGAAATCGTTGGTATAGGCCAGAAACAGGGCATAGAGCGGGGTCGTCACCCCGCCCGCGAAGAAGGCTGCCGCCATCAGCGGCCACAGGCCGCCGCCGGCCAGCCAGCCCATCGCGCAGGAGGCCGCGCCCAGGGTGGCGGCGCCAAGGATCAGCTTGCGGCGGTCGATCCGGTCCGACAGCCAGCCGATCGGATATTGCAAGAGCAGCGCCCCGGCGAACAGCATCGCCACGAACAGCGCGATCTGCGCCGCCGACATCCCGATCTGGGTGCCGAAGACCGCGCCCATCCCCGATTGCGTGGCATAGACGCTGCCCAGCAGGAAGATCCCGACGGTTCCCAGCGGCGAACTGGCAAACAGATCGCGCAACGACATCGGCCGCGCCACCTCGACCACCGGCGCGGGGCTGACCGACAGCAGGATCGGCGCGAAGGAGATCGAGACGAGGATCGAGGCGCCCACGAACAGCGCCGAGGTGCCCGCATCGCCCAGCGTCAGCAATCCCTGCGCGCCGATGATGCCCAGCGTCTGCGCGATCATGTAGGCCGACAGCACCTTGCCGCGCGTCTCGTTGCCCGACGCGTTGTTGAGCCAGCTTTCGGCGGTCACGTAGATGCCCGACATGCAAAACCCGACGAGCACGCGCAGGATCGTCCAGGCCCAGGGGTCGGCCCAGAGCGTGAAGGCGATCAGCCCGGCCGACATGAAGCTGCCCAGCGCCGCGAAGACCCGGACATGACCGACCCGCCGGATCAGGCGCGGGCTCAGCCGCGCGCCCGACAGGAAGCCGAGGAAATAGCCCGAGGTCACGATCGCCAGTTCGGTGGCCGAGAATCCCTCGATCCCGCCACGCAGGCCGATCAGCGTGAAATGCATGCCGTTGCCGAGCCTGATGAACACGATGCCAAGCAGCAGCGCCCAGACGCCGGACAGCACTTGCAGCATGGGGGCCTCCTTCGGGCCCGGGGATGTTTGGCCGCTGCCGGCGGCTTCCCACGGACGCGCCGCCGGCAATCATGCTGCAGCGCCGCAAACGGGGCCGTTTGCGACACCGGGGCGGGCGCGCCGGCGTCAGGCCGAGCGGCGGATCGCCGTCGGCGACTGGTCGAGCCGCCGGCGGCAGTGATCGGCGAGGCTGGCGCCGCTGGAAAACCCGGCCGCATAGGCGATCGAGGTGACGCTCCGGGCGGTGTTGCGCAGCATCCAGACCGCCGCGCGCAGCTTCAGATCGACAAGGTAATCCTTCGGCGCCATGCCGACCTGTTCCTTGAACAGCCGCAGGAAATGCCGCTCGCTCAGCCCCAGCGCGCGCGCGAGTTCGCCGATCGGCGGGTTGCGGGCCGACTGGCTTTCCAGAACGACGAGCGCGCGCTGGATCCGCGGATCGCTGATTTCCAGTTTCTGCGTCAGCCCCGATCCATCCAGCGCGCCGACAAGGCGGGTCACCGGCATCGCCAGTTGATGCACCGTCTTGGCCGAGCCCTGCGGGCCGAAATGCCGGCCGATGATCCGGGTCATCAGCGGCAGGATCGAAATGCCGCCCGGCACCGTCACGATATCGTCGGCCTCTTCGAAATCCCTGTCGGACACGATCTTGACGCGGGGGAAGGCCGCTTCGAACTCCGCGCGGTGGTAGGGGTGGACGCAGGCGGTCCGGCCGTCGAGCAGGCCCTGCCCGGCCAGCACGAAGCTTCCGGTGCAGACGCCCACGATCGTGCGGCCCGCCCGGCGCGCGGCGTGAAGATAGGCGTTGTGGCGGTCCGGCACCTTGCCGATATCCTTCATCAGGCCGCCGATCAGGAACACGTAGTCGAAGGTCGCGGGATGCGGGTAGTCCGCCGTCGCCTCCACCGCGATCCCGCAGCTTGACGTGGTGCGGCCGCCCAGGATGTCCCAGCGCACGAAGCGCTGGCGCGACTGGTCGCCGTAGTCGCCGGCATGGCGCAGGCTTTCGACGATGCCGGCCAGCGACATCAGCGGAAAGGTCGGGCACAGCAGGATCGCCGCCGAAAGCGTGGCCCGGTAGCGCCGGTTGCCGGGTTCCGGCCGGGGCTGCGGCTCGCCCGGCTGGCCGGGTCCGGGCCTTGGATGCGTTCTCGGCATCATGGCGGATTTCTAGCAAGAATGTCCGATTTCCGAAAGACGGTTTCTCGCCAAGCCTCCAGTCTCGGTGCCGGTGGATGTCGATGCAGACGCCGCCGGTGTTCGGATAGGACGATCGCGCCGGCGCCGCGAAAGGCCGCGCCGGTGCGGGGTCGCTGCCGGCCCGGTTCCAGGCGGCTGTACACCGTGCACCGCAGCCCATGTCGCCCAAGACAGCAAGAACAGAGGTCGGGCGCCTCAAGATCCAAGGGGAGTTTCGAAATGAGAATCACGATTGTCCGTCGCGCGCTGCTGGCGTCGGTGGGAACGCTGGCCATTCTGGGCGGCGCCGCGCAGGCGCAGGATTGCCCGATCAGGATCGGCGCGCTGGCGCCGCTGTCGGCGCCCGGCACCGTCGTCGGCGGCGAGGCGATGCGCGACGCGATGATGCTCGCCGAGGCCGACATCAACGCCGCGGGCGGCGTGATGGGCTGCGAGATCGAGGTGGTGATCGGCGACAGCGAGGGCCTGCCCGAGCGCGGCGCGGCGGTGATGGAACGCCTGATCGCGCAGGACGGTGTCGTCGCGGTCGGCGGCGGCTACCATTCCTCGGTCGGCGTGGCGGCCAAGGACGTGGCCGATGCCCGCGGCGTCCCGGTGGTCTTCGCCGAGACCTGGAACGACACGATCACCGGCGACAAGCAGAAGTACATCTTCCGCATCGCGCCGCTGTCGTCCTGGGCCTCGGGCACGATCTACCAGTTCGCGCTGACCCTGCCGGGGATCGAGAAGGTCGCGATCCTGACGGAAAACACCGACTACGGTATCCCGGCCTCGGAAGAGACCAAGCGCGGGCTGGCCGAGGGCGGTGTCGACAGCGTGATCTTCTCGGTCGATATCGGCACCCAGGACTATGCCGGCATCGTCAACCGGATCATGGCCGAAAGCCCGGACATGATCATCACGCTGGTCACCGGCGAAGCCGCCTACAACTTCACCCAGCAGGCCGCCGATGCCGGCATCGGCCCGCTGGACCTGCCGTTCGTCACCGGCCAGGACGCGCTGGAATCGGGCGCCTACTGGACCAACGTGCCGGATGGCCAGTACGCCTTCGTGCAGCGCATCGGCGTGCCGGAAAGCCAGTTCACCGAAAAGGGCAAGGCCTTCGCCGCCGCCTACAAGGAGAAGACCGGCAAGTCCGACGTCGAAGGCTACGCGATGGAAGCCTACGATTCGATCGCGATCCTCGCGCAGGCGATCGAGGAAGCCGGTTCCACCGACGGCGACGCGATCGTCGCCGCGCTCGAATCGATCGAGCACGAGGGCACGCTGGGCAAGATCTACTTCCCCTACGGGTCGCAGAAGGATCCCAGCGAGGACGGCAAGGGCGACGAGTGGTGGCACCAGTGGCCCGACCCGGCGCTGACGATGATCCAGTACCAGGAAGAGGGGCAGGCCTCGACCGACGCGGCGATCGTCTATCCCGACGCCTACAAGACGGCCGATCCTGTGCTGGTCAACCAGTAACGGCCTTGGGCCGGGCGCGGCATCCGCGCCCGGCCCGCAACCAGCAACGATCCGGGCCGAAACCGGGCGCGAACGGGGACAAACGTGGAAACTCCAGCCATCTTCTGGGGCGTCATCCTGTGGATGGTCGCCTGGGGCGTTCTGGGCAGCATCCTGCTGCGCCGGCGCTACTTCGCCCGCGATCTCGACACCACGAACGCCAATTTCGTCGGCGCCATGGCCGGAGCCGCGCTGGGCCCGGTCGCGCTGGGCGCGCTCTGGGCGAAGACGCCGGAACTGACCGGCCGGATCATCGTTGCCTTCGCGCTTCTGGCGGTGGTGCTGATCGCCGGGGCCTTCGCCTTCGCCGATCCGCAGAACAACTGCGTCGCCAACGGATCGTTCGTGGCCAGCCAGATCACCAACGGGCTGATCATCGGGATCATCTACGGGTTCATGGCGCTGGGTCTGACGCTGATCTTCTCGATCCTCGGCGTCGTCAGCTTCGCGCATGGCGAGTTCTACATGATCGGCGGGATGCTGGTCTATTACATCACCGCGGTCTGGCTGCCGGGGATCAACCCGCTGCTGGCGGTTCTGGGGGCCTGCGCCATCGCCTTCATGATCGGCGCCCTGTTCGAAAGGCTGATGCTGACCCCGATGTATACCGGCAAGATCGACCGGCCGGTGGAATACGGCATCCTCGCGACTTTCGGTCTGGCCTTCACGCTGCAGTATTTCGTTCAGGCGATCCATGGCGCCAGCCCGGTCAAGGCCGAACGCTTCATCGACTTTCCGCGCCTGCGCTGGCCCGAGGGGGCCGATCCGCTGTGGATCAAGTCCTCGCGCGGCAACCTCACGCTGTTCGAGACGATCTCGATCTCCAATCCGCGCTTCGTCGCGGCGGTGACCTGCATCCTGGTGCTGCTCGCGCTGCTCTACCTTTTGCACCGGACCTGGACGGGCAAGGCGCTGCGCGCGGTCAGCCAGGACCGCGACGCGGCGGCCATCGCGGGGATCGACCCGCACCGGATGAACATGCTGGCCTTCGCGCTGGGCGGGATGATCGCCGCGCTCGCCGGCGCGCTTCTGGTGCAGGCGTTTTCGTGGCTGCCGCAGGTCGGCGCGATCCCGGCGATGCGGTCCTTCGTGATCGTGGTGCTGGGCGGGCTCGGGTCGCTGCCCGGGGCCTTCGTCGGCGGCATCCTCGTCGGCCTCGTCGAGGCGGCGGGCACCGGCTGCATCCCGGATGCGCAGAAGGCGGCCTCGTACATCCCGGCCTATGGGATGATCGTGCTGACGCTGACGCTGCTGCTGCGGCCGACCGGGCTTTTCGGCCGGCGCTTCGCCTCCGGCGCGCACGGACAGTGACGGAGACACGCGGATGAAACGGGTTCCCGATATCGCCGGCGTCCTGCTGCTGGCCTTCTTCGCCGCCTTCCCGCTGGTCTATACCGGCGCGAACTACGACTACGTGATGCATGTGCTGATCACGGCCTTCTTCTACGCGATCCTAGCGTCGAGCTGGTCGATGCTGGCCGGCTACGCCGGGCAGTTTTCCTTCGGGCACATGGCCTTCATGGGGATCGGCGCCTATGCCACGGCGCTGTTCTGCCACTATTTCTACATCACCGGCGAGCCGACCGGCACCTGCACCGAATTCGGCTTCTTCGGCAACTGGTTCGTGATCGTGAACCCGATCGGCGTCACCTCGACCACGCTGACGCAGGATTGCCTGCGACAGGCGATGGCGGGCTGGGGCGACAGCGTGTCCGTCACGCCGATGCCGGTCCTGCTGGGGATCGTGCTGGGCACCATCGCGGGCGGTCTCGCGGGGCTTCTGGTCGGGCTTCTGGTGCTCAGGCTCAGGGCGGCCTACCTCGCGCTGTTCACGCTGGGTTTTTCGGAAATCGTCAAGGCCACGATCTCGGCCGAGATCGACATCACCCGCGGCCAGGCCGGGCTGGAACTGCCGGCGCTGTTTGAGAACGGCGTCACCGTGCTGGGCCAGACCTACGACAAGACCGACAAGATCCCGCCCTATTACGCGATGCTGCTCCTGCTGGTGACCTGCCTGGCGATCCTCGCCTGGCTGGCGCGGTCACGCTTCGGCCTGTTCGTGCGGGCGCTGCGCGAGGATCCGGACGCGGCCGCGGCGCTGGGCGTGAACACCACGCGCTACAAGGTCTACGTGTTCACCATCACCACCGCGATGGCGGCGGCGGCGGGCGCGGTGCAGGCGCATTACGTGCAGATCATCACCCCCAACATGCTGTTCCTGTTGCAGATGAGCCTTGTCGTCGCGATGGCGGTGATCGGCGGGATCGAGAACTTCGTCGCCGCGGCGCTGGGCGCGATTTTCCTGCAGATCATGCTGGAGGTGCTGCGCACCTCGTTCACCATCGGCGGGGTCGAGATCGACATGACGACATGGCGGCTGGTGTTCTTCGGGATCCTGCTGATGGTGGTGCTGAGGTTCTTCCGCAACGGCCTGATCGCGCCGGTCATCGCCCGGTTCCGCCGCGCCGGCATGGCCGAAGAGACGGTGGCCAAGCGCCGGGCCGGGGAGGCGCGGCCATGATCCACCTGAAGGTCAACAACCTGCACAAGCGCTTCGGCGGCAACCACGTGCTCAGGGGCGTCAGCTTCGAGATCAACGGCCCGGAACTGATCGGCGTACTCGGCCCGAACGGCGCCGGCAAGACCACGATGACCAACATCCTCGACGGCGCGATCAAGCCCACCAGCGGCACCGTCTATCTCAACGAGCACCGGATCGACCAGTTGTCGCCTTTCGAGGTCGCCCGCGCGGGGCTGGGGCGGACCTTCCAGGTCACCCGGTCGTTCCGGCGGATGACGGTGCTGGAAAACCTCTACGTGCCCGCGCTGGCGCTCGGCCACCATTCCCAGGGTCAGGGCCTGACCGACGAGGCGATGGAGGTGCTGGAGTTCCTGACCCTCGACCATCTGCGCAACGAATACGCGCAGGCGCTGTCGGGCGGGCAGCAGAAACTTCTGGAACTCGGCCGGCTCCTGATGCTCGACCCGGACGTGATCATCCTCGACGAACCCTTCGCCGGGGTGCATCCGCGCCTGATGGAGGTGATCTATGCCTATATCCGGCGGGTGAAGGCGGCGGGCAAGGCGATCGTGCTGATCTCGCACCAGATGAACGCGATCTTCTCGCTCTCCGAGCGTCTGCTGGTGCTGAACTTCGGCGAGCTGATCGCCGACGGCCTGCCGGGCGAGGTCAAGAACGACCCGGCGGTGATCGAGGCCTACCTGGGCTCGGACGAGGAGCACGCGGTATGACCGAGGCTGTTCTGGAACTCAAGGATCTGTCGGTCGGCTACTACCGCGATCTCAACATCCTGTCGGACCTGCACATCTCCGCCCGGCGCGGCCAGATCACCACGATCCTCGGCGCCAACGGGGTCGGCAAGTCGACGGCGCTGAAGGCCGCCTTCGGCTTTCTCGCGCCCAACAAGGGCGACATCCTGCTGGGCGGGCAAAGCATCCTGCACATCCCCCCGCACGAGAAGATCCGCGTCGGGCTGGCCTACATCCCGCAGCAGCCCGGCGTCTTCAAGGACATGACGGTGGAGGAGAACCTCGAGCTTGGCGCATGGACCTTCCGGCGCGACCGGGCGCAGATCCGCCGCAAGATCGAGGCGAACTACGAGCGTTTCCCGGCGCTGCGCGACAAGCGCCGGCAGGCCACCGGCGAATTGTCGGGCGGCCAGCAGCGGATGGTCGAGATCGGCCGCACGCTGATGGCGGAGCCGAAGATGCTTCTGGTCGACGAACCGACCGCCGGCCTGTCGAAGATGCTGGCCGAGGAAGTCTACGAGATGCTGACCGACCTGAAGAAGGACAACCTGACGATCCTTCTGGTCGACCAGGAAATCCGCCACGCGTTGCAGGTCGCCGATTACGTCTACGTGCTGGAGTTGGGCCGCAACAAGTTCGAGGGCCCGTCGGCCGAGTTCACCGATCTGGAAAAGGCCTTCTGGGTGGATTGATGAAACCGTCGCGACTGTTCTACGGAACCCGCCGCCGCAGGCCGCAACTGGCCCGGGCCGAGGGCGTCTACATCTGGGATACCGAGGGGCGGTGCTACCTTGACGGCTCGTCCGGCGCGATGGTGTGCAACATCGGCCATTCCAACCCGGCCGTGCTGGCCGCGATGCGCGCGCAGATGGAGGTGGCGACCTTCGGCTACCGGCTGCATTTCGAAACCGAACCCTCCGAACGGCTGGCCGAGCGGCTGGCCGGGATCGCGCCCGACGGGCTGGGGCGGGTGTTCTTCGTCTCCGGCGGGTCGGAGGCGGTGGAAAGCGCGATGAAGCTGGCGCGCAGCCATGCGCTGGCGAAAGGCGAGGCGCAGCGCTGGAAGGTGATCTCGCGGTTCCCGGCCTATCACGGCTGCACGCTCGGCGCGCTGTCGGTCACCGGCTACGCGCCGATGACGGCGCCGTTCGAGCCGCTGATGGCGCAGATGCCGAAGATCCCTGCGCCGCGCGCCTATCTCGACGGGCTGGACATCGACGATCCGGCCACCGGCCATCACTACGCCGACATGCTGGAAGAACGGATCCGCGCCGAAGGGCCGGAGACCGTGCTGGCCTTCATCGTCGAACCCATCGGCGGCGCCTCGACCGGGGCGCTGGTGCCGCCGGCGGGCTACATGCAACGGATCCGCGAGATCTGCGACCGCTACGGCGTGCTCCTGATCCATGACGAGGTGATCTCGGGCGGCGGCCGCACCGGCCGGTTCCTCGCCGCCGATCACTGGGGCGTGGTGCCCGACATGCTGACGATCTCGAAGGGTTTCGGCTCGGGCTACATGCCGCTCGGCGCGCTCATCGCGAAGGACGAGATCGTCGAGACGGTGCTGGACGCCGGCAACTACCTGCACGGCTTCACCTATGCCGGCAACCCGCTGGCCTGCGCCGCCGGCCTTGCCGTGATCGACGAGATCGAGCGGCAGGGGATGATGGAGAATTCCGTCGCCGTCGGCGGGCTGCTGGGCAAGCGGCTGGCGGCGCTGATGCAGCGCTACGAGATCATCGGCGACGTGCGCGGCATGGGGATGCTGCAGGCCTTCGAACTGGTCGCCGACCGCGCCACGATGGCGCCCCTGCCGAAGGCGCTGAACGCCTATGACCGGCTGGCGGAAATCGCCTATGACAACGGGCTGATCATCTACGCGCGCCGGTCGCGCGGCGGCCATGACGGCGATCATTTCCTTGTCGCGCCGCCGATGATCACCACCGGGGCGCAGGTCGACGAGATCATGGACAAGCTGACCCGGTCGCTCGACCGGTTCACCGAGGAGGCCGGGCTCTAGTGTCGAAGATCGTCATCACCTGTGCCGTCACCGGGTCGATCCACACGCCGACGATGTCCGACGCGCTGCCCTACCGGGCGGAGGACATCGCCGATCAGGCGGTTGGCGCGGCCGAGGCCGGCGCGGCGATCCTGCATCTGCACGCCCGCGATCCCGCGGATGGCCGCCCTTCGGCCAGCGCCGATCACTTCATGGCCTTCCTGCCCGCGATCAAGGCGCGCAGCGACGCGATCGTGAACCTGTCGACCGGCGGCAGCGCGATCATGACGCTCGACCAGCGGCTTGCCGGGCCGATGCGGGCGGAACCCGAGATGTGCTCGCTCAACATGGGCACGATGAACTTCGCGCTCTACCCGATGGCGGCGCGCTATTCGGACTGGACGTTCGACTGGGAAAGGCCGTTTCTGGAAAACACCGACGACCTCGTGTTCAAGAACACCCCGCGCGACATCGCGGCGGTGCTGACCCGGATGGGCCGCGACCGCGGCGCGCGGTTCGAATTCGAATGCTACGACACCGGGCACCTGACGATGCTGAAGCATTTCGTCGATCGCGGACTGGTCGAGACGCCGATCTTCCTGCAATTCGTCTTCGGCGTTCTGGGCGGCATGGCGCCGGAGCCCGAGACGCTGACCCACATGAAGCGGCTGGCCGACAAGTATTTCGGCGAGGACTACCAGTTTTCCGTCCTCGCGGCGGGGCGGGCGCAGATCCCGCTGGCCGTCATGTCGGCGGCGATGGGCGGGCATGTGCGGGTCGGGCTGGAGGACAGCCTTTACATCTCTCGCGGGGTGCTGGCCAAATCGAACGCAGAGCAGGTGGAAAAGATCCGCGCGCTGGTCGAGGGGATGGGCCGCAGCGTCGCCACGCCCGACGAGGCGCGCGCGATGCTGGGCCTGAAGGGCGCCGAGCGAACGGCCTTCTGAGATGGACGCGCCCGCGATCAGACCGGCCGGACCGGAGGACATGCCGGCCCTGCACCGCGCGCTGTGCCGCCTGTCGGGCGATCTGGGCGACGCGCATCGCGCCGACGTGGCGGCATTGGACCGCGCCTGCACCGGCCCCGCGCCCGCCGCCCATGGTTTCCTCGCCGGGCCGGGGCCGGAGGCGGCGGCGCTGGTCTCGCCGCTGTTTTCGACGACCCGCGGCATGGCCGGTGTCTATGTCTCGGATCTCTGGGTATCCGACGACCGGCGCGGCACCGGGCTGGGCCGGCGGCTGTTGTCCCATGTCGCGCGGTTCGGGGCCGGGCGCTGGGGGGCGGGGTTCCTCAAGCTGTCGGTCTATGCCGAGAATGCCGATGCGCTGGCCTTCTACGACCGGCTCGGCTTCGACCGGGTCGAGCGCGACCGAACGCTTCTTCTGGGCGGCGACGCCTTCGACACCCTGATGCGAGGCCCGTGATGCACGCCTTTCTCGATCCGCGCCAGGCCGCGCATGACCCGCGGCATTTCATGGCCAACGGCGCGCTGCTGCCGAACCCCGAGGTGCCGGCCCGCGTCGATATCCTGCGGGCCGGGGCCGAGGCGGCGGGCCTGCGCTTCGCCGCGCCAGAGGATCGCGGCCTCGGCCCGGTCGCCGCGGTTCACACGGCGGAATACCTGACCTTCCTGCGCACGATCCACGCGCGCTGGCGCCGGATCGAGGGCGCGGGGGACGAGGTGATCCCCAACATCCACCCGGCCAACCGGACCGATGGCTATCCGCTTTCGGCCGTGGGGCAGGCGGGCTATCATCAGGCCGATACCGCCTGCCCGATCTCCGCCGAGACCTGGCAGGCCGCCTACTGGTCGGCGCAAACCGCGCTGGCCGCCGCCGGGGCCGTGGCGGCGGGGGATCGGGCGGCCTATGCGCTGTGCCGCCCGCCGGGCCATCACGCCTTCGCCGATCTCGCCGGGGGGTTCTGTTTCCTCAACAACGCCGCCATCGCCGCGCAGGCGCTGCTGGACGGGGGGCTGCGCCCCGCCGTGCTGGATATCGACGTGCATCACGGCAACGGCACGCAGGGCATCTTCTACGCGCGGGGCGACGTGCTGACCGTGTCGATCCATGCCGATCCGGCGCGGTTCTACCCGTTCTTCTGGGGCCATGCGCAGGAACGCGGCGAGGGGCCGGGGCTGGGCGCGAACCTCAACCTGCCCCTGCCGCGCGGCACCGGCGATGACACCTACCTCGCGACGCTCGACAGGGCGCTGACCCGGATCGGCGATTTCGGCGCCGAGGTGATCGTGGTGGCGCTGGGCCTCGATGCCCATGTCGACGACCCGTTCAGGGGCCTCGCCGTCACCACCCAAGGTTTCGCCCGGATCGCGGCGGCGATCGCGGCCACCGGCCTGCCGCTCGTCGTGGTGCAGGAAGGCGGCTATGTCTCGGACGCGCTGGGGGCGAACCTGACCAGTTTCCTGGGCGGCCTGACGGGGGCAAAGGCATGAAGATCGAGTTCCGCACTCTCTATCTGAAAAAGCGGTTCCCGCTGCGGATCAGCCGTGGCGAGATCACGGGCGGCGAGAACCTGTTCGTCTCCGTCACCGACGGCACCCATACCGGCTGGGGCGAGATGGCCCCCGGCCCGTCGGAAGGCGCCGGGACGGCCGAGGAAGGCCAGCGGATGCTGGAGGCGTTCGGCGCGCCCGACCCGTCGATCCACAAGACATGGGCGGCGATGCGCGCCGCCGGCGTCGCGCCCTGCGCGATGGCCGCGCTCGACATGGCGCTGTGGGATCTGCGCGCGAAACAGGCCGGCATGCCGCTTTACCGCCTGCTGGGTCTCGCGCGCGAGGCGGTGGTGAGTTCCGTCACCGTGGGCATCAACCCGCCCGAGGTGGTGCGCGAACGTGTGCCGCTCCTGCTGGATCGCGGCGCGCGGGCGCTGAAGATCAAGCTGGGCTCGCCCGAGGGGATCGAGGCCGACAAGGCGATGTTCGCCGCGGTCTTGGAAACCGCGCGCGGCACGACCCTGCGGGTGGATGCCAACGGCGGCTGGTCGCTGGCCGATGCGCGGCACATGATGGGCTGGCTGGCCGAACGCGGGGTGGACTACGTCGAGCAGCCGCTGGTGCGCGGGGCCGAGGATCAGTTGCCGGACCTGTTCCGCGACCGTGCGCTGCCGATCTTCCTTGACGAAAGCTGCCGGATGTCGGGCGATATCCCCGGTTTCGCCGATTGCGTGGACGGCGTGAACCTCAAGCTGATGAAATGCGGCGGCATCACCGAGGCGCTCAGGATCGTCGCCACCGCGCGCGCCTTCGGGCTGCAGACGATGATCGGCTGCATGGGCGAAAGTTCCGTCGCGATCGCGGCCGGCGCCTCGCTGGGCGCGCTGTTCGACTACATCGACCTCGACTCCCATCTCAACCTCGATCCCGATCCGGCCGCCGGCGCGCCCTTCGAGGCCGGCGTCACCCTGCCCGAGGATCGCCCCGGCCACGGAGGACGCCCCCGCGATGCTTGATCCCGCCACCCCCATCGCGATCTATGCCGAGGCCACGATGGGCCTTCTGAACGCCAAGATGGCCGAGGGCATCCTGCGCTATGGCCGCAACCCGGTGGTGGCCGTGATCGACAGCCACGCGGCGGGCAAGACGGTGCGCGAGGTCTGCACCGTGGACAGCGCCGTGCCGATCGTCGCCGACCTGGACGCCGCGATGGCGCTGGGCGCGCAGGTGCTGGTTCTGGGCACCGCGCCGTCGGGCGGGCGGGTGCCGCCGGAATGGATGGCGGTGCTGGCCCATGCGGTGCAATCGGGCCTGTCCATCGTCAACGGGCTGCACGACCGGCTGAACACCCATTTCGGGCACGATCTTCAGCCCGGCCAGTGGATCTGGGACATCCGAACGCCGGTGGGCGACCTGCCGCAGATCGGCACCGCCAAGGCCGCGCAGCTGGGCAATACCCGGGTGCTGATGGTCGGCACCGACATGGCGGTGGGCAAGATGACCGCGGGGCTGGAGTTGCACCGCAGCCTGCTGGCGCGGGGCCGCAAGGCGGCCTTCCTCGCCTCCGGCCAGACCGGGATCACGATCATGGGCAACGGCATCCCGCTGGACGCGTTCCGCGTCGACCATGCCAGCGGCGCGGTGGAGCGCATGGTGCTGGAAGCCGGCGACAACGACGTGGTGGTGATCGAGGGGCAGGGGTCGCTTCTGCATCCCGGCTCCACCGCCACTCTGCCGCTGATGCGCGGCAGCGCCTGTAACGCGATGATCCTGTGCCACCGCGCCGGGATGGAAACCCTCGACACGCTCGACCATGTCCGCATCCCGCCGCTGTCCGAGGTGATCGCGCTGAACGAGATGACGGCCTCGGCCAACGGCGTGCTGACGGCGGCGAAGGTGCGGGGCATTGCGCTGAACACCGCCCGGCTGGACGCGGCGGCGGCGCGGCGCGCGATCGAGGAGACGGCGGCCGAAACCGGCCTGCCGGTGACCGACCCGGTGCGCGATGGTGCCGACATCCTCGCGGCCGCGCTGGAGTGACGCGCCGCCCCGGCCCGCGGCACCGCCCCGTTGCCGTGCCAGCCGCAGGCGTCGAGGATCTCGGCCAGAACCGCCTGCGGCGACACGCCGAGGGCCGCGCAATAGTCGATCAACCGCGATACCGAGATCCGGTTCAGCCCGCCTTCGTATTTCTGAAGCTGCTGGAACGAGATGCCCATGCCGTCGGCCACGTCCTTCTGGGTCGCGCCGACGGCGCAGCGCCACCGGCGCAGGACCGTGCCGATCGCGCGGTTCGTCGCCTCGGGCGGGGTGGCGCAACCGGCGCCGGGGAACCGTTCCGCGAAATCCGTCCAAGCCATTGCCACCCCCCTGGCCACCAGCCGGCGCCCGCCGCCGCTTCCGGTCGATGAGGCCCGAAGCGCCGGGCACTGACAATTCGTGTCATCTCTAGGGTCGCAACCGGGCCCGCCGGTCAGGCCCCGAAATGCGCGTCCAGCCGGTCGAAGGCGGTGTTCAGCACGTCCTCGCCCACGCAATAGGCCATCCGCACATGCCCGGCACCGGACGGGCCGAAGGCGCTGCCCGGCGTCACCGTCACATGCGCCGCGTCCAGCAGGCGATGCGCGAACCCCACGTCGTCGGCGGTGTCGAGAAGCCGGGGGAAGACGTAGTAGGCGCCTTCGGGCCGGACATAGGCGAAGACGCTGGCCAGCCGGTCGAGTCGCTCGCAGATCAGGTCGCGGCGGCGGCCGAGGATACGCTCGAATTCGGCGAGGTGATCGGGCGGCCCTTCCAGCCCGGCCAGCGCCGCGATCTGGGATATCCTGGGCGCGCAGATCATCGTCTTGTCGTGCACCTTCACGACCTCGTCGACCAGCGCCTCGGGCAGCACGGCGTAGCCCACCCGCCAGCCGCTCATCGCGTAGGCCTTCGAGAAGGTGAAGAGATAGGCGAGGTTGTCGGCCAGGTCCGGCAGGCCGGCGAGATCGAAGAACCGCGCGCGGTTTTCATAGGTGAAGTGCCGGTAGGGATCGTCGACGATCACGATCAGGTCGCGGGCCAGCGCGACCTCGGCCACCGCGCGCAGCGTCGCCTCGGTCAGGATCCGCCCCGTCGGGTTCGAGGGGGTGACGATCACGATCGCCTTGGTGCGGTCGGTCACGAGGCCGGGCAACTCGGCCGGATCGGGCTGCCAGCCCGCCGCCTCATCCATCCGCCAGTAGACCGGCACGCCGCCGAAGAACCGGATCTGCTGGATATGCGACACGAAGCCCGGATCGGTCACGATCACCTCGTCGCCGGGATCGACGAGTACCTGGAACAGGGTGTCGAGGCCCTGCATGTTGCCCGCGGTGATCGTCACCCGGCGTTCCGGGTCGATCCCGATCCCGGTGCGGCGGTGGTGTTCCTCGGCCACGGCGCGGCGCAGTACCGGCAGGCCTGCGGGCAGGGCATACATGCCGGCCCGCGGGTCGTCGGCCAGCGCGCGGGCCGCCGCGGTGCGGATCGGTTCGGGCGTCGGAAACGACGGCAGCCCCCAGGCCAGCGAGGCGGCATCGGGCACCTTCGCGCCGAGGATCGACATCTCCTTGATCGCCGAGATCCGCGCCCTGCGCGCCCTGTCCGAAACGTGAGTCCTGCCGGTCATCGATCAGCCCCCTTCGCGGCCTGCCATCCTGTGCCATCCCGCATCCGGCCGCCGCCGAGGACCGCGACGGGGCAGCGCGCGGCGGCGAACAGCATCCGCAGCGCCGCGGCATCGCGAAACGGCCCGGCCGCGGTATCGACCACGACGGCCGCGGCGTGGCTGCGCTCCAGCCGCCCGAGGGTTTCGGCCGGGCCGGCGGCCGGCACCTCCGCCACGGTGGTCGACCGGGCGCGGGCCAGCGCCGCGGCCAGCGCGCGGGACGCGTCCGCGCCGCCGCCGGAACCGATCAGCAGGACAGGGCCGGTCATCCGCCACAGCGGCCGGTGGCCCAGCAGCAACAGGTCGTCGCGCCCGAGCGCGGCGCAGGCCCCGGCGACCATGTCGCCCGCCGCCGTCTCGAACGACCATTCCGCCGCGAGGCCCTCGGCCAGCGCGGCAAGGCTTTCGCGAAAGCCGCGCGCCTCGCCGCGCGACCACAGCCGCGCCGCCTTGGCATCGGGCAGCGCCCGAAGCCCGCCGCCGACCGAGACGAGCCGTTGGGCGGGGCTGACGGCCAGCGCCGCCATGCCCTCGTCGAACATCACCCCGGCCAGCCGCCGCGGTCCCTCCGTCAGCAGCGGGCTGGCGAAGGCCAGCGCGGATTCGGCATCCGCGCAGCTTGTCGCCGCGATCACAAGCCGCCGTCCGCCCGGCGCCGGCGCGCTCATGGCGCCGTTCCGCCGTCGGCGGCGGCGGCGCGCAGGCCGAACCTGCGCCGCGCCTCGGCGAAGCGGCGCAATTCGGCCTCCACCCGCGCGTTCACGCTGCCCTCGGGGAAATCGCCATCCTTGCCACGCCGGCCCGCCGGGGTGCCGGTGAGCAGTTCGATCCCCGCGTCGATGGTGGCCACCGGCACGATCCGGAACCGGCCCTCGGCCACCGCCTCCACCACACGGTCGCGCAGCATCAGGTGTTCGACATTGGCCCGCGGGATCAGGACGCCCTGATCGCCGGTCAGGCCGCGCGCGGCGCAGATGTCGAAAAACCCCTCGATCTTCTCGTTCACCCCGCCGATCGCCTGCACCTCGCCCAGCTGGTTGACCGATCCGGTGACCGCAAGCCCCTGCCGGATCGGCAGGCCCGACAGCGCCGACAGCAGGGCGTAAAGCTCGGCGCAGGACGCGCTGTCACCCTCCACGCCGCCGTAGCTTTGTTCGAAAACGAGGCTGGCGTGCAGCGAGAACGGCACATCCGGCGCATAGGTCGCCGCAAGGTAGCCCGACAGGATCAGCACGCCCTTGGAATGCAGCGACCCGCCCAACTCGACCTCGCGCTCGATGTCGATCAGCTTGCCGCCGCCCATCCGCACCCGCGCCGTGATCCGCGAGGGCTGGCCGAACCGCGTCGCGCCCAGCCCGACCACCGACAGGCCGTTGATCTGGCCGGTCTTCGCGCCCCCGGTGTCGATCATCCGGATGCCGCGGCCGATCGCCTCCTGCATCCGGTCACGGATCCGGGCGGCGCGGTGGTCGCGTTCGGCGACGGCGCGGGCGACATGCGCGCCGGTCACCTCGTCGTCCTTGGCGCTGCGCGCGTAGTGTTCGGCCTCGCGCTGGATGTCGGTCAACTCGCTCAGCCGGAGCGTCAGCTTCCTCGCATCGTCGGCGATCCGCGTCGCCTCGTCCAGCAGCGCCGCAGCGCCCGTGTCGGCCAGCGGCAGAAGGCCCTGCTGCACCCCGTAGCAGCGCAGCAGCTCGGCCAGGCCCGCCAGGGTTTCGTCGTCGCGCCCGACGATGTCCTCGAAATCCGCCTGCACCTTGAACAGTTCGGGGAAGTCGGGATCGAGCAGCACCAGCAGCGCGTGCAGCATCCGGTCGCCGATCAGCACCACCCGCAGGTCGAGCGGGATCGGATCGGGTTCCAGCGAGGTGGTGGAGATCAGGCTCATCCGCTCGGCCATCGAGGTGATGGTGATCGCGCGTTTCTTCAGGCTGCGTTTCAGCGCGTCCCAGGCATAGGGCTCGGCCAGCACCCGGCGCGCGTCCAGCACCAGGAACCCGCCGTTCGCCCGATGCAGCGCGCCGGGCCGGATCAGCGTGAAATCCGTCATCAGCGAGCCCATGTGCGAGACATGCTCGATCCGCCCGGCCAGCCGGTCGAGCGTGGGCAGATCCTCGGTCTCCACCGGGGCGGTGCCGTCCTTGCCCGGTGCCTGCGCGATCACGGCATTGACCATGTAGCGGCGAAAGGCGGGATGCTGATGCGCCTTGTGCACCGCCTCGGGAAACGGGCCGTTGCCGCGCTGCTTGGCGGTTTCGAGGAACAGTTCGGGGTTCTCGATCATGTCGGCGCACACGCGGTCGAGATAGGCGGCGATCTCGGGCACCTCGCCGATCGCCGCCCGCGCCTCGCCGATCCGGGCCGAGACCGCGCGCTCGGCCATCTCGGCGTTCAGCGCCTCGACGCGGGCGCGGTGTTCGCGTTCCAGCTTCGGCGCGTTGCGCAGGATGTCCGCCAGCCCCTCCTGGAAGCGCGGGATCTTGGCGTCGATCGCGTCGCGTTCGGCCTTGGGCAGCTTGTTGTAATCCTCGGTCTTCAGCACCTTTCCGTCGCGCAGCGCGGCGACCATGTAGCCCATCGGCGTGCGGACGATGGCGATGCCCTCGGCGCGGGCGCGTTCGGCGAACTCGGCCATCGCCGCCTCCTGCCGGCCGCCGAATTCCTCGTCGATCGCCCGCCGCTGCGCCTGGTATTCGTCGGAATCGAACAGCGCGGGAATGTCGCTGGCCAGATCGTCGACCACCCGCTCCATCTGCTGGCGCAGCCGGGTCGCGGCACCGGCCGGCAGCTTCATCGCGGCGGGGCGGTGCGGCTTGTCGAAATTGTTCACATAGGCCCAGTCGGGCGGCAGGGCGCGCCGCGCCGCCGCCTCGCGCAGCACCCGGTCCACGGCGGTGTGGCGACCGGTGCCGGGCGGGCCCAGAACGAAGAGGTTGAAATCGCCATGCGGGATATCGACGGCAAGCCGCAGGGCCCCGAGCGCGCGATCCTGCCCGACCAGCGGATGATCGGCCGCCGGCGCCGCGCCCTGCCGGCGCACGGTCGCCGGATCGCAGCGTTGCCGCAGATCCCGGGCGGGCAGTCCCGCCGGTGTGTCGGCCGTCATCGCAATCCCTCCCGCCCTGCGCATCCCCCGGGCGCAGCCCCGAGCCTAGCCCCCGGCCGCGCGCCGCGGCCTTGATCGGCGTCAATGCGAACCAATCCCTTTGGATAGGATCATCCGGCATGGGGGGGCGATGGGCGGGACCGGAGCAGCAGGGCAGGAACCGGTCGCGCTGAAGCGCAGCGTCGGGCTGGCCGGGCTGGTGCTTTACGGGCTTGGCGTGACCGTCGGGGCCGGGATCTACGTTCTGGTGGGCGAGGCGGTGCTGCGTGCCGGGCCCTACGCGCCGGCCGCCTTCCTGTTGGCCGCGATCGTCATGGCCTTCACCGCCGCCTCCTATGCCGAACTCTCCACCCGGATCCCGCGGGCCGCCGGCGATGCCGTCTATGTCGAGGCCGCCTTCGCCCGGCCGTGGCTGACGGTGGCGGTGGGGCTGGCGGTGCTGGCCGAGGCGGTGATCGCCGCCGCGGCCATCACGGTCGGCGCGGCGGGCTATCTTGCCGAACTCGTGGCGCTGCCGCGGCCGGCGCTGATTGCCGCGATCGTCGTGTCGATGGCCGCCGTCGCCGCCTGGGGCATCCGCGAGTCGATCCTCGTCGCCGGGGTGATGACGCTGATCGAGGTCGCGGGGCTTGCGGTGATCGTGGCGCTGGGGCTGGCCGCCGATCCCGCGGCCCTCGCGGCGCTACCGGCGATGCTGATGCCGCCGCCGGGCGACGCTGTTGCGGTGTCGGGCGTTCTGGGCGCCAGCCTGATCGCCTTCTTCGCCTTCATCGGCTTCGACGATATCGTGAACCTCGTCGAGGAGGCGCGGCATCCGCGCCGCGACCTGCCGCGGGCGATCGCGATCACGCTGGTTCTGGTGACGGTGATCTACGTGCTCGTCGCCCTCGTCGCGGTTCGCGCGATCCCGGCCGCCGAGATGGCGGCGACAGCGGCGCCGATCAGCCTGCTGTTCGAACGGCTAAGCGGGATCTCGCCCCTCGCGATCACCCTGATCGCGATCATGGCCACGATGAACGGCGTGGTGATCATCCTGGTGATGGCCGCGCGGGTGGCCTACGGGATGGCCCGCGCCGGGCGGCTGCCGGGCTGGTTTGGCGCCGTCTCGGCCCGGACCCGCACACCGCTCCGGGCCACGGTGATGGTGGCGGCGGTGGTGCTGGTGCTGGCCGTCGTGGCGCCGCTGGGCGCGCTGGCAGAGGTGACCTCGGCGCTGGTGCTGGCGGTGTTCTTCATGGTCAACCTAGCGCTGGTCGGCCTGAAGCTGCGCGGCGGGGCCGGGCGCGCGCCGGGATTCGCGGTTCCCGCGCTGGTTCCGGTCTGCGGCGCGCTGTCCTGCCTCGGCCTGCTGGCCGGCGCCCTCGCACTCGGCGGGTGATGGCCCTCGAACCGGCCGTTGCCTCGACCACGGGGCGGCCCCGCAACTGTCCCTTTGGGCGCGCAGGGCCGGATCGTGGCTGCCGGAAGAAGCAGCTTCGGCCTGAAATGTGGCGGAACCGGGCGGAGGGCGGGGCCGGCCCGGACCGTTTCCGCGGGCGCGGCAGATCGGCGGTGCCGGGCGGTTTGTTGCCGCGATCGCAACGCCGGCGTCGGGTTGGCACCGCGACGGCGCCGTTGCCGTGAAAGTCCCGGTAACCTTGCCGCGCAGCCCGCGTGCGCCGGCCGCGCCCGCCGCCCGATCGCGCCACATTCGCGCCACAATTCGGCCCCGCCGTCGCCACCTTCGGCGGCGATGGTCCACGGGATTGGTTTGGG
>Ga0180430_10001654_pt1 | contig 21259 bp, 19 predicted proteins | sample SS_ome_9_FD_132999 | JGI IMG/M metagenome (GOLD analysis project Ga0180430, IMG submission 132999) | Hypersaline lake sediment archaeal communities from the Salton Sea, California, USA - SS_1_S_2 metaG | ecosystem: Environmental > Aquatic > Non-marine Saline and Alkaline > Hypersaline >... | reverse complement strand
TGGCCGAGCGCAGCGACCCCCAGAGCAGCACCTTGACCATCAGCCCTGCGCCGACAGCGCCTTGAGGATTCGCGGCGGCGACATCGGCAGTTCCGTCAGCCGCACACCGGCCGCCCGCGACACCGCGTTGGCGATCGCGGCCAGCGGCGGCACGATCGGCGTTTCGCCCACGCCGCGCACGCCGTAGGGATGGCCGGGGTTCGGAATCTCGAGGATCACCGTCTCGATCTCCGGCAGGTCCGAGGCCACGGGCACGCGGTAGTCGAGGAAGCCGGGGTTCTGAAGCCGCCCGTCCTCGCCGTAGATGTATTCCTCGTTCAGCGCCCAGCCGATGCCCTGCACCGCGCCGCCCTGCATCTGGCCCTCGACATAGTCGGGATGCACGGCCTTGCCGGCGTCCTGGAACACCGTGTAGCGCAAGACCTTGGTGGCCCCGGTCTCCGGGTCGACCTCGACATCGACGAGATGGACGCCGAAGCTGACGCCCGCGCCATCGGCATTGACCTCGTGATGCCCGGCGATCGGCCCGCCGGTATTGGGCGAGGTCTCGGCGATCTCGGCCAGCGACATCGGCGGGAATTTCCCGGCATTGGGGCCGGCGGGATGCACCGCGCCGTCCTTCCATTCCACCGCGTCCGGCTCGATCCCCCAGATCTTCGCCACCCGCGCGCACATCCTGGCGATCGCGTCGCGCGCCGCCTCGATCGTGGCGAGGCCGACCGCGAAGGTCACGCGGCTGCCGTCGGTGATGTCGTTGTGCCCGATCGAGGCGGTATCGGCGACGATGGTGCGCACCTTGTCGTAGGGGATGCCCAGTTCCTCCGCCGCCATCAGGCTGATCGAGGCGCGCGAGCCGCCGATATCGGGGTTGCCCTCGGTGATCGTCACGGTGCCGTCGAAGGCCAGGTTCATCGTCACGCAGGTATTGCCGCCGAAGTTGAACCAGAACCCGCACGACAGCCCGCGGCCCTGGTTCGGGCCGAGCGGCGCGGTGTAATGCGGATGCGCCTTCGCGGCCTCCAGCGTCGCCAGAAGCCCGATCTCGTCGAAGGTCGGCCCGTAGGCCGATTTCGTGCCCTTGCGCGCGGCGTTCAGGATCCGCACCTCCAGCGGGTCGAGGCCGAGTTTCTGGCACAACTCGTCGACCACGCTTTCGACGGCATAGATCGCCTGCGGCGCGCCCGGGGCGCGGTAGGCGGCCTCTTTCGGGCGGTTCGTCATCGCGTTCCAGCCGAAGGTCCGCACCGCGTCGAGGTCGTAGGCCGCGAAGGCCGCCTGCGCGCCCATGTCGACCGTGCCGCAGGGAAACGCGCCGCCGGAATAGCGCAGATGCGCCTCGGCGGCGGTGATCCGGCCGTCCTTCGTCATCCCGATCCTGACGTCGATCGAGGAATGCACCGTCGGCCCGGTGGCGCGGAACACCTCGTCGCGCTTCATCACGATCTTCACCGGCCGCCCGGCCTTGCGGCTGAGCGCCAGCGCCACCGGCTCGACGAAGACGGTGGTCTTGCCGCCGAAGCCGCCGCCGATCTCGGAGGCGGTGACGCGCAGCTGGCTCGACTCCATGCCCATGATCGCCGCGCAGACCTCGCGGACATGGAACTGGCCCTGGGTGCAGCACCACAGGTCGGCCCGGCCGTCGCCGCCCATCGCGGCGAGGCAGGCATGCGGCTCGATATAGCCCTGGTGGGTGGCCGCCGTGCGGAAGCTGCGCTCCACGATCACGTCGGCCTTGTCGAAGCCCGCCGCAAGGTCGCCGTGGCCGAATTCGCAATGGCTGGTCACGTTCTCCGACAGGCCCTCGGGCACGTTTTCATAGGCCCGGCCGGGCTGCACCACCGGCGCGCCGGGGGCCATCGCGGCATCGACGTCGATGACATGCGGCAGCACCTCGTATTCGACCCTGATCAGCTTCAGCGCGGCCTTCGCCACCGCCTCGCTGACCGCGGCGACGGCCGCGACGGCATGGCCGTCGTAAAGCGCGGCGTCCTGCGCCATGCAGTTCACCGCCACGTCGCGCGAGAACTCGTCCTCGGGCAGGGTGAAATCGGCGCCGGTGACGACAGCTTTCACGCCCTCCAGCGCCTCGGCGGCGGCGGTGTCGATCGACAGGATCCGGGCATGGGCATGCGGGCTGCGCAGCACCTTGCCCCACAGCATCCCCGGCGCGGTCACGTCGGCGCCGTACATCGCCCGGCCGGTGACCTTGTCGATCCCGTCGGGCCGCGGCGGGCGGGTGCCGACCTGCTTGAATTCGCGGATGATCTTGTCCTGCCGGGTCATGTCAGGCCCCCCTCATCTCGGCCGCTGCGGATTGCACGGCGCGCACGATCTTGTCGTATCCGGTGCAGCGGCACAGGTTGCCCGCCAGCCAGTAGCGGACCTCTTCGTCGCTCGGGTCCGGGTTGTGATCCAGAAGCGCCTTGGCGGCGACGAGGATGCCCGGCGTGCAGACCCCGCATTGCAGCGCCGCGGAGTCGATGAAATGGCGTTGCAGCGGATGCAGCCGCTCGCCCGCGGCCATGCCCTCGACCGTGTCGATCTCGGCGCCCTCGGCCTCGGCGGCCAGCACGAGGCAGGCGCAGACCAGCCGGCCGTCGACCAGCACCGAACAGGCGCCGCAATCGCCGCTGCCGCAGCCTTCCTTGGCGCCGGTCAGGCCCAGCCGGTTGCGCAGCGCGTCCAGAAGCGTTTCCTCCGGCGCGCAGAGGAATTCGACGGTGTCGCCGTTGACCTTGGTTGAAACGGGAATTGTCTTCATGTCCGACCTCCGGCGCGGGTATAGGCGATCAGGGCGGCGCGGCGCGCCAGCACGCCCGCCACCCTGGTGCGGAACTCGATCGTGCCGCGCTTGTCGTCGATCGGCGCGCAGGCTTCGCGGCAGGCCCCGGCCAGCGCCTCCAGCGCGTCCTCCTCCAGCCGGGTGCCGACCAGCGCCGCGCCGGCGGGGTCGACCAGCCGCACGGTGGGCGCCACCGCGCCCAGCGCGACGCGCGCCTCGGCCACGCTGCCGTCCCCGGCCAGCACAAGGTTCACCGCGGCCGAGGCCACGGCGATATCCATCTCGGTGCGCGGAATGAAGCGCAGGTAGGCGTCCGAGGCCCGCGCCGGCCGCGCCGGCAGGAAGAACGAGGCGACGAATTCGCCGGGCTTCAGCGTGGTCTTGCCCGGCCCGGCGGGAATCGCGGCCACCGGGCAGTCGCGCTCGCCCTCGGGCCCGACGATCCGCGCCGTGGCGCCCGCGGCGACAAGGCCGGGCACGGCATCTGCGGCGGGCGAGCCGTTGCACAGGTTGCCCGCCATCGTCGCGCGGCCCTGCACCTGGGTGGAACCGATCAGGTTCGCGCCCTCCACGATCCCCGGCCAGGCCGCGACAAGGCCCGCATGCTCGCCCATCTCGGCGCAGGCCACGGCCGCGCCGATGCGAAAGCCGCCGTCCTCGGCCACGATGTCGCGCAGCCCGGCGATCCGCTTGATATCGACGACGAGCGCCGGTTCGGCCATGCCCGCGTTCATCTGCACGATCAGGTCGGTGCCGCCCGCGAGGATGCGCGCGGGCCCGGTCGCGCCGTGCAGCAGCCGCGCCGCCTCGGCGGTGGATTGGGGTCGTTCGTATTGCATGCCCTCGCCTCTCCCTTGAGTCCCGTGAGTCCCGGCCCGAGCCGCCATATCCGACCGTAGCCCGCCATTCGGCGGGGGAAAAGGGCACTTCGCGCGGGGCGGGTCCGGCGCTATTCCGCCGCGCCGCGATAGGCGGCGTAGCCGCGCTGGATCGCGATCTGGTCGGCGAGGTATTTCGCGTCGTGCCACACGCCCCAGATGAACGACGATCCGCGCCGCGACAGCCACGGCAGGCCAAGGAAATAGACACCGGGTTCCGCCGAGACGCCGCGCTGGTGTTTCGGCCGGCCACGGTCGTCGAAGGCATCGACCTGAAGCCAGCCGAAATCCTGCGCGAAACCGGTCGCCCAGACGATCGCGCCCACCCCGGCTTCGGCCAGGTCGAGTTCCGTCAGCGGGTCGGTGGCGCAGGCGGGCATCGGGCCCAGCGCGCGGGCCTCGGGTTCCTCGGGCAGGTCGAGCCCGTTGCGTGCGACATGGGCATCGGCCTCGTCGAGCAGCGCGATCAGGCTGGCATCGCCCGCCGCGATGGTCTCGGCCAGGTCGGGGGCGAAGCGCATCACCCCGTCGGCATAGTCCGTGGCGCAGCCCGTCAGCACCATGCCGCGCGCCGCGAGGTCGCGAAACTCGACGGTGTGGCCGCCATGCGCGCCGCTGACCGCGATGGTGACATGCTCGGCGCCGGCGGGCGGCGTGGTCATATCCCACTTGCCCAGCACCCCCAGCCACCAGGTGAAATCGCGCCCGCGATAGCTGCGCGGCGGGCGTTCGTGCGGGCCGACGGCAAGGTAGACCCGCCGGCCAGCGCGCATCAGTTCCTCGGCGATCTGCGATCCCGACGATCCCGCGCCGACGACCAGCACCGCGCCCTCGGGAAGCTGCGCGGGATTGCGATACTCGGCGGAATGCAACTGGGTCACACCCGCCTGTGCCGGCACCAGCGGCGGGATCACCGGTTTCTGGAACGGCCCTGTCGCGGCGACGACGAAGCGCGCCTCGACCGGGCCGGCCGTCGTTTCGGCGGCAAATCCGGGCCGGCCCGCGTTGCGGCGCAGCGCCGTCACCTCGACCCCGCAGCGCACCGGCGCGCCGATCCGTTCGGCATAGGCCGCGAGGTAATCGGCCACCTCGTCCTTGCCGGGAAACTCGTCGGGGCCGGAACGTTCGAAACCCATGTTCGGGAACCTGTCGTGCCAGGCCGGGCCGTTGGCGACCAGCGCATCCCAGCGCTGCGAGCGCCAGCGCTCGGCGATCCGGTCGCGTTCCAGCACGAGGTGATCGATGCCCAGCGCGCCCAGATGCTCGCTCATCGCGATTCCCGCCTGGCCACCGCCGACGACAAGCACCTCCGTTGTCTCGCGTCCCATCCCGATCCCTCCGCTGGCTGCGATCCGCGCAGCCTAGGGTGGCCAGGGATGCGATGAAACTATGTTTTTGCTTCGATTCGATTAGGCATGGGCTAATCTTGCGCCGGGCCAACCCGGGGCAGGATTAGTTTTTTGCTATGCTGATCCGCGGAATCTCTTACTTTGTCGCAATCCGCGGCCGGGGCATCCTGCCGCGACGCGAAACGGGGACGGACATGACACGCCATGACACCGGGCTTCGGCCGATCGACGAGTTGCGGGCCACCGTGGCGCTGCCCTTCGGCCGGGCGCGGACGATGCCGAAATCGGTCTACACCTCGGAGGAATTCCTCGCGCAGGAGCTTGACCACATCTTCGCGCGTGACTGGCTCTGCGCCGGCCGGGCCGATGCGCTGCCTAAGACGGGCGACTACCTGACGATGGAGATCGCCGGCGAGCCGGTGATCATCCTGCGCGACGGGCAGGGCCGGCTGCGGGGCCTGTCGAACGTCTGCCGGCACCGGATGTCGCTGTTGCTGGAAGGGCGCGGCAACGCCCGCGCCATCGTCTGCCCCTACCATGCCTGGACCTACAACCTCGACGGCAGCCTGCGCGGGGCGCCGGCGATGACCCTGAACGAGGATTTCTGCCGCGACCGGATCGCGCTGCCCGAGGTCCGGGTGGAGGTCTGGCAGGGCTGGATCATGGTCACGCTGAACGCCGAGGCCCCGCCGGTGGCCGAGGCGCTGGCCGAACTGGACGCGCTTGTCGGCTATCTCGACATGGGCAGCTACCACGAGGCGTTCCGCGAGGAATTCCACTGGGCGACGAACTGGAAGGTGCTGGCCGAGAACTTCATGGAAAGCTACCACCTGCCGGTCTGCCACGCGGGCACGATCGGCGGATCGGTCGACCTGATGCAGATGACCTGCCCGGAGGGCAGGCCGGGATTCAACTACCACTGGATCATGAAGAACGACGAGGTGCCGCTGTCGCTGGCGCATCCGTCGGACACCCGGCTGGAGGGCGACCAGCGCCGGATCACCTGGCTGATCTCGGTCTATCCGTCGCTGATGATCACGCTGACGCCGGGCTATTTCTGGTATCTCAGCCTCACCCCGGACGGGCCCGGCCATGTCCGCGTGCTTTACGGCGGCGGGATGAGCCGGCCCTGGGCCGAAGACCCGGAGGCGGACCGCCACATGGCCGACCTGCGCGCGCTGCTGGCCGATGTGAACGCCGAGGACAAGCACTGCGTCGAATCGGTCTACCGGGGGCTGTGCGCCGACCTCTCGGAACCCGGGCCGCTGTCGCATCTTGAACGGCCGAACTACGACTTCGCGCGCTACATCGCCGGCCGCATCCCGCAGTGATCCGGGCCGGGGCCGGCCCGTCCCGCACCGCAAGCAAAGAGGCATCATGGCCGATCCGCATATCCGCTACCGCAAGTTCAACACCCGCGACACCTATCCCGAACAGCGGCTGGACAACGACCTGTGCCAGCTTGTCGCCACGCAGGGCGGCACGACGCTGTGGCTGCGCGGCCAGTGCCCGCAGGATCTGGATACGGCGGAGAACATCGCCTCGCACGATCCGGTCGAACAGACCCACAAGGTGATGCAGAACATCCGCCAGCTGATCGAGGAGGCCGGCGGCCGGATGGAGCACCTCGTCAAACTCGTCGTCTACCTCACCGACGTGCGCCACCGCGAGGCGGTCTACCGCACGATGGGCGAATACATCCGCGGCGTGCACCCGGTCTGCACCGGGCTGACGGTGGTGGCGCTCGCCCGGCCCGACTGGCTGGTGGAGATCGACGCGACCGCGGTGATCCCCGAGGACGACGGGGCCGGCGCATGACCTTCAGCCTTGTCGCGCGCTGCGCCCGGACCGGGCAGTTCGGCATGGCGATTTCGTCGTCCTCGCCGGCGGTGGCGGCGCGCTGCGCCCATGTCCGCGCCGGCGTCGGCGCCGCGGCCAGCCAGAATGTCACCGATCCGGCGCTGGGCCCGGCGCTGCTGGACGCGATGGAACGCGGCGCGGGCGCGGCGGCGGCGGTGGCCGAGGTCACCGCCGGGCGGGCGCATGTCGATTACCGCCAGCTTCTGGCGGTGGATGCGCGGGGCGAGACGGCGATCCATTCCGGCCGGCAGGTGCTGGGCCTGTGGGGCGAGGCGCGGGGGCGGGACTGTGCGGCGGGCGGCAACCTGCTGGCCGATCCGGGCATCCCGGCGGTCATGGTCGCGGCCTTCGAGGCGGCCGCGGGGCAACTGGGCGACCGGCTGATGGCCGCGCTGCGCGCCGGTCTGGACGCGGGCGGCGAGGCCGGGCCGGTCCATTCCGCGGGGATGGTGATCGCCGACCGGCTGTCCTGGCCGGTGGTCGACCTGCGGATCGACTGGACGGAGGATTGCCCGATCGCGGCGCTGGGCGCCGCCTGGGCCGTCTACGCGCCGCAGATGGCCGCCTATGTCCAGCGCGCCGAGGATCCGACCGCCGCGCCCTCCTACGGTGTGCCGGGCGACGAGGGATAGCCCGGCGATGCCGGTCCGCTACAGCCTGCGCCAGCTCGATTACCTGATCGCCGTGGCCGATACCGGATCGGTCGCCGCGGCGGCGGAACGGGTCAAGGTGTCGGCGCCGTCGATCTCGGTCGCGATCGGGCAGCTGGAGGCGGAGCTGGGCCTGGCGCTGTTCCTGCGCCGCCCGGCGCAGGGCATGGCGCTGACCCAGGCGGGCCGCCAGGTCGTCGACCAGGCCCGCCGGGTGCTGGCCGAGGCCGAGCGGCTGGGCGGGCTGGCCGCGCAGATCGGCGGCAGCGTGCGCGGGCCCTTGCATGTCGGCTGCCTGCTGACCTTCGCGCAGATCGTGCTGCCGCACCTGCGCCGCGGCTTCGTCGCGGCCCATCCCGAGGTCGAGGTGCGGCAGCGGATCGGCGACCAGGCCGATCTGATCGCGGCGCTGCGGTCGGCCCGGATCGACGTGGCGCTGACCTACGACCTGGCGATCCCGCCGGATCTGGAATTCCTGCCGCTGGTCGCGCTGCCGGCCCATGCCATCCTGCCCGCGGATCACCCGCTGGCCGGCCGCGCCAGTGTCGGCCCCGCCGATCTGGCTGATCTGCCGATGGTGCTTTTGGACCTGCCGCTTTCGGCCGATTACTTCCTGTCGGCCTTCGCCGCGGCCGGGCTGCGCCCGAGGATCGCCGAGCGCACGCGGGACATCGGCGTGATGCGCAGCCTCGTGGCGAACGGCTTTGGCTATTCGATCGGCAACATCCGCCCGCATGGCGATGCCGCGCCCGATGGCCGGCCGCTGGCCTTCGTGCCGATCGCCGGCGCGCTCAGGCCGATGAAGCTGGGCCTTGCACTCGCCGAGGGCGCGGGGGCGGTGCTCACGATCCGGGCCTTCACCGAGCATTGCCGCGCCGCGATCACGCCCGAGGCGATGCCCGGCCTGCGCGCCCGGCCCGCGGACTGACGGTTCAGGCCCCGGCCTTCAGCAAGGGCAGCATCAGCGCGAAAAGCTCCGCCTGAGAGGAGATGCCGCAGCGCGCGTAAAGCTGCTTGCGAAACACCTTCACCGTGCCCGGCGCCACCGCCAGCCGAAGCGCGATCGAGGTGGTGGAATGGCCGCGCAGGATCAAGAGCGCCACCTCGGCCTGCCGGGGCGACAGGTGGATGCCATGCGTCCGCCGCGCCGTCCGCGCCAGCATCGCGGCCACGTCGTCGGCCGGGCCGGGACCGGCGGCCAGCCCGGCCCAATGCGCCTCGGCCAGCGCGGCGATCACCGGGGCGAGGCGCTGGCAGGCCTCGACCTCGCGGCCCGAAAACGGCCGGGCGGACGAGGCGTCGCGCCCCAGGCACAGGTTCAGCGACACGCCGGGCGCCGGGTAGGCGACGAATGTCACCTCGTCGACCAGCGTGGTCTGTTCGTAGTAATCGAGGAAATAGCGCGAGCGGTGGAACGCGTCGGGCGCCACGTCGCGCAGCCGGTAGGCCCCGGCGGGCACCCGGCTCAGGTGCAGGTCGTAATAGGGATCAAGCCGATAGGCGCCGGACAGGTAGGTCCGCTCCAGTTCCGCGAAAACCTGCGGATGGTCGGTCTGGCGATACAGCGCCTCGGGCGGGCCGGTGTCGCGATAGGCCAGAACGATCAGGTTGTCGGGCGCGGCGACGGCGCGGAACACCTGCCACAGCGCGGCCTCCATCCCCGGCCGGCCGATCCGGCGGATCGCCTGGGCCAGGTGGGTTTCGGCAAGGTTGGGCAGGGCGCGCAGCGTCATCGGATACCTCCCTGGGGGTATATACCCCCGATCCGGCGCGGCGTTAGCCTTTTTTGCAATGGCTGGGGGTATGGCCGCCGTGCAGGACGCCGTCGACATCCGCAACGTGACGAAGCGCTTCGGCAGCTTCACCGCGCTTGACGGCGTGTCGCTGACCATCGCGGACAACGAGTTCTTCACGCTTCTGGGCCCGTCGGGTTGCGGCAAGACCACGCTCTTGCGGATGATCGCGGGGTTCGAGGAGATCACCCAGGGCGAGATCCGGCTGTTCGGCGACCCGATCGCCGGGCGCGATCCGAACCACCGCCCCGTGAACACCGTGTTCCAGCATTACGCGCTGTTTCCGCACATGACCGTGCGCGACAACGTGGCCTTCGGGCTGAAGATGCAGGGGATGGATGCGGCCGGCCGCCGCGCGCGGGCGGAACGGATGCTGGAGATGGTGCACCTGTCGGCCTTCGCCGACCGGATGCCCGCGCAACTGTCCGGCGGCCAGCAGCAGCGCGTCGCGCTGGCCCGCGCGCTGGCCCCCGGGCCGCGCGTACTGCTGCTGGACGAGCCGCTCTCGGCGCTCGACCTGAAGCTGCGGCAGGCGATGCGGGTGGAACTCAAGCAGTTGCAGGAAGAGACCGGGATCACCTTCATCTTCGTCACCCACGACCAGGAAGAGGCGCTGACGATGTCGGACCGGATCGCGGTGATGTCGGCCGGGCAGGTGCAGCAGATCGGCACCGCGCGCGAGATCTACGAGGCGCCCGTGAACCGGTTCGTCGCCGATTTCATCGGCGAGACCAACCTGATCGAGGTCGATGTGACGCGGGTGGCCGACGGCATGGCCGAGGTCGTGCTGCCCGGTGGCCACCGGCTGACCTGCCCCTCGGCCTCCAGCACCGGCGGGCGGCACGCGCTGTCGATCCGGCCGGAACGGATGTCGGTGGTGGCGGAGGGCGCGGACCTGGAGGCGGTGGTTGATCGCGTCGTCTATCTCGGCACCGATCTGCAACTGATGGCGCGGCTGGAGGGCGGCGCGGAGTTTCACGTCCGGCTGCAGAACTCCGCCCGCACCGCGGTTCCCGAACCCGGCGCGCGGATCGGGCTGAAGGTCGAGGAGGGCGCGGCGCGCCTCTTGGCCGACTGATGGCGGGGCCGGGGGCATCGGGCGGTGGCGGCGGCGGCGGATGGCGGCCGATGCTGGTGCCGCTACTGCTGCCCACCTGGCTGACGATCGGCATCTTCCTGGTGCTGCCGGTGGCGCTGATGGCCGTCTATTCCTTCCTCACCAAGGAATTCCGCGGCGGCGTGATCTGGGAGTTCACGCTGGCCGCCTACGACCAGTTCTTCGTCAACCGCGGCCTGTTCGGAGACGAGCCGCCGACGATCGAATGGACCTATATCGCGATCTTCTGGCGGTCGATCTGGCAGGCCGGGCTGGCCACGCTGTTCTGCCTTCTGGTGGGCTTCCCGACGGCCTGGTTCATCGCCACCCGGCCGGCCAGCCAGCGCGGCGTCTGGCTGTTCCTGATCACCATTCCCTACTGGGTGAACCTGCTCATCCGCACCGTCAGCCTGAAGTTCCTGATCCGCGACAACGGCCCCCTGAACGAGGGGCTGATGGCGCTGGGCGTGCTTGACGCGCCGGTGACGCTGATCAACACCAATCTCGCGGTTCAGCTTGGGCTGTTCTACAGCTACCTGCCGTTCATGGTGCTGCCGATCTACGCGGCGGTGGAGCGCTACAACTTCGCCCTGTCCGAGGCCGCGGCGGACCTTTACGCCTCGCGCTGGGTGACGCTGCGCGAAATCGTGATCCCGGTGGTCAGGCCGGGGATCGTGGCGGGCTGCATCCTCGTCTTCGTGCCCTCGCTGGGCGCCTTCCTCGCGCCCGATCTTCTGGGCGGGGCCAAGACCTTCATGATCGGCAGCCTGATCGAGGAGCAGTTCAAGGGCTCGCTGGGCAACTGGCCGTTCGGGGCGGCCGCCTCGATGATCCTGATGACGCTGGTTCTGGCGGCGCTTCTGGTCTACGCGCGCTCGGCGGCGCAGGGCGCGGGGCCGGGGGCGGCGCGATGAGGAAGGGCGTGCGCCATTACCCGGGCTTCGGCTGGATGACGGTTCTGTGCCTGTTCATCCTCTACGCGCCCTTGATCGTGGTGATGGCCTATTCCTTCAACGGCTCGACCTCGATCACCACCTGGGGCGGGTTTTCCCTGCGCTGGTATGTCGATGTCTTCACCGGGCCCGAGGCGCCGCGGTTCAAGGCCGCGGCGTGGAACTCGCTCACCATCGCGCTGATCGCGGCGACGGTGGCGACCGCGATCGCCACGGCGGCGGCGGTGGCGATGCACCGCGCCGGGGGCTTTCGCGGCCGGTCGCTGACCTTCGCGCTGATCAACCTGCCGCTGATGGTGCCGGAAATCGTGATCGCCGTGGCGACGCTGATCTTCTTCACGATGGTCGGCATCACCACCGGCTACATGACGATCCTGATCGCCCATATCACCTTCTGCATCCCCTTCGCCTACCTGCCGATCGCGGCGCGGCTTCAGGGCATCGACGAGGGCTACGAACAGGCCGCGCGCGACCTCTACGCGGGCCGCGGGCAGGCGTTCTTCCTGGTGCTGCTGCCCTTGATGCTGCCGGGCGTGATCTCGGGCTACCTGCTGGCCTTCATCATCAGCCTCGACGACTTCATCATCACCAATTTCGTGAAGGGCGCGGGGATGGAAACCCTGCCCACGGCGATCTTCGGATCGGTCAAGCAGGGCATCAAGCCCAACATCATGGCGATCTCGACGCTGATGCTGGCCGTCTCGGCGCTCTTCGTCACCCTGTCGTATCTTGTAAACCGCCGGGGCCGACAGAGCCCCTGAACCCCAGCAAGGAGTATGAAAATGAAAAGACTGCTGACAACCGCCGCCGCCCTCGCCCTGGCCGGACCGGCCTTCGCCGAGGGCGAGCTGAAGGTCTATCACTGGTTCGAATACATCCCGCAGGAACTGGTCGACAAGTTCACCGCCGAAACCGGCATCGCGGTGACAATCGACACCTACGACAGCAACGAGGCGATGCTCGCCAGCCTCAAGGCCGGCCGGATCGGCCAGTACGACGTCGCCGTGCCGGGCGACTACATGGTGCAGATCATGGCCGGCGAGGGCCTGCTGGACACGTTCAGCCCTGACGAGGTGCCGAATTTCGGCAACATCGCCCCGCAATGGCTGGACGTGCCCTTCGATCCCGGCCGGCAATCCTCGATCCCCTACCAGTGGGGCTCCACCTCGTTCTCGGTGAACCGCGACGTCTTCGAGGGCGACATCGGGACGCTGGCGATGATCTTCGACCCGCCGGAGGAGTTGCGGGGCAAGATCAACGTGCTCGACAGCCAGGGCGAGGTTCTGGCGCTCGGCTCGCTCTACATGGGCATCCCCCAGTGCAACACCGACCGCGAGCAGCTCAAGGCGCTGTCGGACATGCTGGTGGCGGCCAAGGCGCACTGGGCCTCGTTCGGGTCCGATACGGCCAAGGACGTGCTGGTATCGGGCGATGCCGCGGCGGGGATGATCTACAACGGCTTTTCCGCCAAGGCGCGGGCCGAGGGGGCGAACGTGGAATACGCCTATCCGAAGGAAGGCTTCGTCGTCTGGATGGACAATGTCGTGCTGTTGAAGGACGCGCCGAACCGTGACAACGCGCTGACCTTCATGAATTTCCTGCTGGAGCCGGAGAACGCCGCGGCGGTCACGAACTATGCCGCCTATACCGCCGGGGTGACCGGGGTCGCGCCGTTCCTCGACGCCGCGATCGCGGAAAGCCCGGAAAACAACCCGCCGGCCGACGCGCCCGCGGGCAGCTTCATCGAGGTCTGCGATGCCGAGACCCAGAAGCTCTACGACGCGATCTGGACCAACCTGAAGAAGTGACGCGGGGCCGGGGGCGCCCTGGGGTGCCCCCGCCGAACCGGAGGGCGGCGCGATGACAGGAACGACACGTCTGGCGCTGTGGCAGGCGCCCTCGCCCGCCGGCGACGCCGCGGCGGGGCTGGCGGCGCTGGCCGCGCCGCTGCGCGCGGCCGGGGCGCTGGGCGCGGCGGCGCTGGTGGTGCCCGAGGTCTGGCTGCCGGGCTACAACGCCGGCACCATCGCCGCCCAGGCCCAGCCGCGCGGCGGCGGCTGGCACCGGGCCGTCGCCGCGCTGTGCCGCGAGGCCGGCGCGGGCCTCGTGCTGGGCTATGCCGAGCGGGACGGCGACCGCATCTACAACTCTGCCGTCGCCTTCGGCCCGGACGGGGCCGAGGCGGGGCATTACCGCAAGATCCAGCTGTTCGGCCCGCGCGAGAAATCGCTTTACGCGCCCGGCGCGGCCTACGGGCTGTTCGATCTCGGCCCGCTGCGCGCCGGGATGCTGATCTGCTACGACGTGGAATTCGATGCCCATGTCGCCGCGCTCGCCGCGGCCGGGGCGCAGGCGGTGCTGGTGCCCACCGCCAACATGATGCCCTTCACCCATGTCGGCCGCCGCACCGTGCCCGCGCAGGCCGCCAACCACGGGGTTTCGATCGTCTACGCCAACTATTGCGGCGCGGAGGGCGACCTGACCTATGTCGGCGGCTCGGTGATCGTCGGGCCGCATGGCGAGGTGCTGGCGCGGGCCGGTGCCGGGCCGGCGCTGCTCGTGGCCGATCTGCCCGATCCCGATCCCGCGCGGCTGTCGACCCAGGCCGCCGATTTCAGGAGGATCTGACATGCCCAAGGACGGCGGCAGCCGCTACGACATCCTGTTCGAACCGGTGCGGATCGGCCCGAAACTGGCGAAGAACCGGTTCTACCAGGTGCCGCATTGCAACGGCGGCGGCTACCGCGACCCCTCGGCGGTGGCCGAGATGCGGCGGGTGAAGGCGGAAGGCGGCTGGGGCGTGATCTTCACCGAGCAGACGGAGATTCACCCGTCGTCGGAAATCACCCCGTTCATCGAACAGCACCTGTGGGAGGACAAGGATATCCCCGCGCTGGCCGCGATGGCCGAGGCGATGAAGGGCCACGGCGCGCTGGCGGGCATCCAGCTGGCCTATTCCGGCATCAACGGGCCGAACCTTTATTCCCGCGAGGTGCCGCTGGCCGTCACCGGCGGGCCGATCCTGACCTTCACCGCCGACCCGGTGCAGGCCCGCACAATGGATCTGCAGGACATCCGCGACCTGCGCCGCTGGTTTCGCAACGCGGTGCGGCGCAGCCATGCGGCGGGGTTCGACCTTGTCTGCTTCTACGGCGCGCACGGCTTCGGCATCCTGCAGCATTTCCTCAGCCGGGCCACCAACCACCGCACCGACGCCTACGGCGGCAGCCTGGAAAACCGCTCGCGCTTCCTGCGCGAGATCGTCGAGGAGGCGCGCGAGGAGACGAAGGGCGAGATGGCGATCTCGCTGCGCATGTCGCTCGACGAGGGCGGGGATTTCGGCTTTTCCAACGCCGAGTTGCGCGATTTCATCGCGATGCACGGCGAGTTGCCGGATATCTGGGATCTGGCGCATGGCACCTGGGAGGAGTGTTCGGGCACCTCGCGGTTCAAGGACGAGGCCGCGCAGGAAGACCTGGTGACGGGGATGAAGGCGCTGACCACGAAACCGGTGGTGGGCGTCGGGCGCTTCACCTCGCCCGACACGATGGTGCGGATGGTCCGGCAGGGCGTGCTGGATTTCATCGGCGCCGCGCGGCCCTCGATCGCCGATCCGTTCCTGCCCGCGAAGATCGAACAGGGCCGGATCGAGGACATCCGCGAATGCATCGGCTGCAACATCTGCGTGTCGGGCGACATGACCGGCGCGATTTCGCGCTGCACCCAGAACACCGCGTTCATGGAGGAATGGCGCAAGGGCTGGCATCCCGAACGGGTGCGGCCGAAGGGCGGCTCGGACAGCGTGCTGGTGGTGGGTGCGGGGCCGGCCGGGCTGGAGGCGGCGTTGCAGGCCGCGCGGCGCGGCTACCGGGTGACGCTGGCCGAGGCGACGCGCGATCTGGGCGGGCGGGTGACGGCGGAACGCGCGCTGCCGGGCCTGTCGGCCTGGGGCCGGGTGGCCGACTATCGCACCGGCCAGCTTGCGCCGTTGCCGAACGTCGAGATCTACCGCGACAGCCCGCTCACCGCCGATGACGTTCTGGCGATGGGCGCCGATCACGTCGCCATCGCCACCGGCGCGCGCTGGCGGCGCGACGCGGTGGCCCGCCACCACCTGCACCCGATCCCGATCGACCCGGCGATGCCGCTTTACACCCCCGACGACCTGATGGCGGGCGCGGGCCCGGCGGGCGGCCGCGTGGCGCTTTACGACGACGACCATTTCTACATGGGCTCGGTGCTGGCCGAATGGCTGGTCGCGCGCGGCTGCACGGTGGCGTTCGTCACCCCCGCCGCCAAGGTCGCGGAATGGACGGACAACACGCTGGAGCAGGGGGTCATCATGCGCCGGCTGGTGGGCCTTGGCGTGCGGTTCCACCTGTCGAAGGCGCCGGCCGGGATCGAGGCCGGCGCGGTGCGGCTGGCCTGCACCTGGGGCGGGGCGGAGACCGGGATCGAGGCCGATGCCGTCGTCCTCGTCACCTCGCGGGTGCCGCAGGACGGGCTGTGGCAGGCGCTTGCGGCGCGACAGGCCGACTGGGCCGAGGCCGGGATCGCCCGGATCGAGGCCATCGGCGATGCCGCCGCGCCCGGCCCGATCGCCTGGGCCACCTATGCCGGCCGCCGGTTCGCCGAAGAGATCGACGCGCCGCCGCGGCCGAACGACAGGCCCGCCTTCCGCCGCGAGATCGCGGCGCTGGAGCCCGGCCCGAGCCTTCTGCCCTGAGCGCCGGGCCGGTCAGCCCGGCCGCTGGCGGATGTTTTCCGGCAGCCAGGTCGCCAGTTCGGGAAAGGCGATCAGCACGAAGACCATCACCACCATGATCAGGAACATCGGCACCGCCGCGCGGGCGATGAAGTTCATCTCGTGCTTGGTCATGCCCTGCAGGACGAACAGGTTGAACCCGATCGGCGGGGTGATCTGCGCCATTTCCACCACGACCACGATGAAGATGCCGAACCAGATGATGTCGATCCCGGCCTGCCGGATCATCGGCTCCACCACCGCCATGGTCAGCACGACCGAGGAGATGCCGTCGAGGAACATGCCGAGGATGATGTAGAACACCAAAAGCGCCATCAGCAGTTCGAACCGCGACAGTTCCAGATCCGCGATCAGGTTCGCCAGCCCGCGCGGCAGGCCGGTGAAGCCCATCGACAGCGACAGGAAGGCCGCGCCCGCGAGGATCAGCGCGATCATCGCCGAGGTCCGCACCGCGCCCATCAGGCTTTCGAAGAAGGTCGACAGCGTGAGCGAGCCCTGGCTGGCGGCCAGCAACAGCCCGCCGATCACGCCGAAGGCCGCGGCCTCGGTCGCGGTGGCGTAGCCGAGATACATCGAGCCGATCACCACCATGATCAGCAGGATCACCGGGATCAGGAAGCGCGAGTTCTTCACCCTCTCGGCGAAGGACATCGGCGGTTCGGGATCGGGGTTGAAGGTCTTCGAGACGAGCGACGTGACTGCCACATAGGCCATGAACATCCCCGCCAGCACGAGGCCGGGGAACACGCCGGCCATGAACAGCTTGGTGATCGATTCGTTGATCGTGACGCCGTAGACGATCAGCGTCAGCGACGGCGGGATCATCAGCCCCAGCGTCGCCGCGCCGGCCAGCGTGCCGATCACCATGGTCTCGGGGTAGTTCCGGCTGCGCAGTTCGGGGATCGACATCTTGCCCACCGTCGTCAGCGTCGCCGCCGAGGAGCCGGAGACGGCGGCGAAGACGGTGCAGCCGACGATGTTGGTGTGCACCAGCCCGCCGGGCAGCCGCGCCATCCACGGGCTGAGGCCGCGGAACATGTCCTCCGACAGCCGGGTGCGGTAGAGGATCTCGCCCATCCAGATGAACAGCGGCAGCGCCGTCAGGGTCCAGGACGAGGACGAGGACCAGACCTTGGTGATCATCGCGTCGCCGGCGGGGCGCGAGGTGAAGATTTCCATCCCGACATAGGCCACGCCCATCAGCGCCAGCCCGATCCAGACGCCGGAGCCCAGAAGCAGGAAGAGAACGAAAAGGAAGATGCCGATCGGCAGAAGCTGTTCCATCCGGCCCTCCTATTCCGCGTGGCTTTGATCGACGAGATCGGCGCGGATCCCGTGGCTGCCGAAGAACAGCAGCCGGATCAGGTGATCCCAGAACGCCACCGCCAGCAGGACCGCCCCGGCCGACATCGCCAGTTGCGGAATCCAGATCGGCGTCGCGTCCAGCCCCTGGCTGATCTCGTTGAGTTTCCACGACCAGTAGTTGCCCTTGATCGCGTAGCGGGCGAACCAGGTGGCGATGATCGCGCCGATGCCGAAGCACCACAACTCGCCCCACCAGCGGAACCGCCCCATCGCGCTCAACAGCAGCGACACCCGGATATGAGCGCCGTGGTTCAGCGCATAGGCGAAGGCGAAGAACGAGGCCGAGGCCATGCAGTAGCCGGCGTAATCGGTGGCGCCGGGAAACACCTGCCCGGTCCAGCGCGCCAGCATCTGCGCCACGATGATGCACAGGATCGCCACCATCGCCACGGCGGCGATGATCCCGCCGGCAAGGTAGAGGGAATCGAGTATGCGCCTGAGCGCGCGCGCCGCCGCCATCGCTACGTCCTTTCGACAGGAGAGACCGGGCCGGGGCGGGGCCCCGGCCCGGCGCCTTGGCTTACATGGCGTTGTAGGCGTCCACGATCTCGCGGCCGACCTCGCCCGCGCTTTCGAGCCATTCCTCGGTCATCGTCGCGCCGATCGCCTTGAGCTCCTCCACCAGCGCGTCGCCGGCGCGCTGCACGGACATGCCGCCTTCCTTCAGGCCGTTGAGGGTGAAGGCGGTGTAGTCCTTCGACCGCGCCAGCCCCTCGGCCTTGGCCTTGGCGGCGCAGTCCTCCATCACCGCCTTGGTGGCGTCGTCCAGCCCGTTCCAGGCGTCCATGTTGACGAAGACCGCGTTGCGCGGCAGCCAGGCGTCGACCTCGTAGAAATGCGTCAGGTGTTCCCAGACCTTGCGGTCATAGCCCGTCGCGCCGGACGAGATGAACGATTCCGCCACCCCGGTCGCCAGTGCCTGGCTGAGTTCTGCGGCCTCGACCTGCACCGGCAGCATCTTCGTCAGTTCCGCCATCCGCGCCGTCGCGGTGTTGTAGGACCGGAACTTGATGCCTTCCATGTCGGCGACGGACGTGACCTCCTTCTTGAAGTAAAGGCCCTGTGGCGGCCAGGCCACCGAGTAGAGGTAATGCAGGTTGTCCTCGGCCAGCACCTCGGCGACCTTCGGCCCGGCGATGCCCCACAGCTTCTCGTGCTCGTCGAAGGACGAGACGAGGAACGGGATCGAATCGACACCGTAAAGCGGGTTCTCGTTCTGGTGCGCCGACAGCAGCCGTTCGCCGATGTTGGCCTGTCCGGTCTGCACCGCGCGCTTGATCTCGTTGCCCGAGAACAGCGAACCCGACGGGTGGGTGACGATCTCCAGCCCGCCGCCGGTGCCCTCGGTCACGCAGGCGGCGAAGTTCGCGCCGACCTCGGAATGGAAATTGGTCGCGGCATAGGCCATCGGCATGTCCCATTTCTCCGCCGTGGCGGGGCCGGCGACGGCGGCGGCGATGGCGGTGCCGGCCAGAAGCGTGGTGATCTTGGTCATGTCAGTCTCCCTGTTTGGTTTCGTGGTTTCTTGCCTGTCGGGTCGGGCCCTCACGCGGTGAACCGCGCGGGGGCATAGGGGGTCATGTCGATGTTCGGCGTCTTGCCGGCGACGATCTGGGCCAGCAGGCGGCCGGTCTTCGGCCCGCCGGTCAGCCCGACATGGTCGTGGCCGAAGGCGCAATAGGCGCCCGAAAGCCCCGGCACCGTGCCGATCACCGGGATCGAATCGGCCATCGAGGGGCGGTGGCCCATCCACTCCACCGTCTTCTTCCAGCTCAGGCCCGGCATCGCGGCGCGGATGTTGCGCTCCAGCAGGCGGAACGGCGCGCGCGAGGGCGGCGCGTCGAGCCCGCCGAATTCCACGATCCCGGCCAGCCGCAGCCGTCCTTCCATCGGGGTGGCGACGAACTTGCCCGAAGCGACCATCACCGGCGAGCGCGGCATCGCCGACGGTTCCCACAGTTCCAGATGGTAGCCGCGTTCGCTTTCCAGCGCCGGGGCGAGGCCCAGCTTGCGCGCCAGCGGGCCGGACCATGCGCCGGTCGCCAGCACGGCGGCGTCGCAGGCGATGGTTTCGCCCCCGGCGCGCAGCCCGGTGACGCGGCCGGCCTCGCGCACCACGTCCTCGACCTCGGCCGTCACGAATCGCCCGCCGCTTGCCTCCAGATGCGCGGCCAGCGCGGCGACGTAGCGGCCCGGATCGCTGATCCGGCCATGCCCGCCCAGCCGCGCCGCCAGCCCGATCTCGGGGCCGAAGGCCGGGTCGTAGTCGCGCCAGTCGGCGCCTTCCAGCACGTCCCAGTCAAACCCGTGCTCGCGCCGCACCGACCATCCCAGCGCATCGCCCTCGTAATGCGCGCGGTCGCGGTAGAGGAACAGGTAGTCCGACGGCACGATCCAGCGCTCTGCCCCAGTGCCCTCGGCCAGCGCCTGGTGATCGGCCAGGCTGTCGCCGATGATCGGCGCCAGCGCCGCGGCGCGGCGGCGCATGTCGGCGGCGTTGGCGTGTCGCAGGTAGCGCCCGAGCCAGGGCGCCAGCCGCGGCAGGTAGCCCCATTTCAGGAACAGCGGCTGGCCCGGATCGAACAGCATGCGCGGCGCCTTGGCCAGCAGGCCGGGCACCGTGACCGGGATGATCGAGCACGACGCCAGCACCCCGCCGTTGCCGTGGCTCGCCCCCGCCGCCGGCCCCTCGCGATCCACGAGGATCACGTCATGCCCGTCGCGTTGCAGCCAGATCGCGGTGGAAACCCCCACGATACCGGCGCCGATCACGGCGATGGTTCTGCGCGCATCCTGCTGCATGTTTCCCGAACCATGTCTGGCGGGCCCTCGCCCTGTTGCAGCTTGCCGCCGGTCGATCATCATTCCAAATACATTGTTCTTCGGAGTTCATAACCTGGCGTGATAGGAATGCGGCATGTCGACGCCGTTTCGCCAGTTCCAGGCCTTTCACGCGATCATGCAGCGCGGCACCGTCACCGCGGCGGCGGAGCATCTGGGCATTTCCCAGCCGGCGATCAGCAACCTGCTGGCGCAGCTTGAACGGCGCACCCACCTGCGGTTGTTCGAACGCACCCGCGGCCGGCTGGTGCCGACACCCGAGGCGACCGTCCTGTTCGAGGAGATCGACACGGTGGTCCGCGGCCTCGACCACGTCGACCAGACGGTGACCGACCTGCAAAACCGCAAGGCCGGGCAGTTGCAGGTGGCGACCAACCATGCCCTCGCGTTCGGCTTCATGCCCGCCGAGATCGCCGCCTTCGCGCGCGACCGGCCGAACCTGACGATCGCCTTCCAGTCACAGTATTCCGGCAAGATCCAGGAATGGGTCGCGGCGGGGCTGTTCGAGATCGGGATCTGCGAACTGCCGGTCCGGCAACAGGGGCTGGACCAGCGGCATTTCTACTTCGAAACGCTCTGCGCCGTTCCCGAGGGCAGCGGGATCGCGGGCGACGGGGCGCTCACCCCCGGACGGCTCGACGGGTATCCGTTCATCGTGATGGGCGCCGATCACATGGTCAGCCGGCGCGCGCGCGAGGCGTTTCATTCGCAGGGCGCGGATTTCCGCATCCGCAGCCAGACCGACCTGTTCCACAACGCGCTGAACCTCGTCAAGCAGGGCCTTGGCGCGGCGCTGATCGATCCGTTCACGCTGGCTGCCGACGACGGGCGCGGCTATGTCTTGCGGCGGTTCGAACCGGCGGTGCTGCTCGACATCGTGGTGGTCACGGCCAAGGACCGGCCGCTGTCGGCGGTCGGGCGGCAGTT
>Ga0180430_10001653_pt1 | contig 21264 bp, 27 predicted proteins | sample SS_ome_9_FD_132999 | JGI IMG/M metagenome (GOLD analysis project Ga0180430, IMG submission 132999) | Hypersaline lake sediment archaeal communities from the Salton Sea, California, USA - SS_1_S_2 metaG | ecosystem: Environmental > Aquatic > Non-marine Saline and Alkaline > Hypersaline >... | reverse complement strand
CTTACCCAGGTTTCCCGCTCCAATAAGGGCTATATTTACGATACGGTCATAACCAAGTATCTTATTGAAAGCCGCTATAAGGTCATCTATATGGAAGCCTACTCCCCTTTTTCCCTTTATTCCAAAATAGATAAGGTCCCTCCTGACTTCAGCGCTGTTTACGGCAGTGCTTTCACTGATCTCCCTGGAAGTGACTGTCCTTTTTCCTGTTTCTTTGAGCTGCACAATGCATTTCAGGTATTGAGACAATCTGGAGATCACGCCCTCGGAGTAAACTTTTTCTATCATGGCTGTATCCAATCCTGGATCCTTGATTTCTATGATAATAAATCCATATTTATGCTATGAAACTTTGTTACACAATTGTAACAGGTTGTTACTGGTTTTACAAGAATGATTTGAGGTGATATATTTAAGCAAATGCACAGGTATTTTTAAATCCTGAGATCTATTATGGATCTCCGGTGCTGGTAGGTCCTGCCGCAGTCCTTACAGTTGATCTCTTCTTCTCCCGGATCAAGCTTCCGGCTGCCGCAGCCGGGGCAAATAAGGATATCCATAAAATGCGGCAAGGCTGAATCTCCTGGCGGGATAGTGGTGTCTGTATCCTGTTCTTTTTTGCCCTGCTGATGCCGCCCCTTTATAAATACGCTGGGACCCAGTGTGATATAAGGGATCAATGCCTGGTATATGCTCTCCAAAAATAACAGCAGCCTGCTGCCGAATACTCTCTTAAGGAAGCCGGCTCTGTAGTTGGATACGCTTATTATTTTTTCAATATCTATCTTTCTACCAGCAAGCTGGCTGTATATATCCTTTGGATGATAGTTCCTTATAGTCTCACCAACCTGTAATGGTACAGTGCTGAAGGGCGAAAGCTTCATCCTTCCCAGAAGAAACTTGACTATATTCTTAAGGTTTCTTTTATTGGCAAATTCAAGCAGGTAAAGCCCTCCGGCCTTAAGTATCCTGTCTGCTTCATCAAAATATTTCCCGGGATCTGCCAGGTGATGTATGACCCTTACCGTAAGTATGGTATCTGCCGAATCTTTCCTGAACGGCAGCCTGGATGCATCTGCGGCGATATATATTACCTTTGGTATCCTGACACCGGCCCCGGCAAGGAATTTGTTTACTCTCATCCTGGCATTCCTGAGGTTGCTCAGCGAATAATCCACCATTGCTATCCTGGAAAACCCTGAGTACTCATCAAAAAGTCGGCCGAATCCGCATCCTATGTCTATAATAAGCTTATCTTCAGTTTCTTCCGCTTTTAGCAGTTTCCTCAAAGCCATCCGCTCAGAGCGGTCTTCATAATACCTCTTATCGTCTTCCCAGAATTCCTGGTAATCATAATTCTCATAATCAGATCTTCTCAGGGACAATATATACCTCTCCGGCTAGTAGATGATCAAATATAGGTATTTTATCTTAAATGCCTGAAACTTAAAATCATGGATTCTATGGCCGGTAATTGAAGATGTTGCTCAGCATTTGCTTTCCTGCTGTCCGGTATATGCAGTAATCCGAATCAATGGTTATAATATCCATGATATTTGATCTTTCAGATATTATAATGAGTGATGCATCGGCAAGATCCATGGGGACATCGGAATACTTCTGCAGAAGTCCTATTATCCTCTCAAGATCCGGAACCGCTATATCCTCGATCTTTGCCCCGCCTCTATTGATCCATTTTAAGAAATCTGTCAGGACGTCAGTATTATAGCTTAGCATATAGCAGACTTCAGTTATAACAGGCCAGCTGGTAGTAAGTATTCCCCTGTAGCACTTTAACAGATCCATTATACCGGTATGGTATTTATCATCACTATTGAAAAGGGCTATCATGGGGCCTGCATCAATGAGGGTATTTTTCATTAAGCCTTTCCTTTATCTTCTTCTTATAACCTTGTGAAAGCGTTTCCCCGGCCCCGCATCTTCCAAAAAGATCTTTGCCCAGCTCAAAGGGACTCATATCTTGTGCATGCCTGTCATAATACTCGCTTATAGCACGCTTGATGATCTCTGTCCTGGTTGTCTGTTTTATTTTCGTAAGAGTTGAGATTTTTTTTATTATTTCATCATTTAACCTGACACTTATCATAATGCTGCCTCCGTATTACATATTGTAATACGTTTATGGCCAGATTTCAATCATTTTTCATTATCAAAGCATATCCCGCCTGTTAATCATATCGTAAATTTTTTTTCGATTACCTATAGCCAATATGATTATTTTTGACCTGTCAACTTTATAGATGACCCTGTAATCCCCTATCCTTAATTTTATAAATCTTTTCAAAGGACCTTTCAAAGGTTCCCCACATTTTAGAGGCGCTTTTAAAAGCCGTGATTTAATAACTTTCTTTATCCTGGCCCTTGATGGTTTATCTATTTTTTTAATGTCATTTTTGACAGCTTTATGGTATTTGAGCGAAAAATCCAAATATTACTCCCAGACTTCATCATGTCCAAGGGATTGGCTTTCAGAATATGTCTTTTCCCGCTTAACTGCCAATTCATTAAGGGCCAGGTCTTCTTCCAGTTCTTCTTTTTCAAGGAGGTCTTTTATGCATTTTTCTACGATCTCAGAGACGGTAGAGTCTTTTTCTGCCGCTTTGATCTTTATTCTCCTCCTTATCTCAGGATCCAGCACTATTGTCAGCCTTTCTTTATTCATGATCTTTCTCCTTTGATATTACTCTGCTATTATCTTATCATAATTTTTGAGTATTATCATAGGAGAATGGGAGTTGAAGATATATATAATATCCCCCCTCCCATTGTGATCAGACCTTTACCTTTTCTTTTTTCTTGCTCTTATCCTCTTCCTTGATCTCGTCTCTCAGGAAATCCATATCTTCTTCCTGGTATGCGATCTTGCTGAATTCCAGGCTGGCTGCCACAGTATCGGCAGTGATGTTTATTATATTGTACTTCTTGCCTTCCTTATTCTCCCAGCTCCTGAGATTCATATGGCCGTTTAACAGCACCCTGTCCCCTTTTTTTAGCGATGCGGCGCAATTCTCTGCCATGCCGCTCCAGCAGGTGACATTGAAGAAATCTACCGCTTCAGATTCCTTCCCCTGCTTGTCCAGCCAGCGCCTGGAAACAGCTACGCCCATCTCGCAGATAGCTGTTCCTTCATTGGTATACTTGATCTCGGGGTCCCTGGTCAGGTTGCCCAGTAAGTTTATCTGGTTTAATTGGCTCAACTTTACTCCTTCCTATATTTTTTTTCTTAGTACGGCCTGAAGCCGAATTCATAATACCGGCACTTTTTCCACCTACGGTCCCATGGATATATGGTCTTTGCCCTGGAACTGGAGCTGACCGTCTTAAACAACCCCAGACCTGTCTTCCCCGGGGCGGAGATATATGTATCTTTCTCCACAGTTACCTGGACCTCATCGTATCCCATGCGGAGCCCGGTGAGCCTGCATCCGCTTTCCAGTGCCATGTCTTCAGCCAGGAGGCTTATACTGTCCGGGCTCAGGAATATAAGTTCCTGGGCTGCAGCCAGCGCTATAGAATCTGCTGCTGCTTTTGCTGTCTCCCTGGTGATAAATATTTTGCAGATCTCAAAAAGCGCCAGTATTACAAGAATGCAGGCCAGGGCAAGAGATAGAGTGAAGAGGGCAGCATTTCCTTTCTGTCCTTTCAGCCTATATATCATCCCGACCACACTCCATCCGCATGATCGCTTCTGACATAAGGACTATTTCCCTGCCGGAGATCCAGTCGATTATCTGCAGGAAGCCTTCCGGTTTTCTGGAGATCCTGACAGTCACCATATCACCCAGCCTCCTGCGGTTTTCTTCTCCGGGTTCGATAACTATCCTGGCATCAGTTCCGCAAATAGCTTTTGCGGTCCTTAAGGCCAGGTAATTATTATTTGTGGTGGATATTATCCTGGCTGCTTCCCTGGAAGCCTGCTGCATCTGCATCCTGCTGTAGACCATAAAACCTGCCTGTGCTGCAGCCAGGACCAGTATTAAGATAAGCGGGACTGTTAGGGCAAATTCCAGCGCGGATTGCCCGCTTATATTTTTTATATTTTTTACTGATCTCATGATCCTGCCCTTCAAATTTGATCTATCCTGGCTGCTTTATCATGTTGCTGCAGGCCCTCATACAAGATTTGATATCTTTTCAAATGCTTTTGATATTATCTCGACCATATAGGGCTTGCCCACAGCCACCAGCACGGCGCTTATTATCCCGGCTATGACCATTACCATGGCATACTCCAGGGTCGACTGTCCTTTCTGGCATAAGAGAAGTCTCTTCCTCACATAATCCGAAGCTTTAAACAGTACTGTCATTGCCGCCTCCTGTCTCTATGATATTCTTTGCCTTCATGCTTTTTCTCCTTTCTATTATGCATTTACACATTTATGCTAATAATCTACCACAATATATGATATATGTAAATGCATAATTATATAAATTTAACTGAATGTACCTGATAGGAGGCGCCGGCAGCACGGGACCGGTCGATTATTGCTGCCTGCAATATGAAAAGATAAAAATTTTGCCTGAATATAGGGGTAAATGGAGATCCGGGATGTGCTAAAGAGATCTACAGGTTCTCTCCGGGTATTTCTCCTATAAATACCCTGACTATCTCTGGATCAAACTGTATTCCTGAAAACCGTCTCAGCTCTTCTATAGCTTCCTTCTTTGATCTTTTGGAAGCATATGGTGTTTTAGACATCATTGAGTCAAAGGCGTCAACTACTGCGACTATCCTGCATATCAGCGGGATCCCTTTACCTTTGAGCCCCCGGGGATAACCGCTGCCATCCCACCATTCATGCTGGCACAGTATGTTTTCAGATATGCCTGAAAGTACCGGGGTGGAATTCGCAATACGGTAGCCTATCTCCGAATGACTTTTTACCGCCTCCCATTCTTCAGGCGTCAGTTCTCCTTCTTTCATGAGTATTTCCTGGCTTACACCCACTTTTCCTATATCATGGAGTTCTGCATGAAGTTCAAGTTCTGTAAGCTTTTCTTCCGAGAGGCCAAGTACTTTGCCGAGCTTTAAAGCATTTCTACACACCCTGTTTGAATGCTCTTCAGTCTCAACACTGTTTTCTATTAATGTCCTTTTAAGCGATTCTATTATGGAGCTGTGAGAGCTTTTGGATTCAAGCAGCTTGTTTTTGTACATGAGGTCTTCAGCCTTCTTCAATATACTGGATATGTCCCCATTCTTGTCTTCCTTGATGGAAAAACCCAGGGAAATACTCAAAGGTATTTTTGAAGTTACATTCCTGAGAGACACATTTTTGATATCACTCACGATCTGCGATGCTCTTTCTTTCCCTGTCTTTGGAAGTAGTATTACAAATTCATCCCCGCCCCATCTTGCAATTATATCTTCGCTGCGGCAGGACTTCTTTAGGATACCCGCTGCTTTTCTTAACAGCTCATCACCACTGTCATGCCCGAATGCATCGTTTACAAGCTTGAGTCCGTTTATGTCTGCCATGACTATGCTTATGGGAAGGTACCTTTCCGTGTCAAGTCTTTTTGACTCTTCATCAAAAAATGCCCTGTTATACAGGCCGGTGAGCTTGTCATGGAAGGAATAGAAAAGAAGCCTGTCCTCAGCAGCCTTTTTATCAGTTATCTCTCTTGTAGATACTCTTATGCCTGAAAAACCATCCTTCTTTTTAAGCACTGGCCTTGAAAGCTGCTCCACCCATCTCGTCTTTCCGTCCTTATCGTTTATCCTGTATTCTATTTTTGCCGAATCCTTTGCCGGCTTTTTACCAGGTTTTCCCCATTTGGAAAAAAGCCCCTCCATGTGTTCCTTAAAAGCTGGAGCGTCTTCAACTGTCACTATACCTGACAGCAGGGAACTGTTGCTGTAAAAATCATCCTGAGTATAGCCCGTGATAGAACTGCAGGACGGAGAAGTAAATATTATATTACCGTCAGGACCGATCCATGATTCCCAGTCCAGCGTGAAATCAGATATAGTCTGGAACTTTTCCTCAAGTGCTGCCAGCTTCCGGTTTTCTTCCTTTAACATCAACAGATACTTATCCTTTAGCTTGTCTGATCTCAAAGAATTGATTATAGCGGCACATACGGATAAAAATAGTTTCACAAAATCGCCTAATGCATCAAGTGAATAGCCGCCATCCCTATTTGCAACTCCTATGACTCCTATTGTCCTGCCTTTTGATCTAACAGGTATCCCCATATAGCTTTTTATAGCAGGATGGCCGCCGGGTATGCCCCCGGCGCGTTCGTCGCGCAAAGGATCGTTGGATATTACGATCTTACCGGTAGTCGCAGGAAGGCCTGCAAGGTTATTCAGGTTCCTGAACTCAAAATTGCCAGAGGCCAGTCTATCATAAGCCTTTCTGGATCCCTCATCCCAGGAGATATCTGAAATAGCAAGCGACCTTTTATATATTACACCCTTCTTTTCGCTTACCACCTCATCGATAAAGCCATACTCGCTTCCTGTTTCTGCTACGATTATATCAAGAAGCTTTTTAAAGGCTGACTTATGGTCATTTTTGTTAAGGAAATCAGACTGGACTTTTTTCAAGGAGTCAAGGACATTGTTTAATCTGGTAAGCATCCTTTCCCTCTGGTTGAAGCCGGTTACATCAAAAGCTATCACCGCTATTCTTTTTATTTCCCCGTTATCGCTTTGTACAGGATAGACGTAGCTTCTGATTTCATAACCATCCCTGCTATCATTTATAACCATTGGTCTTTTATCTTTTAAAACGGCTTTTAAAGCCTTTCTCCTGGACTCTGCAATGTCTCCGGGCACAAGTTCGAAAAGATTTGAACCCGCCAGCTTTTCCACAGGCCGGCCAAGCCTGTCAGCTGTCACTTTATTTGCAGTTATGACATTGCCTTCAGGGTCTATCAGGAACGCAGATTCAGGTATAGCATCAAAGAAGCTTAGAAGATCCATCCTGCTTTCTGTCAGCTCCCTTGTCTTTTGCCTTATTTCCGTTATATCTTCAAACAGGGCGAAAGAGCCCCTGAAAACACCTCCAGGCTCCCTTAAGGATGTAGCTGATACTTTCATCCACACATGGCTTCCGTCATTTCTTTTAAATCTCTGTTCATATCTGTCATCCCTGCCGCTGCGGCGTTCCAGCATCCTTTTTTCATGGGCAGGGATATCTTCTTCAAACATAAAATCAGCTGCGTGCCTCCCGATCATATCTTCTGGTCTCAGGCCCAGCATTCCAGCCATCCTGTCATTGACAAATGTAGTTATCCTCTCCTCATCTATGGCCCATATACCTTCATTTGCAAGTTCCACAAAATACCGGTAATTTTTTTCCTGCGCGCTTTTTATGGTAGTATTGTCCTTAGCGTCCCTATTAATGGAAGCCATTATACCTTCCGGAAACTATTTGACATATAAACAATGAAGAGTCAGAACATTTCAATATTATTCTCAATATTATATCCTAATAATATAATTTTTAATAATTATTAGGTCCCCGGGGGAGGAGCTGGTGATGTGTGGGCCTGCAGATCACGCCCATTGTGCTCAATGTATGTGATCATTGATCATATAAATATTATCTTATATCTTCTTTTCCGGCCTATCCTTATCCATCCACTCTGTATGGTATTGTTGGCAGCTTCCGTCAGCCTTTGTCTCCACCTCAGGGCTGTCTTTTCTTAGCTTAAAGTATCCATGGGCCCCGAAATAGTCCCTCTGCTGGGCGGCTGCCTGGGCCGATACCATAACAGGGGAAGCCATCTGCAGTATATAATCATAAGATGAGTCCATAGCCAGTGTGGGCACCCCCGACCTGTGAGCTGCTTCTATAAAAGCTGCCAGGCTTGCCAGGTTTTTGTTAATAAAGTCAGAAAAGTAAGGAGCTTCCATAAGGTTGGCCAGTTTCTTTTTACTTTCATATTCTTCTGTTATCCTTGATAAAAACTGAGCCCTTATTATGCATCCTGCCCTCCAGCCGGCGGCAATAGTACCCATATCAAGTTCCCAGCCGTATTTTTCTGATGCTGCCTCCATGAGGGCAAATCCCTGGGCATAAGATGATATCTTGGCAATATACAGGGCGTCGTGGGCTGCCCTTATAAATTCTTCCGGATCTACGCTATGACAAGAGGAGCTTATTTTCAGCTTATCAGATACGGAAAGCCTTATATCCTTATCCTGGCTCATCTCCCGGGAAAATACTGCTGCGGCTATGGCGGGAATGGGCACCAGCAGCTCCAGGGCTGATGCCACTGTCCAGGTGCCGGTCCCCTTCATGCCGGTAATATCTGCTGTTGCATCCACCAGGTATCTATCAGATGACTTGTCCTTCTCCCTCATGCCATTGCCGGTGATCTCTATAAGGTAGGAAGAAAGTATGTCATCATTGCTGTTCCAGGAATCCATTATGTCTGCAATAGCTTCTGCATCATAGCCCAGGGCGGATTTCAGTGCCCATACGGTTTCCCCGATAAGCTGCATATCCCCGTACTCAATGCCGTTATGCACCATCTTGACAAAATGCCCGGCTCCGTCGGGACCTATATGAGAGACACAGGGGACCCCGTCTTCGGCTCTGGCTGATATGTCTTCGAATATGGAAGCTGCCAGGCTGTATGCCTCCTCTGATCCTCCCGGCATCATGGCGGGACCCTTAAGAGCCCCTTCCTCTCCTCCGGAAACCCCGGCGCCTATGTAGAGGATATCTTTTTCAGCCAGATACTTTTTTCTTCTTATAGTGTCTTTGTAGAAGGAGTTTCCCCCGTCTATTATAAGGTCTCCTTTGGATAAAAGGGGGATAAGGGCTTCTATGGTCTTATCTATGGGGTCTCCTGCCTTTACCATAAGCATTATTTTCCTGGGCCTGGCAAGGGAGGAAACAAGATCCTCAAATGTATAGGCGGCTTTTATATTCCTGCCTTTTGCTTTGCCGCCAATGAATTCTTCGGTACGCTTGCCTGTCCTGTTATATACGGCTGCCCGGTAGCCTTTAGATTCCATATTAAGGGCCAGGTTCTGTCCCATGACTGCCAGTCCTATCAGTCCTATATCATACTTCTGCATATATATCTCCTTTAAGATGCCCGGTTAAATGCCTGCTTTCTATGTTTCCGGGGTAATCTCCATTAAAAATACCGTATTCAAAAATATTGACTATATATCTCTATATTATATTCTAGCAGATATGCTGTAGTAATTTTACTGCTGCCATTATTGTCAATTTCTCCAGAATTATCAGGCCTGCCGGTGAGATCTGATTTATCATATCCTAACATTTCTTTCTTGTCTTTCGTTATATATTAAAAAGACAAAAACAGATGGAGGAAAAATGTTAAGGAAGATCATTTTAGGTATTGTCATAACAGCCGTGCTTTCGATCACCGCTTTTGGGACTGTATATGCCTACCAGAAGGAAAAAACCCTGGCTGATAGAGTCAATGCCGGGCAGGATCAGGTAATAGATTATGGTCCAGGTCACGGACAGGGTATCAGGGATTGTGAAGAAGGAGAAGACTGCCACAGGGAAGAGGAAAGGGTCCGGAATAACCTGAGGCTCAGGGAAAATGAGGATGCTGCCTGTTCTGAACAGGATGGCGGAGAGAACAGGTGGCAGCACCGCTATGAATATGAAGAACAGTTCTCCGGGGATAGATGCGGCGAATGCTTTGGACAAGAGCAGGATAACCAATCAAACAGAAATACCGGTAAAGTAAATAATGGCAATAGAAGAGGCATAAGATGAGTATAAAGATAAGATTCAAATTAGTAGTGGATATACTGCTTTTCCTGACAGGACTGGTAAGCATTGTGACGGGAATAACTCTCCTTATACTTCCTTCCGGTCCAGGCACAAGGGCCGGCCTTGCCGGAACTTCTTCTATCCTGGATATAACCTCCAGGTCAGGACTGAGGCTCTGGCATGACTGGAGCTCAATTATCATAATAGCACTCATATTGCTCCACCTGGCGCTAAACTGGAGGATATTGGTCTGTTATATGAGAAATGCTTTCAGGCCTGCGCCCCAGAAGCTTTAACAATCATCTATCCAGATATATAATCAATTAATAATTATATTTCTGGATATTAACCCATTGATGAGCAGCATTGAAGACTATATAAGTAAATATAAAAAGACCGGGGACAGGAAGTGGTTTGCATTGATCTATGAACAGACAATGCCCCGCATATACAGGTATTTTTATTTCAAGACCATGCAGAAGGAGCTGTCTGAGGATCTTACCAGCGAAGTGTTTTTAAGGGTGTACATTAATTTAAAAAATACCAGCCTGGACGGCAAGGCCTTTATATCATGGATATACCGTATAGCACATAATCTGCTGGTAGATCATTTCAGGAAAGAAAATAAAGCGGGACAGCCCGCCCGGGAATTTTCTGACAATACCCGGGTATCAGATGAAGAAGTGCTGAAGCAGGAAAGCTCTTACCTGAAAAAAGAACTGGACCTGCAAAGGCCGGAGCTTTTATCGGCAATAGATACACTTACCGGCCTGCAGAAAGATGTCATAATGCTGAGATTTGTGGAGGATATGGATTATACCGCCATAGCCGGGATATTTGGCAAAAACAGGGGCACCATAAGGGGCATAGTCTTCAGGGCGGTGGAAAAAATAAGGAAAGAGATGAACCGGAGTGATGGATAGAAAGACACAGAGAATAATAGACAGGTGCCACAAGCTGCTGGAAAATGGCTTCAGCCTTGACGAGTGCCTGGAAAGGTTCAGCAGTTTTGACAGGGAGATAAAGGATTATTTTTCCATTGCTGAAGATATTAAGAAGTTGAAAAAATTATCTCCATCGAAGGAATTTACCAAAAACAGCCTGGAATCCATAATATCCAGGGCAGGATCCCGGGATGCTCCTGAGAAAATCGCACCGGCAGAAGTATCACCAAGAAGACTTATTCTTAGACCGGCCATGATATTTATGGCTTTTATAGTCATCTCTGTCTTCTCCTTTGCCGGCACCCTTTTTGCCTCCCAGGAAAGCATGCCGGGCGAGACACTTTATCCCCTTAAGAGGTCTTTTGAACAGTTCCAGCTTAATATTTATCCAGAAAGCCTGAAAGGAGGCCTCCATCTCAGGTTTTTAGGAAACCGCATCCAGGAGGCGGAGATACTCCTTGCAGCAGAAAACGACATTGATCCTTCACTTATAGATGAACTTATCGTGGAGATGGACAGGCAGTACTGGTCATGCAGCCAGTATGACTGTATGGATGCCGTTCATGAAGATGATATCCTCGATTCCATAGATTCCATAAAAAATAGATACCGCAGCAGATACGGGAAAGAAGCAGGTCCTGACAGCAGTACCGGACATTATGATATGGGCCGGAACGGAAAAGAGAAAGACAGCCTGAATGGCGGCGGTACCGGCCAGGGTAAAGGTAATGGCGGTCAGGGCGGCGGCAATTAAACTCTTGCCGCTGTTTTTGCCTTCATCTTAGGTCATAATTATAAATTACAACAATAATTAATTAATTAATTATATACTGTATTAATAATTATCTTTATAATTTTATCTTGACATTAATGTTTATATGTATTAATATATGCACAAAGAATCAGATTTTAGGGTTCTATTGAAAACTTAAATATTTCGACTGTAAGTAATAGAGGCTATGAGATATATCCCATCTATTTTGGGCACCAGGGATATATGGAGCCAGTGGTGCAACCGGCTATTACTTTTTTCTATGGAAAAAAGCCGCTCATGTCCTCTATTGGTCAGGAGTGGTTTTTATGTCTGGAAAAAAAATATTTTCATTTATGATGATAGCAGCGGTAACGGTGCTGATCGTCAGTTCGGTAAGTTTTTCCACGGAATCCGGTGATGTCTCGGGCAGCTTTGTGGTAAGGGCAGAAACTTTGAAGGATGTCTCTTATGATAATGTGGTAAAGATCGTAGCAAATATAGAAGTAGAAGCATTGACAGGGTCTATCGCTTCATATGTGGAGGAAGGCATAGACAGGGCCTCTAAAGATATATATGAGGCAAATGTCTTTGCAAGAGAAGAAGCAAAAAGGAAAGCGGAAGAAGAGGCGGCAAGAGAAGCTGCAAAAAGGCAGGCAGAAGAAGAGGCAGTCGCTGAAAGCAAAGCTGCTTCGGGAAATGCGGTTGCTTCAGGTCCTGTCAGTCTTTCCGGTTTAGAGGCTGAGATGCTGAACCTTATTAATCAGACCAGGGCTGATCATGGGCTGAGCATGCTTGCACCCAGCCAGATGCTGATAGACCTTGCCAGGTCAAGGTCAAGTGACATGATATCCAGGAATTATTTCTCCCACTATACGCCAGACGGCCAGAATATAAAGCATATATTTGCCCGGTATGGAGTAAGCTACAGAAATTTCGGTGAGAACCTGGGGAATGCCAGTCCGGCAAGCTATGGGTCGCCAGGCGCATTCCTTAATGCCTGGATGAACTCCCCCAGCCACAGGGACAATATGCTTAAAGGCTACTATACCACCATAGGCGTGGGAGTCATTGACGGCGGGGGAAGACGGGTAGTCACGGTGCTTTTTATAAGATGATTTTTATGGATATGTCGGACGCCTGACCACGGCGCCCCGGGGATCTTAAAACTCCGGGGCGCCGTTCCTGTTTGCGGCAGCTAGAATAGAAGTCCTTTCGCCATAGAGTAAATAAGCGGACCTCCCACCAGCAGGACGAATGCCGGAAGTATCAGGCAGGTGAGAGGGATAAGCGTAAATAATCCTTTCTTCCTGGCCTTGCGTTCTGCATTATCCCAATTGTAGTGATTTATCTGCACTGCCCTCCTGGATAGTATATCTTCTATAGGGGAACCGTATATGTCTGCCTCACAGAGCACGGAAACAAACTCTCTGAACTGCTCTGACCTTCCGGCAAGCATAAGGCTTCTGTAAGCATAGTCCTTTCCGGTACCCATATCTATAAGCCTTATAAATTCCTTGAGGCTGCCGGAGATCCTTCCTTTATATTTCCGGGAGACTATCTCAAACGAATTGTATATGTTCTGTCCGGAAAGTGACGATATCCTCAGAAGGTCTATAATATACGGAAGTTCTTTTTCTATATCATCTGTTATCCTCTTTGAGTATCCGCAGACCATTATATCAGGAATAAAATAACCTGCTGCCATGCCAATAGCGGCAAACAATATCCTGTATGGGATACTGCTTCCCAGAAATATGCCGGCGGCAGCGGCCATTACAGCAATAAAGGCCTTATATCCCAAGAATGCCCGGTGAGTTATCTGTATGTCCTTTTCATTTTCTAATATTTTCAGCAGCCCTGTACCTGTATCAATGCTTTCTTTTTTTTTGCAGCAGAAAAATATGCCTCCCAGCTTTTCAGCGGCCATATTAAGTAATACCACTGTCCTCTTTAGCACGCAGGCCCTTATATTGAAGTCTTTTTCTTTTCCCTTCCGGCACCCTTTACCGAGAAACAGGATATAAAAAATACCGGCTGCCGAGATAAGGTACAGTACCGGTAATGCAATAAGATGAATTACCATTATCAGTCCCCCCGGACGATCTTCTTCATAATCAGTATCCCGGCTATCTCCAGGAAGCCTCCCGCTATAAGAGTTATGGTCCCGGCTGCAGTAGAAAAAAAATCGGTTATGCTCTTGCTAAAAAAAATATATAAAAATATCAGGGCTGCAATAGGAAAAAAACTTATGATATTTGCGGAAAACCGGCTTTGCAGAGTGAGGCTTTCTATGCGGGAACTGGACCTCAGGCTTTCCCGCAGGGCAGCAGACAGGGACTGTAAAAGTATAATAAGGTCTCCTCCCACCCTGCTGTTTATCTTGATCCCGGCGGTAATAAGTGCCGCTTCCCTGCTCCCTGTCCTGACCTCAAAAAGGTCCAGCGCTTTTTCCAGGTCCGGGTCTACCTCCAGTCTCTGGGAAACCTGCTTCAGACAGGATCCAAGAGGCGGGGGAAACCTTGACCATGACTCAAGCAGTATATACCTTATAGTCTTTCCGGCGCGCAGCATTATTATCATATGCTCCAGGAAGCTTATAAGCTGCCGGTGGAGCAGATTATCGATCATCTTTTTACGGCTGTGGAAAAGATCGGCGGTATATATGGACACGCATACGGATATTACCGCAGCCAGTAGGGCGTTTCCGGACCACAGAAAGAAAACGGAAAAGGATATGGCAAATATCAATGCATTTATAGACCTTATGCCTGCCGGTGTGTCCAGGAACCGGAAACTCCTGTTTCTTATCCTATTCATGTCCGTTTTCCAAAAATGATGGTCTGTATCCAGTAAACACAGCCATACTTTCCGCATCATGCGGATCATCTATGCAGGCTATGTCCTTTATCTCCAGTATGTCCATTTTTCTTTTTGGTTCCCTATTATATATGACTTCGCTTACCCTGCTTATCATCCTGTTTCCTCCCTCCATTTTTTTCATGTGTATTACCAGATCAAGAGATGATGCTATTATCCTTTCGGCTGTAAAGGGGTCTATATTGCTGTCAGAGATTAGAAGCATGGTCTCCAGCCTGGTCACAGCATCCCGGGGCGAGTTGGCATGGATGGTGGTCATGGAGCCGCTGTGCCCTGTATTCATAGCCTGCATGACATCGATTGCCTCCCGTCCCCTTATCTCTCCCACTATCAGCCGGTCAGGCCTCATGCGCAGGGCATTCCTTACCAGGTCCCTTATGGTGACCTCACCCCTTCCCTCAAGATTGGCAGGCCTGGCTTCCAGCCTTACCATATTATCCTGGACAAACTTAAGCTCTAAGGTCTCCTCTATGGTTATTATCCTTTCATCTTCCTCAATATTTTCAGAGAGGATATTCAGCAGGGTGGTCTTTCCTGCCCCGGTACCCCCGCTGACCAGTATATTTATTTTTTTCCTGACACAGTCAGATAAAAATCCTGACATCTCCCGGCTGATACTGCCTGCCTCTAAAAGCTGCTCCATATTTTTCATATCATGCTTGAATTTCCTTATGGTGACCGCGATATCGCTTTTGCTTACCGGGCTTATGGCCACATTGATCCTGGACCCGTCCCCCAGCCTGGCATCTACCATGGGGTTTGCCTCATCTACCCGAAGACCCAAAGGTCCCAGGATCTTGTCGACTATATTCTTTATATGGATGCTGTCCTTGAAATGTATAGGCTCCCTGGTTATCTTGCCATGTTTTTCTATATAGATATTGCGGGGGCCATTGACCATTATCTCGGTGATCTCCGGATCCCGGAGAAGCAGGCTGATAGGGCCCATATCAAAGCTGTCCTCATCGAATCTTGACGATACAGCTTCCAGTTCATCCAGGGAAAGTATGATATTTTTATTGTCGATTATGTCCCGCACTATCCTTCCGGTTATGATCCTGCGGTCAGACCGCGGGAACTGGAGAAAATCCTTTCCCTGTATACTTGCCAGAAACTCTTTCCTTATTTCCTCTTCGATTTTCGGATCCAGTATCCCTGAAGTCATATTCCCAGTCCCTGGTATATCTTTTGCGCCAGTCCTGATATATTCCTTACAGCCTTAAGATTATACTTAAAAATGCTTCCTGGCCCCCTGCTGTTTACTATTGCCTCGATATCGGGATCATAAGGTATAAAGGCGGCAACAGGGTGGCGGACCATATTGGAGAGGCCTGCAGGCGAGACTGCCTGTCTGATATTATATTTATTTATGACCAGGTAGAAATCATAGCTTGTCCTGTAATGGCCCACATGGTCCATCAGCAGCCGTGTATTGGAGGCAGAGACATTGTCGGGAAGTGAGACAAATATGAAGCGGTCTGCGATGTCGGTCTCAGACAGGTCTATATGGCCTATAAGGTTCCCCGGCATGTCAATTATCACAAGGTCAAAATGGTCCCTTAAGGCTTCAATAAAAACATCGAGATTGCCAGTATGAAAAATATCCCGGTTTTCTACATCCAGCGAAGGCAGTATGATATTAAGGCTGTCTTCCATGTTTATAACTATTTTTTTTAGCAGGGATGTATCCAGGGTCTCAAGCACTGCCGGCAGGCCGCCCATATCCCTGACATGCAGGCTGCCGTCCAGGCCAAAGACCATCCTGCTGTCCATCCTCCCCTGGTTCATGTCCACGAGCAGGACATTCAGGGTGGTCTTGCAGGCCATATATGAGGCCACGCTATCTGCCAGGAAGCTGCAGCCGGAACCTCCTTTTGCTGATGTAAATATGACAATATTAGATCCCGGATCAAAAGTCCTGTCTTCCGGTATCGCTGTCTTTGGACCTGGTCTCAGGCTTATTTTCATCTAATAACCCCTTTTTTCATTTGACGGATATGCAGGACACATGGCGATGTAAAGCATCCCGCTTTCCAGAGCTGTAAAAGATTTAAGGACTTCGTCATCGGTAAGAAAAAATGTCATTACCACTATATTCCCTATATCTGCAGCTGTGCCTGAGCCAAAGGCTGCCTCAGGGATAAAGAGATCTTCATAAGCCATGCTGCTTTCCCCATTCATTCTTCCTTTAGTCTCAAGCCTTATTATCTCCCTGGCAGTTATGATCCTTTCCGAATACAGACTTCCTTTTTCCTCCCTGTAATAAGTGGATATTATGTCCACCCTGTCCCCCTGTTCCAGCAACGAAGGGTCGCCAAAATAATTGACCGGGATATTTACTGCCTTCATGCCTGCGGGTACCTTTATATCTGGTTTTTCTTCCTGCACCGGCCCGGTTACTGTTCCCCCCTCAGGCAATATCTCATCTTCGGGTTCCAGGCCCTGTCCAGAGGCATCATCCTCTCCAGGTAGAAAAGACCAGATAAGCATAAACATCCCTGCAGCCGCAGCCGCTATGAAGAGAACTGCCCATATTTTTTTAACTGATAGACGCATGCTGGTATTTGCCTTGTTTTTCTTAAATACTAACATAATTAGATAATTGTGTAAATATATAATTATGTTATTTTGAATAACTACTGTTTTTTTTATAATATATGTAAAAGACTATATGACAGGATATTTATGGAAGATGCTTACAGCCTTTTTACAAAGGCAAAGATACTGATGAAAAAAAATGATTTCCTGAATGCCTCCCTCCTCCTTGAGGAAGCAAGGGAATATGAACCCGGGAAAGGCTCCATAAGGGAGGCTCTGGGCATATGCTATTACAATATGGGATTTTATGATTCCTCCAGTGTCCATTTTGATAAGGCTATTGAGATAGATGCTGCCAATGACTTTGCCCACTATGGCATGGGCCTTTGCCTCATCAGGGAAAATAAATTGAACCGGGCCCTTGGTTATTTAAAGATCGCCAGTTTTATGCGTCCTGATTCAGCCACATACAGGCAGGTGCTTAAAAGATATAACAGGTGATATCATTCGAATATTATCCTGTCCCCGGCATCCAGGGACCATTTGGCCAGGAATCCGGATCTTGCTTCCATTACCAGGACCGCATCCGGGAAATAAGGGGTGACCCTCCAGGGTCTGAGGTTTTTGAATGCTGCTACTATCTTCCCTCCGCTGTCGATAAAAGCTGCATCTATACTGTACCTCATCCCTATTGTGTGTATGCTCTTGCATCCCTTGAGAACCAGCACTTCATCATCCTTAAGCCTTTTCCTGAAGATAAGCCCGGAAAACCTGCGGAAAAAATTATCCGCCATTACGGCACTGGCTGATATAGTCCTCCTGCTGCTGCAGGACAGATATTTATATGCTTTCATCCCCTATAAGACCGCTACTGTTTTTACATGTAAAGTTCCGAGATAAGGTCATATATCTTTTTATATCTATCATAATGATCCCTGTAAAGCCCGGTAACCGCAGGATCCGGATCAAACTGCCTGGCCGTTTTTACAAAATTTTCCTGGGCCTCAGAAATACTGAACTTTCCGATGGCGCTCCCGGCCAGCATCATGGCGGCAAGGCAGCCGGCTTCATCTATATCCATCCTTTTTACCGGCTTATCCAGGATGGATGCTTTAAGATCCAGCCAGTAATCCGAACGGGAGCCTCCCCCCACTGCCCTCAGTTCTTTTATCTCGATACCTGACTTTTCCAGAAGCTCCATATTGAAGCCTATTTCGAATATGGTGCCCTCGACAATGCTTTTAAATATATCTTCCCTCCCGGTATCGATACCCAGCCCAATAATAGTCCCCTTGGTTATGGGGTCATGCCTGGGTGTGCCCGACCCGGAAAAGTATGGAAGAGTGTAAAGGCCTGATGGACTGTGGTCCAGGCCGCTGAAAAAACTGGTATAGGCATTCATACCGCCAGAGACTGCCTTATCCCTGAGGTCCGGCGCCAGTTTGTCCCGGTACCATTTAAGCACGCTGCCGGCTGTAAAATTATATGCAAATGTCACATATTTATCTTCTACCACATGAGCCCTGGTGGAGAAATCATTATCAAACATACTGTCTTTCATCATTATCTTATCAAGCACCGGGACCACACATTCCACAGTCCCCATGCCGTCTGCAGCTATACCTCCCGAAATAGCGCCCACTCCAAAAGCTGCGCACTGCTGATCATGGCCCCCGGTTACAATAGAGACTTCCCCTTTAAAGCCAAGCTCTGCGGACACCTCCAGGCTTACTTTACCCGCCACCCTGCCTGAAGGAGAAGGTACGGCAAAAAGGTCCGGAGACAGGTCAAACTTATCCAGGATATCCATAGACCATTTCTTTTCCCTCAGATCAAAGAATAGAGAAGTCGAGCTTAAGGGATAATTTATCCTGTAATCCCTCATGCCAAGTTTATGCTGGAGCAGTTCTTCCGTAAACAATATCTTATGGGTATTTATGAATATCTCCGGTTCATTGTTTCTTAGCCACAATATCTTGTTAAGGGCAGTTACATACTGGGGAGGAAGCCCAGTTATATAGTAGAGGTCTTTTGCCGGGATGAGGGAAAGCAATTCCTCCAGTTCCCCGGTGCTCCTGGAATCACTGGAGTATATAGTGTTGTAAAGGATATTTCCCTTCTTGTCTATCGGGGTAAAGGATTCCCCGATGGTCGAAGGCGCCAGGGCTTCGACCGGGTCTTTCTTTACTTTTTCATCTGAATTTACATCCCGTATTACATCGAATATCTTGCTCCACATGTCCCCGGTATCAAACTCCACCCATCCCTTTTTAGGGAAAAGGAGGTTATATTCTTTATAGGAGCTTGACAGTATATTTCCTTCCTCGGAAAAGGCAATGGCTTTTGTGCCGGTGGTGCCTATATCGATACCCATCAGACTCATATTCTACTCCTTAAGCTGTATGCAAAATAGATAAGATCAACTGGAAATCAATATAACATACAGACAAGCCAAATCCAATTGGATAAGACTATGAAACTTATTATATCGATAAAGAAGGCCCTGATTTTTTATAGATCAATTAATATAGGTTTATAACCTTGATAAAATAATATTTACTTCATATGGTATAAAAGTTCATTTATAACCTCAAATCTCAATATCCCTGACCTCCTTTACAAAGAACCCTTTCACTTCATCCCAGGAAATTGGCTTTATCATCCTGGGCAGCGGGTCTTTTTCCGCATCATCAAAATAAATCAGACTTTTGAGGATGTGGACCATGTTAAAGTTGACACTGCTATACTTTTTTTTAAACAAATTCAAAAGCCTGGCCAGTGGTAGGACTGATTTACAGATGAAAAATAGATCGATGAAATCTCTTTTAGTCCCCCTGGAAGAAATAGCGTCTATCTTCATACAGCCAATATCTCTGGCATCTGCTACTTTAATTCCATAAATTTCTTTAAAAGCAAAAAGACAGGGATAATCATATTTTAAAAAAGATATCAGGGTTGTATTGAAATTGCCAGTCAGGCTATCCTGTGCCTCCTTTTCAACTGATAGCTTTCCCAGATCCTTTAAATTTTGAATAAGTATTTTGGTATCAATGTCTTTACCGGTGAAAAAGTCTAGATCAATAGAAAGTCGGTGTTCCAGTTGAAAGGTCAGTCCGGTGCCGCCTGCAAGATAAAAACCTTTAAGGATCCCGGCTTTTTTTAATATTTCCAGATCATCTGTTGTTTTTGCAGAGATGATTTCCTGAAGCATAAAATCTTATCCCTTCCAATATTAAAAATAATCTGCCAGAAATTGGCGCTTTTTTTTGAAAGATTCCTGGAAACCATAATTACTTTTTTTATTTCATCTAAATTAAAATTGTTTAACATCCATCGTACTGACTTTTGGTCTCCAAATTCTAAAATTCTTTCAATGATGAACATACTGTAACTATTTTTATCAACTTCTAAGAAGTCTACATCCCAAAAATATTTTTGTAAAAAAGAAGGTAATTTTTTCATATATTTATTTTATCAAATTTTATACCTAACATACACAATTCAGACCTGTATAATGACGCCTCAGTATCCAGAGACTTCACTTGCAAAAAGAGCTATTTTATCTGTGTATGTGGCTCCCGGCGCCCACCTGCCGTTTAAGAATGAAAGGCTTGTATCACCTGTATGGTGTATGTGGGCATTCTCAAAATGCCTTGGGTCATATTCTATAGTGCAGTACTGGTTGACATGATCTGGAAAATAATACCATGCAAGATGGGCATACTGGGCAATAACGCCAAGCTCCTCTGATGCAAAGCTGTTGCCCGGAACTCCGCCTCCAGTTGCCCCGATTCCGCCAAAATTATTCTGGTGGGGTTTTACATCGCCCGTAAATTCCAAAAATCCTGTCTCATGGCACATCTGCGCCCAGGCGATATCTGCCCTTATATTAAACATCTTGCCGTATTGTATATATAACGGGGCAAGCCTTGCTGCCCGTTCAGTTTTTGAAGAATCCCTTTTTGTAAACAAGCTTACAAGCTGATCCTGGCTCACCTCGATATAGCCTACGACACTTGTATTGCCGGTCACCGGTTCTGATTTTATTTTTACAGTGACTATAAGTGTTTTTGTCTCTGACTTATTTCCCTTATCATCACTTGCTGCCAGCGTAATGCTATAGCCGCCCGGTGTTCCAGGAGCATTCCATATGGCGGGGTTTGAACCGCTGTTGGAAAGTGCGCCCCCGGTAGCGCTCCAGCTATATGAAATACTGTCGCCGTCAAGGTCTAAAACATCTGCAGATATTTCATATTGCCCCCCTGTATAAACCTTGCCCGGGGAGATGTTTATGCTTCCTATGTCAGGGCTTCTGTTGCATCCCCAGGAAAGGGTTATATTGTCTGAGGCTTTACCCAGATTGTTTTCTGCTGTTGCCGTAAGCGTATAAGGTCCTTCATTCCTTTTAAGGTTT
>Ga0180430_10001652_pt1 | contig 21296 bp, 22 predicted proteins | sample SS_ome_9_FD_132999 | JGI IMG/M metagenome (GOLD analysis project Ga0180430, IMG submission 132999) | Hypersaline lake sediment archaeal communities from the Salton Sea, California, USA - SS_1_S_2 metaG | ecosystem: Environmental > Aquatic > Non-marine Saline and Alkaline > Hypersaline >... | reverse complement strand
TTGAGAATTTTCCGTCATAATCATCCGTTAAACAGACTCGTAAAGGTTTATCGTTTGCGTGCCGAAGGCACCCTCCGTCTCGGCCTGCCAGACGGGAACGGCAGCCATCATTTATTTGCGCTGGCTGGCGATGACCTGGGCCTTGCCGGTGCGGACCAGCTGCACCAGAGGAATGCTGGCCGGGCAGGTAAAGGCACAAGAACCGCATTCGAAACAGGCCATGATGTGATAGGCCTGCGCCAGATCCACGTCCTTGGCCCGACTGGCTAAAGCGATCTTGGTGGGCACCAGATTCATGGGGCAGGCATCGATACAGCGCCCGCACCGAATACACGCGGTTTCCTGAGCCTTGCGGACATCTTCCGTCGTCAGCACCGTCATGGCGCTGGTGCCTTTGGTCACGGGTGCGTCAAGATTGGCAAACGCGAACCCCATCATGGGGCCGCCGGAAATAATGCGCGCCGCATCTTCCTTTAGGCCACCGCAATAATCGATCAATTCACGGTAGCTGATGCCGATGGGCACCAGGAGATTTTTGGGATTGCGGATACCACTGCCGGTGACACTCACCACCCGGTGTGTCAAGGGTTTACCCCGCATGACGGCCCTTGCAATGGCCGCCGCCGTTCCCACATTGCTGACCGCCACGCCCACGTCGAGGGGCAGCCCGCCCAGCGGGACCGCCCGCTTCAAAACCGCCATGATGAGCTGTTTTTCACTTCCCTGGGGATATTTGGTTTTGAGCACCGCAATTTTGACATCGGTGCCCTGCGCGGCGTCTTGCAGGACCTTGACCGCTTCAGGTTTGTTGTCTTCGATCCCGATAATGATATCCCGGGCACCGGCGGCACGCCCCGCCAGAATCGCACCGGCAATGACGGCCTGGGTCCCTTCCAGCATGACGCGATAATCCGGTGTGAGGTAGGGCTCACACTCACAGCCGTTGATCAGGACCGTGTCCACCGGTTTGTCATCGTTGGGGGTGTATTTGACATGCGCTGGAAAGGCCGCCCCACCGAGGCCCACGATCCCGGCCTTGGCGATGGCTTCCGTAATGGTGGCGCGGTCATATTGCGCCAAGCTGTCAAGCGGCCATTCACCACCGAGGATTTCCGCCATCAGCGCCGGTCCTTCCACCTGCTCCCCATCGGCCTTGATGGGAATCACTTGCACATGCCGGCCATTTGGCAGAGTGGTCACCGCGGATTTCAGCACTTTCCCGGCAATGGGGGCATGCAGGGGTGCGGAAACAAACCCGCCGCTTTTGCAAACCATATCGCCAAAGGCCACCACATCTTTGGCTTTGACTACCGGAATGCTGGGTGCTCCCACGTGTTGCAGCATGGGCAGCAGCACCTGTTTAGGGCTGGGGACGACTTCGATGGGAAGATCTTCAGAAAAATGTTTCCGCTCCGGTGGGTGGACCCCGTGCTTAAAGGTTCCACTGCCTCCGAAGGCTTGGATGGATGCTGCCATAAAATCTCCTTGCAACCACCGGGTTCGATTCAAACACCGGCTTCATTTCCAGCGACAAAAAAGAATCGACTCATGTTTGACCAAAGGGTTGCTAATATTAAAGATCATATTTTGTGTCAAGACTAAAGGACGAGGATTATGACGCAGGGATTAACGGGGAATGACACACGCCCCTGGCAGGGAGCGTTCGAAAGGCGCTGCCAGAGGCGGTTTGACGATGATGGAGAGGGGTTTCGGCAATCAATATTCCATATCGAATTCCTGAAAATCGAACCAGAACCCCGTGTGGCTGATATAATCCAACTCGGCCTGAACCGCGGCGATGTGACCATCCTCGATCTCCAGGAACCGCGCAAACATGGTGCGGGCATCGCCCTCCATTTGCGCCACCATATCGCGATAGAAGGCACTGGTTTCAACCTCCACCTGCAGGGCCTTGCTCAGCATGCGTTTCTCATCCCGTCGATCCTCGCCGGCCATGGTCTCTTTCAACGCGTCCACCTCTGCCTTGAGGCGTTTGGCGTCCGGAATGAGCGATGTCAGCGCTTCAAGACGGATCCGTCCCTCTGCATGCCATTCGGTGCGCTTGGCCTCGAGATAATCGATATGCCGCTGTTCATCATCGGCAAGGGCCTGAAAAACCCGCTTGCCCTTGGGGTCTTGGGTCCCGTCGACCGCATCGCGGTAAAGATCACGGATACGGGTTTCATAGTCAATCGCGTTGGTGATAGCATCCTCGATGGTCGTCATGGGGTTACCTCCTGACAATGGTGTTCGATCGAAACGCGCTCGCAATCAACGATATCCCAAAAAACGCGGCGCTCCCCTTCGCTAACGATAGCGGCGCGAAGGATGTCGATAATACCAGGGATCATACAAAGGCGATCGATAAGGATACGGATGCCGGTACAAATCTTCCGCACGTTCCCACAGATGGATTTCACGGGACGCCAGCAGGATGTAGTCATAGGGTTCATGATCGATCATCTCCCGGATAACGCCGGTGACCTCGCCCGCTATGGTAAGGGTCCGTCCTTTGGCAAAAACTTCCGGATCGAGAAACCCGTCGTGCTGCAGCATAAACCGTCCTTCCGAGCGATCGGGCGGCAGGGGTTCCTGACCGGAACCCAGGGGGGTCTGCAACACCACGATAATCGTCTGCCGGGCTTTGTTGCGCACCTCGATGACATGGCCTCCCAGTATAACGGTCTGACCGCGAAACGTGTCGGCATGATGCGACAGCTCGGTGAAAGCAACATCCGTCAGGGCATCGGCCATCATCTTGGGCGAGATAACCGTGCAGCCCTGCAATGGTAGGCCCGCCATCAGCAAGACGATCAAAATCTTGAATCGTTTCATGGCAGCGATTCCCGGCACCGGATTTCCATGCACCCCATCGGGAGCGCAGGTGATCTTAAACTTCAAGGTGGGCATGCCCGTCGCTGTCGTCAATCCACAGGCGTCATCCAACCGATTTTTCCGCCGGCGCCACGTGACGCTTGACAGGATACCATGGTTCGATAAGGATGCTGGCAAGCGCAAGCTGCGCCGCATTGGCCACTGCCCATCATCACACCACACCGCTCGAAAGGGGAACCATGTCCGCCCACTGCAAAGAATCAACGGTTGTCCACGAAGGACGGGTGTTTGCCCTCCACCACGACCGCGTCATGCTTCCCAATGGCGTTGATGCGACCCTGGATGTCATCCGCCATCCCGGTGCAGCCGCCATCGTCCCGGTAACGGAACAGGGCCGGGTCGTCCTTATACGACAGTTCCGCTATGCTGTTGGCGACAGCATATGGGAAATACCGGCCGGAACAGTGGAACCGGGAGAATCGCCCCTGGCATGCGCCCAGCGCGAACTAACCGAGGAGATCGGTGTCACAGCGGCGCGATGGCATCCCTTGGGTGCGATTATGCCGGTGCCGGCCTATTCGGATGAAATCATTCATCTCTACCGGGCGGAAGCCCTCCTGCCGGCCAAACAGCAACTGGACGCGGATGAAATCCTCGAAGTCCATGAATTCCATTATGGGGAAGCGCTGGAAATGATCCGCTCGGGAAAGATTCGAGACGCTAAAACCATCGCCGGACTGATGATGGCCCAACCCGGCGCGGTATAACCCCTTCCTCGATAGACCGGTCATGATCCTTCGATCATGGACAGGGGCCGTCCGGGGAGTGCCGCATCGCGCAGGGGTGAACCGGATTAATCCTCGCGGGAAAGCTCCGAAAAAGGAAATTCACGATGGGCATCCCCGCCCTTGCCGCCTGCCCAGGCCGGTGCTTCATGGACGCCCAGCGTTGACAACTCGTTCAAGGCTTCGCGGATGTCTTTCGACCCTTCCTGGTAGACGCGGGTGACGGCCTGAAGCTCGGTTTTGGCCTGTTTGAGCGCAAGGCGACCTTCCGTTCGTTTCAAGGTCATATAGACCAGATCCCGGACGGATTGCCAGCTGTCGCGGCGGGTCTGGTTGCGTAGCGGGGTCAATCGATCAAGCTGCTTTAGCTGCTCCCGGTGGAAACGCCGTCGCAACCAGCGCCCGATGGTACTCATCCAGAGCACGAACACCAGCAGGCCGCTCCCGCCCCCGATGGCGCCCAGAAGATAGGGGTCGGGAGCCAGAAACCCCCCGCCCACCAATCCTGCGGCCATCGCGCCCCCGGCGATCAAACCGATGAGCAGTCCCAGCATGACTTGCTTGAAGCGATATTTGTTGGCGCGAGTCCCATAGCTGACGAGCGCTTCCAGCAAATGCGAAAGCCTCTCGGCATGGGTTTCAACAAATGTAGCTAGGTTGTCCAACCGGTAGCGCGGTGCCTGCAGCACCGCTTCTTTAAGCTCCATCCTCTGGTTATCGAGATAGTGGAGATAGTCGAGATCCTTTCCCAACTCGCCCAGCGGGGTCGGCATGGCATGGGGGGAATAGGTCAGGCGGATCGGCGGGATGTCTTTGCGACCCGTCATTTGGGAGAGGTTCCAGCAAAGGGTGCCATACACCTGCAACAAATCGATCAGCGACGCGCATTCGTCGATACGGTTCAGCACAAAAAGAACCCGATCTTCAAAAGTTTTGGCCGGAAGCGTATCTCGAAGGCTGGTGTGGGTTTCGCGAACGGTGCCGGCCTTGTGCGGATCGAAAAGCACCAGCACGAGATCCGCCATCTGCGCCAGGTCACCGATGACTTCCTGGTAGTTGTAGCCACGGTCCCGCTCGGTGATGCTGTCCAGCATACCGGGCGTGTCGATGATGGCCAGGTTTTCAAGAAATGGCGAATTGACTTTTTTCAGGCGAAAATGCGCGGCGAAGCGCTGCCCATAGCGTTTCAATGTTTCAAAAGGATACTCGGGGTCGTTCAGTAAAAATTTGCCGTCGCGCGACTCCACGACCTGCATCGTCTGCGGCGAGGCATCCGCATCCTGTTCGCCGTAGGTAATGACCGTGAATGAATCGTCCGTGGGTGCCTGCCCGGTGGCCTGGATCTTGATGCCCAGAAAATCGTTTATCAGGGTTGATTTTCCGGAAGAATAGTTGCCCAGCACCAGCACCAGCGGCCGCCATTTGATATTGGCTTCCAGCGGCACTTCGCTGTATCCGTATCGCAAGGCAACCGGCGACAAGTGCTCTTCGACCAGATCGAGCAGTTCCGATCGCAGGGATTCAATGTAATTGTCGCGATTCATGTCGTCTCCGTATAACCGGCCGGACGCTTCCCTCGAAAAACCATTCTTCGCCGATACACGCTTCGGGGCCAGCCCGGACCGACCCGCCTCGGTGGAACCTTCCGTGTCCCTGCACCGTCATTAATAGAAATCGCCCAATTGATAAAGCTTTTTATCGCCACCCGTCGATCAATCGACCATTGGTCGCCCCCGGTGGGTTTCATTCATTGTCCGCCAACACGCCCCCGGCGGGTTTCAATTCCCGGGCGCGTTCACGAAAGGCTTTCAGCTTCATCTGGATGCGATCATACACGCTTTCGGCCGGATAGGCCCCCGTTTCGTCCGCCATTCCGGTCGGTACACCGGTCAGGATATGGATTCCCTCGGTGACATGGGCAACCTGGTAGATAAAAAAACGACCGGCACGCACGGCTTCCACCACTTCACTTTTCAACATGAGATTGACAAGGTTGGCTTTCGGAATGATGACGCCCTGGGAGCCCGTCAATCCTTTCTTCTGACAAACATCGAAGTAGCCTTCGATCTTCTGATTCACGCCGCCGATCGCCTGAATCTCGCCCTTCTGGTTGACCGAACCGGTCACCGCAATGCCTTGCCGAATCGGCAGATCGGCCAGACTCGAGAGAATGACGTACAGTTCCGTCGAGGACGCGCTGTCGCCGTCGATCGGTCCGTAGCTCTGTTCGAACGTCAGGCTGATGGAGACCCCCAGCGGCGCCTGCTGCGCAAAGGTTCGCCCCAGGTACCCGCTCAGAATCATCACGCCCTTGTCGTGGGAACGGCCGCTCAAATCAGCCTCCCGCTCGATATTGATGATGCCCGGCTTGCCCATGAAGGTTTCCGCCGTGATTCGGCTCGGTCGACCGAAAGCGATATCACCCATCTGGTAGACGGCCAGGGCATTCACCTGACCGACCGCGGCCCCTTCGACATCCAGTAAAACGCTTTCGTTTTCGAAAGATTCCCGCATTTTCTCTTCGTAGAGATTATAGCGAAACCGACGTTTCTGGATAGCGATCTGGACATGCGCGTCGGTAATGACGGCATCTTCCTGCTTGCGCGCCCAGTAGTCGGCTTCCTTCAGAATGCCGACGATCGGGCCGAACCGCAGCGACAATTTGTGCTGATCCCCGGCAAACCGTTCCCCATATTCAACCATCGCCGCCACACCCGACGCTGCGAACGGCAAAAGGTTTTCCTCACGGCAGGCCCGTGCGATGAATCGGGCGTATAGCTTTATGGTGTCGGGGGTCAAATCGGTTTCAAAGTCGAAATCGGCCCGTACCTTGAAAATCTTGTCAAATTTGGAATCATGATTCTGAAGGGTCTCAAAGATCGAATAGCTTCCGATCAGGATCACCTTGACATCCAGCGGTATCGGTTGCGGCCGAAGAGACGTCACGCCGTAACCCATCTCCGAGACAATGTCTTCAATGCCCAGCAGTTTGGTCTGCAAGGCCCGCTTGAGCGCTTCCCATACCATCGCGTTCATCATCAGGGACTCGACTTCCATGATCAGATAGCCGCCATTGGCGCGCAGCAGTGCCCCGCCCTGAACCATTGTAAAATCGGTCTTCACCCCACCGAGATAAGCGCGTTTCTCAATATGGCCCAACACATTCTGATAGGTCGGGTTGGGCTCGAAAATGACCGGCGCCCCTTGCATGGTCTTCCGATCGGCAAGAACGTTGACAACATATCGCTTAAAACTGAATGGACTGAATTGATTGCCATTTTCACCTGTGGTTGCATGCTCTTCGGGGGCGGGAAGGAAAAAATGGATGTTTTCAAGCATATCCTCCTGAACGTGGTCCAGATAGCTCAATACTGGCGGGCAGCTCTCAAATACCGTGCGGACGACATTCAATCGGCGGCGGATAATGAACAGCGCCGCCTCCTGCATCAGCTTTTCCATATCCGACTGGTGCTGCTGCACGACCTGACTTGTGCTCTGTTCCGTCTCCTCGATGACAGACTGGAAAGCGCGGATGGTTTCCTTGATCCGGGCCTGCTCCGTTTCGGGCAGGGCGGCAAAATCCTCTTTGGTAATGGGCTGGTTGTCTTTCAAGGCCAGCGTCTGGTACCCCATTTTCGTCCGGTTGATGCGGAGATTGTTCTCCGCCGCCTTGGTTTCCAGCTGGCCGAACAGGGTTTCCTGAGCACGGGCATACTTCTCCTGAAGACGCGCCTGCCGGTCGAGAAATTCTTTATCGGCAAAAATCTTCGGCAAGGCCGCGCGCAGATCGGCAACCACTTTGGTCATGCGTTTCGAAAACTCAAAAGCCCGACCGGCCGGCACCGCAATGGCAATCGGATGGTATTCGTCCTGAAAATTATTGACCAGGCACCAGTCATCGGGGCGGGGCTGCTCCCGGGCATACTTGCCCACGATATCGCCCACGATGGTCTGTTTCCCGGTGCCCACCGGACCGGTGACAAAAATATTGTAACCGGCGCTTTTCATACTGAGGCCAAAATCGATGGCCTGTACCGCGCGTTCCTGGCCGATCACCGCTTCCAGCGGCGGCAACGCGGATGTATCGCTGAAATCGAATTGACGTGGGTCGCAGACATGACGAAGCGCGTCGGCCGCAATTGCAAACTGTTCCAGCATGAGCCCATCCTCTCTGTGGTGCGGGTTTCAGGTGAGTGCCCCTGCGGGATCCGATGGAGCGGTTGCCGGTTCACACCCCGGCGCATGGTGATGCCGGGGCAGCGGTTTCCGACAATCGCTAAAGAATTCGCTGGCCCAGGCCCGACGCCACCCGATCACTGGCCAACCGGGCGCTCCAGCTACGAATATCCAAGATGGGATTGACTTCGACCACATCCATGGAATGATCCCTTCCGATGATCTCGATGTCGCGCGAGGACGAAATCACCCGGTCTCCGTGACCGTCAGTTGCCAGTCTTCGGGGGCATATACATCCTGCAATTTGCGCGACGCCCCTTCCGGCGTTTTGGCCCGCCAGGTCAGCAAAAATCGTTCGTCCGGCATGCCATCGACATTGTAGGTCCAGCCATCCGGTTCTTCCACCAGAATCAATGTAACGACACCACTGTATCGCTCTCCGCGAGCGCTGACGTCAGCTCTTTCGATGATCAAAACGTTTCCCTTTCCCCCCATCCCTCTTTCAACCGCTTGCCAGGGACCTGGGGCCTGCTAACCTCGACGTTGACCTCTTTTTACATTTTTGAACCTCACACTGCAACACGGAATCTCCCGGTCGCCGGGTTTACACATACAGCAATCCCCCTCGCGCAGCATGGCGGCACGCTTAGCATCCGTGAATATTGCGGCAGCCTCCGAAGCGTGCACCCGGCACAGATTCATACTCCAGCGCAAAAAAGGGCTGGTTCTGCCGTATGCGGTGTCTCATTGACGATAGAGGCCAGGGTCTTAGCATTATCAAAATAACTGTTGCGCAAGCGGGCATTCCGGCGTCGCCCGCGAAGAACCTTAGACCAAAGAAGGGATAAAAGGAAAAATGACACGGATCACCAAAACAATCTGGCTCTTCATGCTTGTTTTGCTCTTGGCGGCCTGCCATTCAGGCGGGTCATACCACCAATCCGCCATGCCGGATCCCGCGAGCTACAACGCGCATTTCGGCGATATGGATACCAACCAGGACGGCCAGGTGTCACAAGCGGAATTCAAAGCCTATTTTCCTCGGGCCGATATGAAGGTTTTCGAGATGATCGATGCCGACCAGGACAACAGTCTCAGCCATGAGGAATGGCATCGGTTCAAGGAAGCCCATGGACTCAAACATCAGTAGGGCCACGCCCTATGGTCAGACATGCGGCCCTTCATCATCAGGATGACCGGTGACCGACCAACAATCCGGAATCATTGGGTGAATCAAGGTGAAGGCGTTCGATGCGCTGAAGCCCGGCCTCCTTCAGCATGACTTCGACCTGCCCCTGGGAATAGGCTTGCCCGCCATCGGTTCCCAGCAGCATGTTCAGCGCAAAAAGGGTCGGGAAAAGCGGGGCGTCCATGGTGTCATGCAGAAAAAAATCGTGAATGATCAAGCTCCCGCCGGCATCCAGCCCATCGACTGCTTTGCGAATGATATGCCGGCAATTGGCCGGATTTTCGGCATGCAGGATGTGAGACACCCAGATCATGTCGTAACGACCCGGCAGCGGTGTCTCCAGATAGTCACCGGAGACAAATTCAATCCGGTCCGATAATCCGAAGCGCGCAATGGTATCTTCGGCAAAAGGTCGCGTGCCGGGGAGATCGAATACGACGGCCTGCATATCCGGTTGACGTTGACAAAAGTGAATGGCGTAGGTGCCGGGGCCGCCGCCGAGGTCCAGCAAGCGGCGGCGGCCTCTCAGGTCCAGCGCCGCCGCCACACGGGGCGCCAGCCCCATAGCAAGATTGAACATCCCCATCAGGAAATGGCGGCGCGCGTCAGCATCCTGGAAAGACGACCGTGTGCGCACTGGACGCCCGCTTCGGACGGCCTTATCCAGATCCGCCCACGACGCCATCAACTGGTGGTGATGGAGAATGATATGCCCCTGGTAGGTTTCTGAGCTTTCATCCAGAAACAGGCGGCTTTCATCCGTGTTGGCATACTGCTCGCCTTCTCTTTTCAAGAGTTCCATTGCCACCAGTGCATTCATCAACATGGCGACGGCGCGTGCGTCGGCATCCATCATCGCTGCAATTTGTTCCGGTGATCGGGCATGCCGGCCAAGGGCGGTAAACAGCCCCAATTTAACGCCGGCATGCAGCGCGCAGGTCTGCCAGTAAGAGCCGGAAAGCCCCAGCAGGCGTCCGGGATTGGGGGACGATGGAATCATACTCTCGATCTCCCTGTTTGAGGTGTCAACAAGCGCGTCAGATGAGCCGGTAATCTCGATATTCCCGAATCCCCGCCACGCGCACGGCCCGTGAGCCGGCATCTTAGAAAAACCATGATGCGTCGTCAACCACATGCAAATAGCCGACTTGATTTAGTGACGCTGCCTGCTTATTGTTCTTGATCAACCGACTCCAAGAGGCAAAACAAACCCTCGTCGCTCAGCCGCCGACTCAACCCGCATGCGCCCATGCGGTATCACTCTCTGAGCGTTACGAGGATACCACCAAAAGGAGCAATCAATGGCGAAGAAAACCTCTGGCAGCTCGAATGTGTCCCAGCAGACACTGGTGACATCGATTGTGGTGGCCCTGATGGTGGGTTTTTTCGGCGGACTCGTTTTCGGGATATACAAAACGAGTTCAGGGCTGCCGGGTGTCCAATCCGGCGGCATGCCACAAGATGACGGACGTGCCCAAATGCTCCAGGCCCTGGCGGAAAAAGTTCGCCAGGACCCCAATGATGTGGCCTCCTGGATCCAGCTCGGGCACTTGAATTTCGACCGCAATGCCGTGCCGGAAGCGATCGCGGCCTATGAAAAAGCGTTGGCCCTGCAACCCGACAATGCCCCGGTGCGGACGGATCTGGGAATCATGTACCGACGGGCCAACCGCCCGGAGGATGCCGTGCGCGAATTTGAGCGCGCCATCGCCATTGATCCGAAACTTGAAAACGCTTACTTCAACAAGGGAATTGTGTTGCTGCACGATCTCGACGACCGGGAAGGCGCGATCCGCGCCTGGGAAGCGCTTTTGGAGATCAATCCGGTGGCGATGGCCCCCAACGGCCAGTCGGTGGATGAGCTTATCGTGCACTACCGCCAGCACGAAACCCAATAGGCTGAGAATCGCGCGGGAACTTGGGCGAATTCAGAGCCGGTGACAGGCCAGGTTCTTGTCCCGGCATTCCTCCAGCTTGAGGATATGCTGTTCTTCATCCGCGATAATATCGTCAAGGCAGGCCTTTTCATCCCCATCCGTCAGAAAATCACGGAAAAGATAATAAAAGCCCACCGTATCCTTCTCAAAGCTGATCATGATTTTCAGCAAATCATCCACTTCTTCAATTTTTGAAAAATCGACGTCTTCCAACGAAAAACTGCGATTGCCCACGATGCTTTCCAGCATCAGGGTGCCGAGTTCATCCATCAGAATATTGTCCCCTTCCATCGCCATTCGCTGCCGGATATCGCTGAAATGACCGGCATGCCGCGATTCCTCCGTCGCCATCCACGTCAGCATTTCGATCAATTCCGGATCCTCCGTGCGCGCCAGCGCCCTGCGATAGACGGCTTCACCGTTTCGTTCAATTTGAATGGCCATGTCCAGTACGTCACGCAGATTAAACATATCCCCTCTTTCAATGATGCCGATAATAGCAAACCGCCCAAACGGTGAATCATCCCCCACAACCCCAGGATGCCTTATGATGGACGCCGAATGACCGCGTTTCCTGGCCGACCATCCGTATCCATTCCACCTCATGGACGTCGATTTCAAAAAAGGCACAATGCTGGTCGTGCTTGACAATCAGCCCCGAACCATTTATCGTTTTTTAACGATAAATCAAAAAAGAATCGCATGTCAATGCTAAACCCCTCCCGACAGAATGACAATACGGACCATTCACGCCTTGATCGGAATGAATTGGCCCGGATTTGCAAAGCCATGGGACATCCCATCCGCATGCAGATCATCCAATTCCTGAAAGCGGAAAAACAATGCTTTTGCGGCGAACTGGTCACCCGTCTGCCTCTGGCCCAATCCACCGTCAGCCAGCATTTGAAAACGCTCAAGGAGGCCGGCGTTGTCATCGGCACCGTGGCGGGCCCCGGCACCTGTTATTGTCTCAACAGACCGTTGTTGGCCTGTTTTAAAAACAGTATCGGACGTTTCATTGACTGACACCGGAACAGCGGCTCAGACTGCTGCGGGGACATTGGCTGCTGCTGACCGGGTCCATCCCCTCCAGCGGCAGTACCGGCGCTATGCTGTTCTGGTCGCGGTGGGCCTCCTGTGGCTTGGCGCCACCGGAGGATTTTGGGCCGCCTGCGCCGCGCCCTCCGACCCCTATCGCGTCCTCCGGGTTTATGACGGAGACACCATCCTGGTAGCCGGGGCCGGCGGACGCAACGTGATTCGTCTCCTGGGCATTGACGCCCCGGAAACCTCGAAGGGCAAAGGCGAACCCGGCCAGCCTTACAGCCGTGCAGCTCAGCGACACCTGGCCGGCCTTATCCTAAATCGAACGGTCACCCTCGTCGCCTATGGCGAAGACCGCTATCACCGCGTGCTGGCCGTGGTGTATTCCGAATCCCGCGATATCAATCATGCCATGATCGAAGCCGGCCTGGCCGAGGTTTACCGTGGGGGCACACCCGAGGGCTTCGCCAAGGCGCCCTACCTTGCCGCCGAAGCCGAAGCCCGGAAAACCCATACCGGCATGTGGCAGCAAGGGGATGCTTACGTTTCGCCCATCCGCTGGAAGCATCCGCGCTGACATCCATACCGCAACATCAGGCCATCCGCCCGCCGTCGCGAAACGAATGGACGGCTTCCGCCGGAATGCGAATGGCGCCCCGCTCCCGCGTAAAGGCCAGGGCGCCGTTGTCGAGCAGTTGGTAGACCATTTTCCGCCCGACCCCCAGGTAACGGGCCGCTTCCGGAACAGACATAAATTCAGCGCTATTGTAATGATCCTTGCGGCTCATTGATGCCTCCTTTGATTGATCGTCGTCGTCAGGAACCGCTAAAGAGGCGGACCGATCGAAAGCATAAGACCGCATTTTCGGATGGCAATAATCCACTGGGGGTGGTTCGATGAGGGTGGCGCTGTCAGATTGGGATGGGCGAACGACTGCCCGGGATGAAACTGTGGGTGTAGCGGCCGATAGGATCTGCTATTCAGGCCGTGCCTTTTTACTCCAGATGCCCCAATCCACAATATAAGCTGCGATCTCATCGGCGTGAGGCGGCATCGCATGCAACCGGCGCCCGCGAATGGAAATGCCCGCATCATGCACCGACTCGGGCGTACCGGTCATCAGGGGATGCCAGACGGGCAACGGTTTCCTCTCCCACAGCAAGCGGTAGGCGCAGGTCCGGGGCAACCAGCGACAGGACGACAGGTTGTCGGGGGACAATTGGATGCAGTGCGGCACCGTGCGGCGTCGGTGGCGATAGTCCCGGCACTGGCAGGACACCGTATCCAGCAGGGTGCAGGCGATCGATGTATAATACACTTTGCCGTTGCGTCGGTTGGTCAGTTTTTCCAGGCAGCAGCGCCCGCATCGGTCACAAAGCGCTTCCCACTGGGCCGCGCTGAGCTCAGCCAGGGGCAGGCGTTCCCAAAAAGGGTCGTTATCCGGTCGGGGTAACGTCATCGATTGGAACCCTTAATTGTCGTTGATACGCAATGCGCGGACCCGCCTAATATCCAAGTGGGGTGCCCACCAGGACGACCGATATATCGGTCAGCATGGGACGGCGGTGCAGGATCGTGGTGATGCGGCAGATTCTCTGGGGAGAGTGGCAGTCAGCGCATTCGCCGGTCTCGGCACAGGGGGTTTCCATTCCCAGGCTCTTGGCGCGCATCGGTCCGGCAACCGTGCGAACCCGCTCAATGGCTTGCGTCAGATCCGGCATGATCTTGTTGACGCCGGCAACAACGATCACCTTGCGTGGACCGTAAGTCATGGCGGTCACACGATTGCCGATGCCGTCCACACTGACGATCTCACCCTGGGCGGAAACAGCGTTGGCACTGCACAGGAAACAATCGCAACGGCCCTGGTCGAGCCGCACCGCCTGCACCTCATCCGGACTCAAGTCCGGCTTCCAGTGATCATGGATGGTTTTACCCATGCCGTTGAGTTCGCTGATGATGCCGATTTGCCGAATGGTTTCCGATCCGCCGATCCCGAATGTTTCAAATTCGGTTATCATCGCAAGCATTTCGCGACAGGCAGCCTCCGGGGTCGGCACAAGCCGCACGTCGAAGCCGTTTCTCTTCAAATTTTTGGCACAGCGCTCGGCCGTTTTGCGGTCGAGCCAGCGCCGGTAACGATCCACCAAAATGCGCCACCTCCCCTTAAAAATGGGCCATTGGATAGAGGGACCACGGTGAAAAGTCAAGTATAATCATGGCCTAAACGTGGATCAGATCAGTTGACAGGTTTCGGGGTTTGGGCCATACTGCGACTCTCTGTCGGACGCAAAAACGGGCCAAAGACACCGATCTTCATCGGCCGCCATGCAACCCAGCAGAAACGCCGACAACCATGTCATCATTTTCCAGCATTGATCGGCAGCCACTGCCATGTCCAAACCGCCCCCATCGCTTCCCATCGTGTTTCCGGTGTAAAACCGTCACATGGGCGATGACGATAAACATGCATTCAATCGAGGAGAGCAACCGATGAAAAACGGCACCTGCCCCAAATGCGGATCTTCCGACATCTATGCCGGCACGGAAGTGTTTCCCAAAAGCGGCCCCTTTACCTGTAATGCCATCCCGGTCGGCCTGACGGCCATGGCGCCCCTGGACAACTATGTCTGCGCCGCCTGCGGTTACGTGGAAAGTTACATCAGCCGGGAAGAAGATATCGCCAGTATTCGCCGGAAATGGCCGCAGGTTACGTCGGAAAAGGAAAGCACACCGGAAGAAATAGACTGACGATCCGAACCGGATCCGGTCTCCCACAGCACCGCACAACCGTCTGAGGCCAGACAACAGCGAGGAGAAACCCACATCCATGAATCGCAATCGGGGCAGCAAATTTTCCGGGGCCTGGCGGTTTTTAACCATTGCCAGGGTAATGATCAAATACGGAATGGCGGATATCACGGCACGCGTTTTCCGCAAAACACCCAAAGCCGACGACGCCGCTTCCGATACCCCCGCCGCAACGCTGAGAATCCCTTCCCCGGTGCGCATTCGGCAGGCTTTGGAAGACCTCGGCCCCAGCTTCATCAAGTTGGGACAGCTGATGAGCACCCGCGCCGATGTCTTCCCGCCGGCGTACATCGACGAATTTCGCAAACTGCAGGACAGTGTGCCTCCTTTCCCCTTTCGCCAGGCGCGCCGCATGGTGGAAGCCGAACTGAAACGCCCCCTTCAGGAAGTGTTTGCCGATTTCGAACCGGATCCCCAGGGGGCTGCGTCCGTAGCCCAAGTGCACAAAGCCCGCCTCTACAGCGGTGAGCAGGTGGCTGTCAAAATCATTCGCCCCGGTATCGATCGGATTATCCAGAAAGATATCCGCCTCATGTATTATTTTGCCGGCAAACTCGAAAAATGGTTTGAAGTGGCCCGTTTGCTCGGCGCGGTCAACCTGGTCCAGGAGTTTGAGCGCACAATCTTCCGCGAACTCGACATGTACATCGAAGCCGGCAGCATCGAAAAATTTGGTTCCCTTTTCGAGGATTCCGACGAGATCCGAATCCCCCGCGTCAACTGGGATTACACCACCCGCGCCGTTCTGGTGATGGAATTTATCGAGGGCTGCAAAATGGATAACGTCGCGGCGATCACGGCCTATGGCATCGATCCCAAGACCATCGCCCTGATCGGGTTGCGGTCCTTTTCGCGCCAGCTGATGGAATTCGGCTTTTTCCATGCCGATCCCCATCCCGCCAACACGATCGTCATGCCCGACGGACGGGTCAGTCTGGTGGATTTCGGTATCACGGGATACATCGACGAGGAGCTGATGCGTCAAATCGCCAACCTGTTCCTGGGGTATGCCGAGCATGATTACGATCTTGTCATGGAGGCCCTGGAATCGGCCGGGCTCTTCGGCGACACCGCTGTGGATCTTGACGCTTTCCGGCGGGATCTGATGGAAATCAGTGAACCGTTCTACGGCCGCGCCCTGCAATCGGTCTCGGTGCGGGATGTTTACGACCAGATCATCGCCCTGGTGCTGACCTACCGCATTCGTCTGCCGCGCAACCTTCTGCTGCTGCTCAAAACGTTTATCCAAGCGGAGGCCCTGGGGAAAATCCTGAACAGTGATGCCAATATTCTCGAAGTAACCCGCCCCTACGCCGAAAAACTGGTGCAGCAAGGCTACGATACCCACAAGCTGTTTAAAACCATCGGCCGAGAAACACGCACCCTGGGCCAGTATGCCCGCCGCATGCCGCGCTATGTCAACGACATCCTGCGCCAGGCGGCCAGCGGTCAGTACCAGCTTGAGTTCCGCCACCGGGGATTTGAGAATTTCGACCAAAAAATCGAGCGCGGTATCAATCGACTGACCGTCGGCGCCGTTATTTCAGCCTCCACGATTGCCGCATCGCTGATTTTGAACAGCAGTCAGCGCGTCTTGGAATTCAAACTGCCGTTTTTCGGGGGGGCCGTCGTTTCCATCACATCGGTCCTGGGTATCACGGGCTACCTCATTGCGACCCTGCTGGGGATATGGCTCATTATATCCATCTTCCGCTCCGGTCGCCTGTAGCCCTCTAAAAGCACCGCTGCGAACCAACCGGGCCATGGGCAGGGTGTCCGCATGCCCCAGATAGAAACAATGCCGATTAACCGTTACGCCGCACCGCGAGAATGGTAATATCGTCGAATTGTTCAGCCTCACCGGTATGGGCGGATACCGCACCGGCAATGGTTGCCACCAGGTCCGCCGCCGATCCTGAGGATTCTTCCAAAAGCTTCGTGAGGCGCTGGCGGCCGAAAAACTCACCCGTGTCGGAGGTTGCCTCGGGGATGCCATCGGTATAGCTGAACAGGGTCTCGTCCGGCCGAATCGTGGCGTGACGAACGGTGAACGTAGCATTTGCCGAGACCCCCACGGCCGGTCCGGACGCATCGAACTGTTCCTGAACGCCACCCTGGGGATGCAGCAGAAACACCGGGTCATGGCCGGCATTGATGTAGGCCAGGCGGCCGCTCTGAAGATCCAACACACCGAAAAATAAGGTCGCGAACATCCCCAGATCACCGTGGTTGCTGGCCACATAGCGGTTGGTGTGGACGACGGCCTGCAACACTTCCAAATCCGCATCGACCGCGTCGGGTTCGTCGGACGCATCCGCGGTGATTTCCGCGGGCAAATCGTGCCCCGGACAGCTATTCCCATTAACCTCAAACTGACCAGAAAAAATACGGATGAGGCTTCTGAAAAGGGCCATGAACAATGCGGCCCCGACACCTTTGTCGCAGACATCTGCAATGACCAGCCCCAGACGGTTGCCGGGCAGCCGGAACACATCGTAGTAATCACCCGCCACTTGACGCGCCGGTTTAAAATGGGCAGAGAGTTCCCATCCCGGGAATTTCAATAGTCGTTCCGGAAGAAAATTTTTCTGTATTTCACGGCCCTTATCCAGCTCTTTTTTCATCGCCTGGGAATACCCCTCTAATTGAGACAGGGTATCGCGGAGCTGATGCTCGGCCTCTTTACGGTGGCTGATCGCCTCGTTGATCTGCCTAAACATGCGCTGGAAAGCCGCGATGACCTCGCCGAGCTCATCGGATCGCTGCACCTTCGCCGCATAAAATTTGGGGGCCGGTGCATCGCGGCTGACAGCCTCCCCGGCTGCAAGCAAATCGCGCCTCAGTTTGAGAATGGGCGATACCACAATCGGTCCCAAGGCCATGATCGCCCCCAGGGTGACCACCACCGAAATAATGATAACGAGACCCACGATTCGAACAAAAAAGGCATAAAGCGCGCTGCGAACCGTCGTCGTGTCGTGCCGGACCACGAGGACATTCATTTTTCGCTCGCCCTGCCCCAGGCAGACCACGTCATACCGGTTTTCCAGTCGATGGACCTTATCACGAAGATGCGCTGTCGATTCGGTAAAAACCAGTTCCGGAGGCTCCCCCACGGCCCCCACGCGCGATCCGTCCAAACGATACAGGGCGGCGCCGATAATGACGTCATCCAACAACAGCAGCCTAACACGCGCGAGGAATTCCTCGCCCGACAAATGGCCCGGCTCTGTTTTCATCATCACTTCAATTTTGGCCGCGGATAGGTTTTTCAGCTGGGTCAGCAATTCACGCTCGCGATTGCGCAGGGACGGGAAGAAGATGATCGTCTCGATGGCAATCACACTGACAAACACCCAGAAAACGATACGGCGCGAAAGGACGGCCGTGGAAAATTTAAATATGCTGGGGACGATCTTTGGCATTCAATGGCTTTCCCCGGCAGATTCACCGGCGCAGGCAACTTGGGCAACCATTTTTTTTTGAGCGCTGCTGGACCAAGTCATGAGGTTACGGTAGATTGTGCGTTGGTCGCCAGGACCCTTGATACCTTACGTAATACACCGAAAATTTTCTTGATATTGACAATCATCATAGCACGTTGCAGTTTTACAGTTTACACCGACGACAACTCAAGAACGAATGGCAGCGGTCGGCGAGACGAACGGCATGATCAACAAAATCAAATCTAAGGACATCCGCGGCATCGGCAAGCGTTGAGGGCAAAAACAAGCCGACCGACCAGGAACGAGGACCTGCTATGGGCATCGAGGACCTGACCGACAGAATGGAACTGCATTTCACCCCGACCAACGGACCGGCCGACACCGCCATCGATCAATTAATGACCATGGTGGGGGGTATCAAACAGTCCGGATTGGTCCGCGAATTGATTCTGGCGGCCCTCAAGGCCGGCCAGGAGAATGACGAAAAAGCGGACTTGAAGTTGATGAATACATCCCTGAAAGAAATGCGCTTTACCGCTAAAATTTTCGGGCCGTATCGTCATATCCGCAAAGTTTCCGTATTTGGATCGGCCCGCACGACACCCGAAACACAGGCCTTCCGGATGGCCCGGGATCTCGGCCGGCAATTGGCCGATCGTGGCTACATGGTCATCACCGGCGGCGGGCCCGGTATCATGCAGGCGGTCAACGAAGGGGCCGGAGCGGAACACTCTTTCGGCATCAATATCCGCCTGCCCTTCGAACAAAAACCCAACCCGGTGGTGGAAGGCAATCCGCGCCACATCAACTATAAATACTTTTTCAATCGCAAAGTTGCCTTTCTGAAAGAGGCCGACGCGGTCGTATTATTCCCGGGCGGATTCGGCACCCTCGACGAGGGCATGGAAACCCTCACCTTGTCCCAGACCGGCAAACACGCCCCCCTGCCGGTGATCATGGTGGACATCCCCGGCAGCCATTACTGGCAGGAGTGGCGGCGTTTTTTAGAGGACCATCTGGCATCGTGTCATTTTATCCGCCCCGAGGACCTGAACCTGTTTCAGATCACCGACAGTATTCCGGATGTTCTGCAGGCCATCGAACGCTTCTACTACCGCTACCACAGCATGCGCTACGTCGATTCCCGCTTGGTTATCCGCATGCAGACCCCGCTTTCCGACGGGACCCTGCAAACGATCCGTCAGAAATTCAGCGACCTGTTGACCCCGGGCGGCGCTTTTCGTCAGCGCCCGGCCCTGCCCCAGGAAGCCGACGATCCGGATTTGGCCTCCCTGCCCCGCCTGATCGTTGACTTTAACCGCACCACCTTCGCACGCCTCAAGGACCTTATCGACGCCATCAATCGCGCCTGATCATATCAAAATGCATAGCAAACCGTTGGTCGCACGCGAAGGCGACCGTTGGTTTTCGACCGGCGCAATCCACCATGAAGCAAACCCGGTCCTAAGCGGTCATGCCTGGAATTCTCATCAGGGTGGGTGTTGAGACGGGTCGTTAAAACAGGCAGCACAGGGAGGCGCCACCGAAACCGGCCGCCGTGCACTTTCGGTGGGATTTCAAAAGTGTGAAACACGGTGGCCGGTAAGATCGTTCATGGAGATGGGCTGACGGCAGCGCACGCGACGCGACCGTTCCAGCCGCCTTGCGGTCCAGGCGTTTATTGGGCTACAATAATCGTTCGGACGCGTCTGTTTTTAGCCCGTACTTCTTCGCCCTCACCGGTCGCTACCGGCCGTTCCTTGCCGTAGCTGATGGCGGTAAGCCGCTCCCGGGCAATACCGCGGCGTAAAAAGAAGCTCTGCACTTCGCCCGCCCGGCGCATGCCGAGCGCCAGGTTGTCTTCCGGCCGCCCGCCCTCGTCACAGTGCCCTTCAATCAGCACCTTGATATCCGGATAGGTCAGCAGCCAAACGGCCTTCCACTCCATTTCGCGGCGGGCATTCTCATCCAGGCGATATTGGTTGCGCGCAAAAAAGATATCTTCATAGACAAAGCGGTTGCGTTCGCTTTCGAACTGCCGCCGGTCAGCTTCATCCTGGCGCTGTTGTTCTTCCAGCGCCTGCTGCCGGGCGAGAGCTTCTTCATTGGAAATTTCCGACGATGGTGCCGTGGTTTGATCGTCCGTCATGGTCGGGGCGGTCGTTTGTCGGCTGGCACAGGCGCTGAGGGCGAACAGCATTAGTCCTGCAACCGCAACAATTCGCCACGCCAGTATTGTTCTCCGCATCTTTCCCCCTTTGATCCTTGTCGCGTTCGAAGATAAGAAACTCATAGCACAGGTTGATTTTACTTGGAATCCTTTCATTTTCATATGCTTAAACCTCCCGACAGTCAACCCGAAAAGCCAAAGGCCTTCCCTAAACAACGACAGCGCCCTTGACGATCATGGCGGTTCCGCCCACGGTCGAAACGTCTCGATCGGCACTGGTTTATGGCTTGATGTTGCATCCCAAATACCCTATAGAACGGCATTTCCCGCTTCCGGAGATCAACACGCATGCCGCATTTGTTTTCTCTTTCCAGCAGACGTTTTTTCGGCGTCTCCTCCTTTCAGATCCTGGCCATGTTCCGTCGGGGGATGTTCTATGCCTATCTTTCCGTCTACCTGCGCTATTTCCTAAATCTGAGCGTAACGGAAACGACCCTGTTCGCCACGCTGCCCATGCTGGCGAATATCATTTTTCAGGCAACCCTGTGGGGACGCCTCTCGGACCGCTACCAGTTGCGCCGCACATTGATTTTTTGGGGTGAAATCCTCGGGGGTTTCGGGACACTGGCGGTTTGGTTTGTGCATACCCTGCCGGATAATCACCGCACGATGGCCTATGTCATCATCTTCGGACTGACCATTGTCGAAATATTCTGGTCCATGTCCAACATCGGATGGAGTGCATTGATATCAGATCTCTATCCACCGGAAAAACGTGGTGCCGTACAGGGTAAATTGACAAGTGCCGGTGCTATCGGACGCATCGCCGGCGTGTGGATCGGGGGGCTTCTCTACGATGGATTAGGGCGTTATTACGAGGGATGGGGCTTTGAACACGGCGC
>Ga0180430_10001651_pt1 | contig 21329 bp, 21 predicted proteins | sample SS_ome_9_FD_132999 | JGI IMG/M metagenome (GOLD analysis project Ga0180430, IMG submission 132999) | Hypersaline lake sediment archaeal communities from the Salton Sea, California, USA - SS_1_S_2 metaG | ecosystem: Environmental > Aquatic > Non-marine Saline and Alkaline > Hypersaline >... | reverse complement strand
TTACATCAGCGGTTTGACCTTTCATGTGGTCTCTGTTTTTGAGGCCACCGGACTCACCAGGGAGCAGAGACTGGGTATATTTATTCCCACTTCCCTTATTGCTGTTGGTGTTCAATTCCTTGGAGGGTATGCCAGTGATTATATCCGCTTAAAATTTCTTCTTCTGCTCTTCGCCCTTGGTATGATTCTTTCCATTGTGGGGCTGACCCTGCTCGGCAGCTCTGCCCTGGCCTACTGGATGATCATCGTCGGAAACGGCTTGGTCTGGGGTCTGTATACCGTTCTGATAGGAGTTACCTGGCCCAGGTTCTATGGATTAAAGAACCTGGGGGCCATATCCGGTTATTCTTTAAGCTGGACCGTAATTGGTTCGGCCCTGGGACCCTATATGTTCAGTTTATCCATGGACCTTACCGGCAGCTATGACCTGGTAGCCTGGATATGTTTTGGCATCTCAGTTTTATTGATAGTTCTGGCATTTAAAGCCGATAATCCGGGTGTACCCGCCTCAGCTGGCCTATCCTGATCCCTTTGGGTTTATTCCAGCACTACAACAGAAGCAATGCCATCAGGAGCCTCGGAAGGCAGTTTTACCACTAAGCCGCCTTCTGTCTCTTCCAGTTCAAGTGCTGTGTTTCCATCCAGGAGCGAGGCTTTTTTAAAGCTTCTATCACCGCTTTTCACCAGCAATAAGTTGTCAGAGGGCCATTCAAATACCATTGCATAGACTGCATCTCCTTTCTGGGTATATCGTCCCCAATCCGGCCGGCTGAAGGGGCTGGCCTGGCTTCCGTAAATTGCCTCACCGTTAATCTTCAGCCACCTGCCCATGGACTGCAGGCGTTCCACACTGGATGCAGGGATCAGTCCCTCAGCGCTTGGTCCCACATTCAGCAGGAAGTTGCCACCCTTGGAAGCGATATCCACCAGATTTTGGATCAGTATGGTATCGGACTTCCAGTTATGATCGAAATACTTGAATCCCCAGGTATCGTTCATGGTCATGCAGGATTCCCAATCCTCCCCTTCGATGCCAGTGTCGGGGATCTCCTGCTCGGGCGTGCCAAAATCGCCGGCAAAATCACCTTCGGCATTCATCCCGGCCATGCCCTGGCGGCCCTTGTCCACCCTGTTATTAACTATCATTTCCGGATCCATATCCTTAATAAAATTGTAGAGGTCCTTGCCCATTTCAGTGGTATAGGCCGGTACCCATTCACCATCGAACCACATGATCCGGGTGGGGTAATTTGTCATCAGTTCCTTCACCTGCGGTTTAAGGTAGTTTTCGTAATACAGGGGGAACTCCGGATTACCAACCGAGTCGCCGCGCCATTTGTTGTAATCTGGTTCCCAGATAGCCTGGGCCTGCGGATGGTGCCAGTCCATAATGGAATGATAGAAGCCAAGGGCAATGCCCTGCTTTTCACAAGCTTCTGCCAGCTCTTGCAGGATATCCCGTTTGAAGGGAGTGGCATCCATGATGTCGTAATCGGTCACTTCGGAATCCCAGAGGCAAAAGCCATCGTGGTGTTTTGAGGTAATCACTATGTACTTCATTCCGGCATTCCTGGCAATACTGACCCACTGCTCCGCATCAAACTCCACAGGATTGAACTGTGGTGCCAGCTTCTCGTATTCGGCGATGGGGATCTGCAGGTGATGCATGATCCATTCCGCGTTCTTAGCCCTGGTTCGTTCGCCCTGGAATTCACCCGCTGGAATGGCATAGAGGCCCCAGTGGATAAACATGCCGAAGCGGGCGTCTTTCCACCATTCCATTATATCGGTTTGTGCACCGGCTTCCTGGTCTGTGACCTGGGTAGTTTTAGGATTGTTGTTGCAGGCCGACAGGAAGGCAAGGGTCAGGATAGTAATAAGAAAGTTTTTCATTGGGCTAGATTTTAAGTTCAGAAATTAAATATACGAACTTAAGGACTTTCCCCAATGCCCAGGCGCACCTGGAACGAATCCAAGCGGAAAATCAATCCTGATACTCGGGCTTTTCAACCTTTCCCACAAATACAATGGCTCCGGTAGAGTTTTCTTTGATCAGGTAGAGAAATGGTCGGTCCACTTTAAAATGAAAGGCAGAACCTCCTCCCTGGGTACTCTCGTTTACCATCTCCACAATGGTGGCAGCGGCTGCTTCGGTGCCCTCTTCCTGCACATCAATAAAGCTTTGATGAATCACACGGGAGATAAGGATTGGCATGGATGTGGTAATCTTTGAGAAGTCTGCTTTATCGGAAAAGGCAATGCCCAGGCCAAGTTCTTTCAAGGGGATATTAAGAAGCTCTTTGAACTTATATTTGAATTTTGGTAATTCAACATGGACCCCTGTATACCTGGAATTCTCAAACCAGTCGTCCCACTTTCCCATATCCAGCTTAGCGCTCAGATCATCTGCACTGCTCCCTGTGGCAGGCAGCATTACGAGCATACTGAAGGCACTGTCTCCATAGGGCAGATCCACCGCTGTGAAATCTTCATTGCCTGTTAGTTGAAAATTCCCGGTGACATTCATGTATTCCACCTGGTGATGGCTTTGATCCGAAAGTGTGAAGTTGCCCTTAGCGGTCTCCGTTTTTTCAAACTCATATTTCCAGGGTGCATTAAAGTAGATGGCATTGATCAGATACATCACTGCATTTGGAGGGATTTCATCCAGCATATCCTGGATTTTGTCATTTGTTTTATCCTCAATCCATTGATTGATGATATCGACCGATGCAGGATCTTCGAAATCAAGTTCTTCCACAAGTGCATCAAAGTAGTCCTGGTTGGTTTGAACGAAGTTCGGGATTACCTGGAACCCTTCCCTGTACCAGATGCTGTTGGCCAGTGCAAACTCCACCTTTTTATCCAGATTCAACAACTGATCCATCAGGTCTTTATAGCTTTCATTGACTTCTTCCTGTGACAGATCACCAAAATGCAGGACATCATTGAAGGCCTGAAGGGTGGTCCCGCCAGCCCCGTTGTAGGTCATGCCCAGAGCATATGCTACACTTAGCGGTGAAATCATCAGGTTGTCGGCAGTTCCCAGCTTACAAACTTCCCTGAACAGTTCAAAACCAAAGGCATTATCTGCACTGATAATCTCTGCAGACTTCTTGTGGAGAGTTATTTTAGGAGTCTCCTTCTGAATGGGCTCTGCCTTCTCGCAGGAAAAGAAAAGGAATGTGCTCAACAAAAGAAGTACTGGACAATGGATATACGTTTTCATGAGTTTGTGAATTGGTATTTACAGGATGCATTTTTTACCAGGATGGTTGGGCGGATGGAGAAAAAGGATCGGAGTATTCCGGCTATTCTCTACAGCTTGTCCTAAGGATTCGGGTGTCTTTGTGAGCCCAGCTTATGGATTAGGTCCGAGCTGACCCAATAGATGTTTGGTAGTCCGCCCTCTTCATTAAATCTACTGAAAAACAAGTATTTACCATCAGGTGAAATGCTGGGGTAGGATTCATTATAGATCGTGTTTATCTCCTTGCCAAGATTAACAGGTCTGGTCCATGATGAATCATTATTCCTGAAACAAACGTAAATATCGCGGTCTTTTGATTTATCGTTTTCTTTCGGAGCATCAACTAAGATGAATCTCCTGTAAGGATCAATAAATCCATGTAGTCCGTATTCAATGCCTGCCTCCCAAGATTCAGAATACTTGTCATCTCGATATCTGGCGAAAAATATTTTTAATTCAGAGAGCTTGGTATAGTACAGATCCCCATTTATTGCCGTATTCGGGTAAAGCACATTGTCACTGTTTATGGGCGAATCAAGCAGCTCGGCCTTGTTCCACCTGCCATCCGATCTGTTTACATAGCAGATTTTATACCCTCCTGTATTAAATGCGATGAAATATATCCGTTCGCCTGTACTTGTCACGTGAGGCTCCATTTCAGCACTCATTCGACTTTTAGTGAAGTCTGCACGCTTTGGATGGGTCCAACTCCCGTTTTCAATCCTGGAGAAATATATACCCGTCCCCTGGCCAATTATATCTACAGTATAATAGACCTCGTTTAATTCAGGTGAGAAGCTTATTCCATATTCATATCTTCCGGCCACGGAAACAATCCCAGGCGCAAATATTTCCGGAGTTTGCCCGGGAGGCATTTGTCCAAAGTAATTCTCCTGGGCTGTTGTTGAGTAGAAAAAGCATGTCAGTACTAATGCTGATAGAAGCCTGATTTTTGATTTTTTTGTTTTTGTCACTGGCTTTGGTTTTGCATATGGCTTCTGTCCCTGGTTCACTGTTTTTGCTTGTAGCCAAATACTTCAAACCAGAAGTCCCACTTAATATTGATCTTGTCCAGGAGTTTCCGGGGAAGCGGCTTGTAAGTATTGCGCTTATATTTTCTGACTGAGTACAGGTAAGCCTCCATGGCGGGCCGTCCCTCCTCAAACCCTTTAAGCCCTAACTCTTTATATATGAAACTTATGGCCTCTATGGGAGCTTTTTCGAGTGCCTCAAATCCGATTTCTACCAGATTCCCCTTTGGAATTAATTCTCTTTCCGAAAGATATTTTTGAAGAATTAATGCATTTTCTTCCAGGATTAGTTCTTCTATTTCGACCTGACTGCAGAATTGGAGAAATTGACTGCTGACCATTCGGTTATAGAGTTTTTTCGTTGAACTGAAAACCTTATACGGATCACGGTGGATGAATATAAACTTTGCCCCAGGGAAAAGCTCCAGAAGCTCTTTGACCCGGCCGGTATTGTGTGGGTTTTTAAGTACCAGGTCCCTTTTTTTGCTATAGATGGCGATGTTCTTCAGAATGTTCAGATAGTCTTTCTTCCATTCGGATTTCTCGTATTCGCTGATATTCTCAAAAAGGTGGTATTTATGGACATACGATCTGTTCTTCGGGAAAAAGAAGGAGTGAATGCTGCTTCTGGCAGTGGTAGTACTTAGTGCCTGTTCCTCTTCAGCCGGATCGCCCAGGGTGACCTTTACATTGTCCTGAGGACGTCTTCCGGGGACAAATATACTGAGGACCCTGTTCAGTTTGTCCAGGCTCAGTAGAGATAAATTAAAAGTAAAGGCCTGGTGGTTATTCAAGTATCCAAATTGAGGGTCTCTGGCCATCAAATAGTGCAGGTGTGTTGTGCCGGTTCTCCATAAACCCAATATGAAAAGCGGTGGATGTTCCTCAAATGAGATCTTTCGGATCTTTTTCGAAAAAAGAAGTTGTTGTAAGGAAAATCCGGGTGAAAAAAGCTTGCTTAAAAAACCTATTCTTCGAGCTCTGGAGCGATAGATTCTGTCAATCCGGTTTTTCCGTTTTAGCTCATTCCAAACTTTGGGAAGTACGGTATATAATTGGTGTTCTTTGACTTTAAATTTACTTCTTCCGGCCATTACATAAAACTAAGCATTCTGTGCTTCTATGGCAAAATACTTAAGGGGGATTACTCCTTGCTGTGCGAGTCGTGATCCCAGTAGGGCGGTCCCGCACAGATTATCAAAACTCAAAATGCACCAGGTGCATTTTTTTTATTTGTTCCACCCCTCGCTCAGGCAAGCCCGGCTCGGGTTGACACAAATAAAAAACCCGCTTGCGCAGCAAGCGGGTTTTGATAATCTGTGCGGAGGAAGAGGGATTCGAACCCCCGGTACCTTGCGGTACAACGGTTTTCAAGACCGCCGCATTCGACCACTCTGCCATTCCTCCGGGCGCGAAATTAGTAAAAAAATATAATGTGATGATGAAAAAAAAAAAGATTCTAGATGTTTTTCGAGATGTACTGGAAGAATTTGTTTAAATAATTAATTGATTTTTATATATATGAGCATTGACGGACTATTCAGAGCAAAAAGTCGAAAAACAGGAAAGTCAGGGTAAATTGCCCTGTATGAAAGAGGTTTTTAGCGATATTTTGTGTACAAACTCAGTATTTGTCCACATTTCAGCGTTTTTTTTCGGGCGGTATCTTGTCGGGGTATGATAAAAAATTATATTTGTATAGAATTTGGCTAGAAAAGTTAAGAAAACATTTTACTAACCCTTAAATTTCATTTACTATGAACAAAGCAGAATTAATAGATGCTATTGCTTCTGAGTCTAATCTGACTAAGGCAGATGCCAAAAGGGCTCTTGATGCTTTTATCACCACTACTACTAATGCATTGAAGAAAGGTACTCGTGTTGCCCTCGTTGGATTTGGATCATTTTCAGTTTCTGAAAGAGGTGCCAGGACAGGACGTAACCCCCAGACTGGTGCAGAGATTAAAATCAGTGCCAAGAAGGTTGTTAAATTCAAAGCTGGAAGTGAACTCAGTGACGCTGTCAAGTAAAGAATTTTGAACTGTAAGAATTAGGGAGCTACTTGCTCCCTTTTTTTTTGCCTAATTTTGCGATATGGATCAACTAACACTCGATCTGATCGAACATATGTCGGAATGTGTCACCGAAAAAAGGCTGACACTATTTAAGCAGGTTCTGGCAGAGCGTACCAGGTATCTTACTGTATTGCTGGAAGATATTTACCAGTCTCAGAACGCCTCTGCAGTATTACGCTCCTGTGATTGTACCGGAATCCAGGATGTACATATCGTGGAGGAGCAGAATGAATACGAGATTAACCGCGATGTAGCTCTGGGTGCTGACCGCTGGCTCACACTGAAATATTATAGCGAGGGTGAGGATAATATCTACACAGCCATAAGAGCACTAAAAAAGGACGGATATCGTATTGTTGCTACTTCGCCTCACAAAGACGGATCGACACCGGAAAATTTCGATCTGCAGAAGGGGAAGGCCGTAATCATGTTTGGTACAGAACTGAACGGACTCACCGAACGGGCCCTTAAACTTGCAGATGAGTATATAAAGATTCCCATGGCAGGTTTTACAGAGAGCTATAATATTTCTGTTTCCGCAGCTATAACGCTGTATACCTTGCGAAAGCGTTTGGAATCTTCAACACTGGACTGGAAGATGGAAGAGGAGGAAAAGTCGGAGGTCATGCTTAACTGGTTACGCACCACCATTAAAATGTCCGATCTAATTGAAAATAAGTTTATTCAGAATTATGGTTCTGTTTTTTAGTCTCCCTTTGCATTGGATATCCATAGTTTAATTATCTTTGATTAACAGTGGCTTTCAATAGGTAAGCCAAGACCTTTGTTAGACTAAATTGTTTTTGTGATGAATTGCATGATTATTGATGATGATACGCTGTCCAGGAGGATTATTGAAGAATTCATTCAAAAAACCGATGGACTTGAGTTGATATCTTCCAGCGGGGATCCGGTTGAAGGCATTAACATTCTTCAAAAACATGATGATATTCACCTGATTTTTCTTGATATCGAAATGCCCGAGATGACTGGCATTGAACTTCTTCATACCTTGAAGAATCCCCCGCAGGTTATCATTGTTTCATCCAAAGGAAAGTATGCCGTTGACTCTTATGAATATGATGTTACTGATTACCTCTTGAAACCAGTGGATTATGGGCGTTTCTTCAGGGCAGTGACCAAGGCTTTTAAACGCTTTGAACAATTGACAGCTGAGCAATTGGGTAAAGACGAGATCTTTATCAAGAAGAACGCAACCCTGGTAAAGCTTAAGTACGATGATATTCTCTGGGTTGAAGCCCTTGAAAACTACGTGATTTTTAACACTTTTACAGATAAGTACACCATTCATTTCACCATGAAGGCGATTGAGCAGAAACTACCTGCCAATAAGTTCACCCGGGTACACCGATCTTACATTGTAAATACCAGTTGTATCAATGTAATTGAAGATAACTCAGTAATTATAAAGGTAGAAGATGGTGCTAAATCCATCCCCATCGGGAAATCCTACAAAGAGAAATTAATGCGGGATATCAACCTGATCATCAAGTAATCCATGATTTCCAATCGCCAGTTGTTTCTGCGACATGTGGCGCAAACATCTGTATCTTCCCTTCAGTTTGAGATCGAAAGAGCCGAAGGGATTTACTTTTATGATTCTTCCGGGAAGGCGTACATTGACCTGGTTTCAGGAGTGTCTGTATCGGCACTTGGCCATGCCCATAAATCTGTAGTTCAGGCTGTTAAGGATCAGTCTGAACGATATATGCACACCATGGTATACGGGGAGTTTGTGCAATCTCCCCAGGTGGCGTATGCGGAGTGGCTTGTAAAACGTTTACCCCGTGGCCTGGATAATGTTTATTTCGTTAATTCAGGCAGTGAGGCTATTGATGGGGCCCTGAAACTGGCGAAACGCTCCACGGGCAGGGCTGAAATCTTTGCCTTCAATAAAGCCTATCATGGGAGTACACATGGCGCCATGAGTATTCTAGGTGACGCGAAGGCTCGTTCGGGATACCTTCCCTTGTTACCCGGGATCAAGCATATTCGCTTCAATAAGGAAGAGGATCTTAGCTCAATCCATAAGGGAGTTGCTGCGGTCGTAGTAGAGCCTATTCAAGCAGAAGCTGGAATTATTGAGCCGGCGGGAGACTTCCTTGCCAAAGTCAGGCGAAGGTGCAATGAAGTGGGTGCATTAATGATCCTTGACGAGATTCAGACAGGCATGGGAAGGACAGGGAAGTTAATGGCATTTGAGTATTATGATATTGTCCCTGACATTTTGTGTCTGGCTAAAAGCTTTGGCGGTGGAATGCCCCTGGGGGCATTTGTGGCTTCAAAGGACCTAATGAGTAAGCTTACTTTTGACCCGCCTCTTGGGCATATTACTACATTTGGCGGCCATCCGGTAAGCTGTGCAGCTGGACTGCGAGCGCAGGAAGTTGTTGAAGAAGAGGGATTAATGGATCATGCCCTTGTGATGGAACAGCGTTACCGGACAGGGCTGAAGCATCCTTTGATCCGGGGCATTCGTGGGAAGGGACTTTTCCTGGCTGTAGTACTGGACACGACTGTTGACATCGGTCGCTTTATTGCCGGGGCATTTGAGAATGGACTGGTCATGGACCAATTTCTTTTCTCGGACGATTCCTTCCGGATTGCCCCCCCTCTTATTATTTCGAAAAGTGAGGTGGATGAGACTATTATGCGGATCATGGCTGTTCTTGATAATATCTCGGTACACGATAATTAAGTATTCTTCGTTTATAAACTGATATGGCCAGATTTATCTCCGTTTTTTTAACCCTCTTCATCCCTCTTGCTCTCTGGGCGCAGGAGCCAGATTACCTGGAATTTGTGAAGGCGGAAAAAAGGCTTCAGACTCTTTTTAACCAGCTCTATGCCGACAGCTTGTCAGAGAAGGAGTTGCTTCTGGATACTCTCCAGAAGGAAATGCCACTGGTCCTTGCTAAAGAGGGTTCGATGGATTTCCCATGGTCGGGACTGGATAAAATCGGGATCATTAGCTCAAAGGATGAGAAAATCAGGATTTTCACCTGGCATATTGCAGATGATATGGATCACTTCCGCTATTTTGGCTTTATCCAGGTAGCAATGAAGAAAGGAAAATCCCGGGTTTATATGCTGAGCGATAATGGCAAACCCCAGCGGGGGCTTTTAAAGTATGATCAAAGCCTTGAGGACTGGTGTGGCAAGTTGTATTATCAGGTGCTGACCAATGAGTATAAACGGAAGACATATTATACGCTGCTGGGGATGGATTTTAATAATTCCCGATCGAACATCAAAAGTGTTGAGGTGATTGCCCTTCAACGAAGCAATCCACATTTTGTCCGATCCCTTTTTGCTAAGAACCGGGATTTTGTAGACCGAGTTGTTCTGGAGTATTCCAGCCAGGTAGCCATATCGGTACGCTACGATCCCGGGACAGATATGATTACCTTCGATCATCTGGTTCCTTTTAATCCCATCTATGAAAACAATTATGAGTTTTATGGTCCCGATGGATCATTTGACGGGCTCGAATTTTCAGGTGGGATCTGGAATTATCGAGATGATATCGATGCAAGGAATATAGACTGACATTCCGTCAGTTTAGAGCTCTTGGCATAGCCTTTGACACATTCGTGATCAAATGTAAAACTTAAAATTTTTGAATGATGCAGAAAGGTAAGATTAATGTTACCACGGAGAATATTTTCCCCATTATTAAAAAGTTCCTTTATTCGGATCACGAGATATTTCTTCGGGAGCTGATATCCAATGCAGTTGATGCTACTCAAAAGCTTAAAACACTGGCTTCAGTAGGAGATTATAAAGGAGAACTTGGCGACCTGACCATCAGGGTTGATGTTGATAAGAAAAAGAAGACCCTCACCGTTTCGGATGCAGGGATCGGAATGACCGCCGAGGAGGTTGAGAAGTATATAAACCAGATAGCTTTCTCCAGTGCTGAAGACTTTATGGAGAAATATAAGAATGACAGCAATGCAATTATCGGCCATTTTGGCCTTGGATTTTATTCATCTTTCATGGTATCGGACAAGGTTGAGATCGATACCCTGAGCTGGCAGGACGGAGCCAAAGGGGTAAGTTGGAGTTGCGATGGCAGCCCTGAATACAGTCTTGGCGAGAACGACAGGAAAGCCAGGGGTACGTCCATAAAACTTCATATTGATTCCGATAGCACAGAGTTTCTGGAGGAGAACAAAATCAATGAATTGCTGGACAAGTATTGCAAGTTCCTTCCTGTAGAGATTGCTTTCGGAAAAGAGAAAGAGTGGAAGGATGGTAAGGAGCTTGAGCTGGATAAGGACAAGATCATTAATGAGACCAGACCGCTCTGGACTTTACCACCATCTGAAGCCAAGGATGAGGATTACGCTGAGTTTTACCGCAAGTTATACCCCATTGGTGATGAGCCGCTTTTTAACATTCATTTGAATGTGGACTATCCTTTTACCCTGACCGGGATTCTCTATTTCCCGAAAATCAAAAACAATATAGAGATTCAGAAGAACAAAATACAGCTTTACAGTAACCAGGTATTTGTTACCGACTCGGTTGAGGGCATCGTACCCGAATTCCTGACCCTCCTGCATGGGGTGCTGGATTCGCCGGATATTCCTTTGAATGTTTCGAGAAGTTACCTGCAGAGCGACTCCAACGTAAAGAAGATCTCATCGCATATTACTAAAAAGGTGGCCGACAGGCTTGAGGAGATCTTCAAAAATGACAGGAAGCAGTTTGAACAAAAGTGGGACGATCTGAAACTCTTTATCGAATATGGTATGTTATCGGATGAGAAGTTCAGCGATCGTGCAGAGAAGTTTGCCTTAATGAAAAATGTGGATGGAAAATATTTCACATTGAAGGAGTATGAGGAGCTGATCAAGGAGAACCAGACCGACAAAAACAAGACACTGGTTTACCTGTATGCCACCGATAAGGTTGAGCAGTTCACCTATATTGAGGCTGCCAAAGCTAAGGGATATGATGTATTGCTGATGGATGGCCAGCTCGATACGCATTTCCTGAATCATATGGAAACCAAGCTGAAGGAATCCAGGTTTGCGAGGGTGGATTCGGAGATTGCGGATAAACTCATTGAAAAAGATGAGAGCAGGGAGTCCAAACTGACATCCCAGCAGGAAGCAGATCTGACTCCCGTTTTCCAGGCCCATCTGCCAGGAAAAGAGATGAATTACTTCGTTAGCTACGAGTCGCTTTCTGAAGGGGACAATCCGGTTTTTATAACCCAGAGTGAGTTCATGCGCCGCATGAAAGATATGCAGGAGATGAGCGGACAGGCTTCCATGTATGGAAACTTCCCCGATTCCTACAACCTGGTTGTGAATTCCAATCACCCACTGGTAGGTAAGATTGTGGAGCAGACTGAGAAGAAGCTTGGCAAGAAGCTGGAAGAACTCAGAACCGAAAAGAAAGGATTATCTGAAGAGCAGCAATTACTGGAGAAGGCCAGGGAGGGCAAGAAGGAGGAAGAGATTCCCCAGAGCGAAAAGGATCAGATGGAGGCAGTCAATAAAAAGCTGGGAGAGCTTGAAGACAAGCGAATTGAGATGCTGAAGAAGCACGGCAAGGGGCAGAAGCTTGTGAAGCAACTGATCGATCTTGCGCTGCTCGCCAATAATCAGTTGAAAGGTGAAGATCTGGCTGCCTTTGTAAAAAGGAGTGTGGATCTGATCAAATAGTACTAAAAGAATAGTGTTTTAACCTCCTGTTTCAGGTAGTCGATGGCTACCTGGGATGGGGGGTTATTTAATTCTGTAAGGCGTTCAAGGATCAGTTTTCCCAGGGTGGGTCCTTTGGCATCGGGTTTGACCTCGCTTGCTGTTTCATTGATCAGGTGGATGATCTGATTCTTCGCCGCCTTCATTTTTTCCCATGCTTCGGTACTTACATAAGTCTGCTGGGCAATGTTATGTTCGAATTCGGAGGTGATGTTGCTAAGGAGCTCCTGTTGAAGCTGCCGGGCAGTGTAGTCTGAACGGCTTGCGCGCATAACCATGCTATCGGGCGATATGCGTTCAAGCAGCAAAATACATCGCTCATAAGCCTGCAGACGTATAGGCAGTATTTCATCACTTAAGTGCATATTAAATTCACTTTTTCTTTTGACCTCCTCATTCCGGGACCAGGTCCTGAGCATGATCAGAACTGTAAAGAAAACAATTAGTGCAGGTACTGTGTACTTAAGGATTTCAAGGAATACTTCCATGTTGATTATTTTTTGAAACTTGATCCAGGTAAAATTAACGCAAATTATCACGAAAAGCGTACTTTTAGTCATTGAAATATAATAGAGCACATTTAAAAATCTTACCTATGGAACAACTTTCAGCAAGAATCAATTCCCTTTCACCATCAGCCACCATTGCTATGAACCAAAAAGGGCGTGAATTGAAGGAAAAAGGTGTCGACGTAATCAACCTCAGTGTGGGAGAACCCGATTTTATGACTCCGGAACATATCAGGGAGGCGGCTAAGAAGGCCATTGATGGTCCCTGGCACCATTATGCGCCCGTGGCGGGCTATCCTGATTTGCTGAAAGCCATCGTTGAAAAATTCAAACGGGAAAACAAGCTGGATTACAAAGCATCGAATATCATGGTAAGTGTGGGTGCCAAGCACTCACTGGCCAATGTTATGTTGTGCCTGGTTGATAAGGGTGACGAAGTAATTGTTCCTGCTCCCTACTGGGTGAGTTATGCCGAGCAGGTGAAGCTTGCCGAGGGGGTGAATGTGATCATTGATACTACGGTTGAGGATGAGTTTAAGATTTCTCCTCAGCAGCTTGAAGATGCCATTACCCCAAAAACCAAAGCACTCTTGCTCTGCTCTCCTTCAAATCCAACCGGAAGTGTCTACACCAGGGAGGAGCTTGCCGGTCTGGCAAAGGTGATTGCAAAACATCCAGGCATCTATGTGATTGCCGATGAAATTTATGAGCATATCAACTTTGTGGGCGGACATGAATCCATCGCCCAGTTCGATGAGATAAAGGATCGCTGTATTATTATCAACGGGGTCTCCAAGGGATATGCTATGACTGGTTGGAGAATTGGCTATATGGCCGGGCCCGAATGGCTGGTGAAGGCCTGTGGAAAGCTACAGGGACAGATGACTTCCGGGGCCACCTCCATTGCCATGCGTGCTTCTCTTGAGGCGCTTGAGGGCGATCAGAGCTGTGTAACTGAGATGCGTGATGCTTTTCTGAGGCGACGTGATCTGATCCTGGGACATGTGAATAGCATTGAGGGTGTCAAGTGTGCAACTCCCGGCGGAGCTTTCTATGTATTTCCCGACCTCAGTGCCTATATCGGGAAATCAGTGGATGGCAGGAAAATAGAGACAGATATGGACCTTTGTATCTATCTGCTTGAAGTTGGTCATATTGCGACTGTTCCTGGATCTGCCTTTGGTGCCGATGGCTGTGTGCGTATCAGCTATGCCAACTCGGATGAGAACCTGGAGAAGGCTATGCAGCGTTTGAAGAAGGCTCTTGCAGCACTTAGTTAATATCTTCTAATTTGCCTTTATGGCATACAAGTGGATTTGATTTATCGCCGTGCCAGTTGTGGAAGCCATTGCCCTGGCAAGTGGTGTAGTCTTTGCAGGTAGCACAGGAGCCTTTACGAGTCCATGCACGGTCCCGGAATGGTTTGAATCCGGAGTTCCAAACCTGGTGGAAATTGTCTTTATAGATATTTCCCTGGATAAAGGACCTGTCAATGTTCGGGCATGCTGAGATAGAACCGTCGATGAGAATTGACCCGATGTTGATCCCTGCCCGGCAGAAGAAGGGGGTGTCCCTGACTTTTGTTTCATAGGCTCCCACGTAGCCTTCGCAACTGAATTTTACATCCATTTGGCCTCTATTTCGCTGTTCTGCAATGAAGTCGAGCATTTCTTTGAACTCGTTGTCGGACAGGATAAGCTCAGGATTTTCTTTTGCCCTGCCAATAGGAATGATGGTAAAGAGCCGCCATGCTTTTACTCTTTTTGCTTGCAGGTAGTTGTAGATTGATGGCAGCTCACTCAGGTTTCTGCGGTTGACACAGGTCACCACGTCGAAGTTGAGTCTTTTTGAGTCTGCGGCCAGTTCGATGGCCCGGTCGACTTTTGCAAAGCTTCCGGGTTTGTTCCGCAGCCAATCGTGACTTTCCTTAAGACCATCCAAACTGATGGTCAGGGCTCCCATACCTGAATTAAGGAGCGAATTATGGCGCTTTCGGTCATAGAGCTGTCCGTTTGAAACAATTCCCCAGCGCATTCCGCGTTTGCGGATCTCCATACCTGCATCTTCAATATCCTCTCTGATGAGTGGCTCTCCTCCGGTGATGGCTACGATGAAATTTTTGGCTCTTGTGTCTAAGGTATCAAGGGCCCTAATAAAGTCTCCCAGTGGCATATCGGGATGGGTGGAATCCCTGTGGCAATCGCTTCCGCAGTGTATGCAGTTAAGTGTGCAACGGGTCGTGCACTCCCAGAAGAGATAATTCAGTTCGTGTAGATGGGTTTCAGCCCTTCTGAATTTGCGAAAGGCCAGTTGTCTGAATATTGCAAACACTTAGTTTTCTTCAAGTGTGATATTCAAAAATACTTCCTGTCCGGGATTTATCAGAATGGTGTCTTTGCTGATGTAGTTGCCATCAGATTCCGGGTCAGTGTCCATGATGCTAAGCTTCAAAGAGTCACTCCAGGGTGTGTAGAAGGCAAATTCGCCCTGGCTGTTGGTGATAACATAGTTCTCCTCATAATCAGACTCTACTTTGATACCATACAGTGGGAGGTTTGTAGTGCTGGAAAGTACCTTGCCCTGGATGAATACATCATCCAACATGTCCTGAGGCATCCCGTAGCATGCCTGGAAAATAAATAATGCGCTTGCAAAACTTAAACCGCCGACAATGGATCGTATTTTTCTGCGTCTCATTTAAGCAAATTTATGCTGAAATTTCTTGAGAGTCAAGAATTATTCAATATCCCGGTAGATGTACTGGCTGTAGTCTTTGACCATCTTTTTATAGGAGCTCTCGAAGTGGGGTGAATCGATCAGGAAATCAGCGGTGGAACGATTGCAGGCTGTGGGGACATTATAGAGCACGGTGATCCTCAAAAGGGCTTTCACATCCACATCGTGTGGTTGTGCTGCCATGGGATCCCAAAAAAACACCAGGATGTCTATTTTACCTTCAGAGGCCAGGGCAGCCAGTTGCATATCGCCTCCGAGGGGACCGGACTTTAGTTTCTTAAGAGATTGAGCCGATTCTCCTTTTTTTAAGAGTGTTTCCTCTACCATTTTTCCGGTGGTTCCCGTGCACACAAGGTGGTGTTTAGCCAGCTTGTCTGCATTATATGCGACCCACTCCATCAGGTCGGTTTTCCGGTTGTCGTGTGCCACCAGGGCCACATTCTTAACTTTATCCATGGAGCAAAGATAGCTTCAGTTGCTGATTTCTGTTACATTTGTATGCAAAGTAATAGTTAAGTTATGGCGAAGTTTGAAAGAAGGCGGACCAGGCGAGTGGGTAAAGCCGTGAGGATATCCATGCTGGTAGTGTTTCTTGGATTGATTATAATGGTGCTGGTTGTATACAAGCTTTATTCCAGGGTTTTTGTATCCAATGTGATGCTGGAAACTACCCATGAGCTTTTTTACATTCCCAGTGGATCTGATTTCAGGTATGTGGCTGATGGACTGGTGGAGCAGGGAATTATCGAAAACCTTAACTCCTTCGAGTGGGTGGCAGCAAAGAAAGGCTATGATAAAAATGTAAAGCCGGGAAGATATAAGATTCGTAACGGGATCAGTAATAATGAGCTGGTTAATATGTTTCGCTCCGGTAACCAGGATCCTGTGATGGTGGTGTTTAATAATGTTCGCTCCCTAAATGATCTTTCAGGCAAGGTAGCTCCATACCTGGAGGCCGATTCTGCTCAGTTGGCCACCTACCTTGCAAATAGTGAATTGCCATCCAAATATGGTTTTGAGACAGCTACTTTTACATCCATGTTTATCCCTGAGACCTATGAGTTTTTCTGGACCACTTCACCAGAAGATTTTGCTGACCGGATGAAGCAGGAATATGAGAGATTCTGGCACGGGGAAAGGGACCGGAAAGCAAATATGCTTGAAATGACAAGAGAAGAGGTGGTAACCCTGGCGTCCATTGTGGATGAAGAGACCTTATATGATGATGAGAATAGTCGTGTGGCTGGATTATATTTAAACCGCATGGAACATGGAATTCCGCTTCAGGCCGATCCTACTCTGAAATTCGCGCTTGATGATTTTTCACGGCAAAGGATCCTGAATAAGGATAAAGAGATTGATTCGCCTTACAATACCTATAAGTTTAAGGGACTTCCACCCGGCCCCATCTCCATTCCATCGGTTTCGGCCATCGATGGCGTACTTGATTACGAAAAGCACCGCTATTTGTATATGTGCGCAAAAGCTGATTTCAGTGGCTATCACGCATTTGCAAAGGACTATTCACAGCACCTGAGAAATGCCAGGGCATACCAGAGAGAACTGAATAGCCGGAGGATCTATAAATAGGCCAGGACTTTCTAAATAACCTTTACTTCTCTTTCGAGGCTTATTCCAAATTGCTGATCAATATCTTCCAGGATTTTCTCTGAGAAATCGAAGATCTCCTGGCCCTTAGCTCCTCCGTAGTTGACAATCACCAGTGGCTGTGTGGGCCATGTACCCACATTACCGATCCGTTTTCCTTTCCATCCGGCTTTTTCAATGAGCCATGCTGCCGGGATTTTCATCTGGTTGCTGCTACCGGGGTAGAAGGGAACCTCAGGGTACTCCACCCTTATGCAGTTATAGATTGTCCTGTCAACCATGGGGTTCTTGAAGAAACTCCCCGCATTTCCATACTGTTCAGGGTCAGGTAATTTCGAGCGTCTGATGTCGATTATTACATTTCGCAGATCCAGGGGAGTGTTTCCCTTTGCCTTAAAGTATTCATCTTTTACATTCCCGTAGTCCAGATAAACAGCGGCTTCCTTGCTAAGGCGGAAGACTACATGGGTAATAATATACTTTCCTGAGGACTCTCTTTTAAAGATGCTGTCACGGTAGCCGAAACCACAGGCTTTATGGTCGAGTTTTACCAGCCGCTTCTCCTGCAGGGCCCATGCTTCCAGCCATTCAAAGTGATCCTTCAGTTCCACTCCATAGGCACCAATATTCTGAACGGGTGAGGACCCCACCGAACCGGGGATCATACTCAGGTTTTCCAGTCCATACCATCCCTTCTTAATAGAATATTCAACCCATTTGTCCCAGTTTTCAGCGGCCCCCACTTTTACCACTACTTCCTCACTACTCTCTTCCAGCAACTCAATCCCTTTCATCCCGGGTTGTATAAGTAGTCCGTCGAAATTATTACGAAATAGGATGTTGCTGCCTTCTCCAAGAACCAGGAGGGGCATCTGGTGCAGGTCATTTTTCTCGGCCAACTGGCTTAGCCCCTTTTCATCCACCGGTCTGGTATAGTGGCTAGCCGTGGCTTCCAGGCCAAAAGTATTGCACTTCTTTAGAGAATGGTTTTGGTGTATCTCGATCATAATGGTAAATATAATAAGCTTTTCCTATCTTTAAGATTCTAAGTATCAATCTTGAAGAGAGTCTACATATCGGTTATTAATGACCTGGCCACAGATCAGCGGGTCGGAAGGGTGGCCAAATTTCTTACGGAAAATAACTTTGATGTATGCTGTATTGGAAGGAGCTTGAAGAAGAGTCCGGCTCTCGGGGACAAAACATATAAAATCAGGCGATACAGGATGCTTTTCACCGGTGGGCCTCTGTTTTATGCCTGTTTCAACCTAAGGTTGCTCATGACTCTTCTGTTTGTTAAAAGACCAGTACTTTTTATTTCCAATGACCTGGATACACTACCGGCCAATTTTATCGCTAGCCGGATCCGAAAGGTCCCATTGATCTATGATAGCCATGAATTATTTACTCAGGTGCCTGAGCTGATTAACAGGAAAGCTGTTCAATCGGTCTGGAAATGGATTGAGAGTAGGTACCTGCCGAAGCTCCAATATGCAGTAACTGTAAATTATTCCATTGCAACCATTTATCGTAGACTCTATGGTACCCGGTTCAAGGTAGTAAGGAATGTCCCGGAAAAGCTGGAATACAAGCCCCGTATAAATACTAACTCCGGGAAGCAAATCATTATCTACCAGGGTGCCCTGAATATGGGAAGAGGCCTGGAGTTGATGATAGATGCCATGAATTACCTGGATAATGCCTTGTTTGTGGTGGTGGGGACAGGCGATATTGAAGTTGAATTGAAGCAGCGGGTACTTAGAAAAAATCTTGGCGACAGGGTCGAGTTCAAAGGAAGACTGATGCCCGTGGAACTGGCTCCACTTACTCAGTCTGCCGATCTGGGGATTTCCCTTGAGGAGGACCTGGGATTGAACTATCGATACACTCTGCCCAACAAACTGTTTGACTATATCCAGTGCCGGGTTCCGGTTCTTTGTTCCGCCCTTCCCGAGATGAGTAGAATTGTGGATTCATTTGGCATTGGTATATCAAGCAAAGAACGTGACCCTGAAAAGCTTGCAGGTATAGTCAGATTTATGCTTAAGGAACGAGCTGGAGGAGCCTGGATGGAGGCACTTCATAAGGCAGCCCATGAATTGTGCTGGGAAAAGGAGTCTGCAATCTATCTCGAGCTTCTCAGAGACTGTGGTGTTCTGGACTAAGTGCCATAACAAAAGCTGCTGTTTTCCGTTATAGTCTAATATCCCATTTTTTATGAAAATCAGATCCTGCATTTTTTATGTAATCTTCCTGGTCCTTCCTCTGACCCTGGATGCTCAGGTTGAATTTATTGAAGTCGAAACCCGCGAGCAGATGAAAGCGGCCCAGAAAAAAGCTTCGGACCAGATGTTAATGCTGTTTGTCGATGTCTATGCCACCTGGTGCGGTCCCTGCAAGATGATGGACAGTGAGGTTTACACGGACCCTTCGGTAGCTGATTTTATGAATACGCATTATGTGAGTGTACGCCTGGACGGAGAGTCGGATTTTGGCCGTAACTATGTTATGGAGCAAAAACTGGAGGGTTACCCGACTATGTTCATTTTCAGTGATGAAGGTGAACGCGTGAGCAAGATTGTTGGATATACTCCCCCCAGGGAGTTGATAGGAACACTTGGCTCGGTTTCGGAGGGATTCCAGAAGGTTAAAAACTACAGGGCCGGATACCAGAAGGGGACACTGGATCCGCAGGGTTTTGCCGAATTTATTAAAGTGGTCAGGGATATGGGGAACCAGGAGGAGGCCGAAAGACTGGCTTCTGAGTATGTGGAACAGATGATGGAGTCGAAGTCGAAGCCCTCAGATAACGATATCAGAGTGGTTGCTTACTATATGGATCTGGATGATACATGGTGGGATGGATTTTCATCTGACCCTGAAGGATTGAGAAGAGTGCTGGGAGAGGAATATATGCTGGCAATGGAAATGATTTACAATAACACCCTGGTTAAGGCGGTGGACAATCAGCGCATTGATTTGATAAGCAAAATGGCCAGGGAACTGACTCCCCTGGTGGAGGAGGAGACCTCGGCCTGGGATCTGAGATCACTACCCTTCATTCAGTACTATTATTACAGCAACCTTACAGATGAATTAATCTCTTATGTGGATCAGCGCTTTGCTTCAGATCGCAAGGGCGACCATCGCTGGCTCTTTAGTGCAGCCTCACAGATCACAGATATGGATCAGCAATACCGGACAGAAGTGTTGCTTAAGAAGGAGCTTGAGTGGTATACAATATGCATCGAACTGGAGGAGCATTTTGATTACTATTTCTACCAGGGAATGGTACTCCTATTCCTTAGCGAGAGGGATAAGGCTCTGGACTCTTTAAAAAAGGCCGAATTCCTGGCATCCAGCCAGGAGCAGCAGGAAATGCTTGAACAGGTCCTGGGTTATATTAATGGTCAGTAGCCCCTGCTCTTGTGATTGTGGATGGGAACAGTTACTTTTGGGTTCTTAATCACTAAACTGTCACCCTCATGAAGTCTCTTTTAAGTGTACCTGTGATTTTAATTCTGGCTTTTCTGCTATCCTGTTCGGGAGGATCAAACGATCTTAACCGCAGTGGATTAAAGGGAAGGGTAAAGGCAACAAATGAATTCCAGTGCGATCCAAGCTATGTGAATGAAAAGTGGGTTGCGGATGTGGAGTGTGCTGGTGGCTACCGGGTGGTTGAGTATGATGAAAATGGTAATTACATCCAGGCCTATAGTATGGCTGAGTGTGGTGATACCACCAGTCTTTCCACTGCAAAACGAGAAAACGGTGAGGTGGTGGAAGAATTGTATTATACCAGGATTAATATGACCCCTAAGCATTCGAAGATGGTACTGGTTTCCCGTACCGTTATGGACAGGGTATCGGACGACCAGGTTAATTTCGAGGTGTGGCAGAATGAGCAGCTTCGGTATGAAGGTGCCACCTACTACGATTCTAAGGGTAGGATTGAGAAGCAGGTTCAGGTGGTCAACAACCGGGAAGTAGTCGTTCATCATGTTTATGAGAAGAACCTGCTTGTTGAGATGTGGCAGGAAGAACTGGATGGTTCCAGATCCGCTACCCAGTTATATGAATACAGTGATTTTGACGAGCATGGAAACTGGACACTCCGATTGGTTTACCCTGGTGAAGACAAGATCACTCCAGAGATGGCCATCACCCGCCTGCTCGAGTATTATTAGCAGTAGCTAGATATCCAGAAGGTAGTGCTCAGGGGCCTGCTCCCCAAAGATCAGGCGCACCGGCTCTTCCAGTAATTCTTTCACTGTCTTCAGGAAGCTAACAGAATCTTTCCCGTCAATAACACGATGGTCGTAGCTCAGGGCAATGTACATCATGGGCCTGATCTCCACTTTTCCATTAATGGCAACCGGCCT
>Ga0180430_10001648_pt1 | contig 21345 bp, 13 predicted proteins | sample SS_ome_9_FD_132999 | JGI IMG/M metagenome (GOLD analysis project Ga0180430, IMG submission 132999) | Hypersaline lake sediment archaeal communities from the Salton Sea, California, USA - SS_1_S_2 metaG | ecosystem: Environmental > Aquatic > Non-marine Saline and Alkaline > Hypersaline >... | reverse complement strand
GCGCGGCGGCGTCGAGGTTGTCGTCGATGAGCAGGACGCGCCTCCTGGTTGCGGTCTTGAGCGAAAGCCTAGCCCAGTGGTCGGAGGTCCCATCCAGTGTCAACAGGCTGTGATAGGTCTCTAGAAGATGACGGGTCGCTCCAAGATTGGTCAGGTCGTCTTGAGTGAGGCCTCGGCCACTGATAGGAATCGTAACATCGAGATGCAGGTACTCTGAGTCCTGGCGCAGGAGTCCAATGGCGACTTGAGTCTCCTGCGCGTGCTGCAATGCGACCGAGACGAGATTGACCAGGATTTGCCGGAGCGCGACCTCTGGGATGGCCACAGGTATAGTCTCGCCTATCTCCGCAATGTGCAGATCGATCTGCTTCTGCGCTGCCAAAGGTCGCAGCAACTGACCGACTTGCTCCAGAACCGTGCAAAGCGTGGACGTCCCTTCCTCGGATGCTAGCTCAAACTGAGACAGGTCGTCCGGACGGGAATGGTGTGGAGTCTCCGTGCACAGCTGTTCCTGGAGTTGATAGGTCCTAATCAGCCCAACTGAGAGTACATCAAGCGCATTCTGCTCAAAGCGTCGTAGCTGGCGGGTACTGACAGCGAACTGGTCAGCCACTTCGGGTTGCGGAACAAGGTGTACATAGCGGTAGGTCAGTATGTCGTGTGAGCGTGATGCTTGCTCTTGCGATAGATTCTGATCTGTCTGCAGATCCTCGATGGCGTTTATGAGAAGCTCGCGTAGGCGAGATGCTGGGTGTGCCCCTGTCTCCAGGCGAAGCATTCGCACGAGACGATTATGCTGCAAATTGGCAGGTTCATAGAGGTGACGTAGAGCATCTCGTACGACTCCCCTAAGGCTCTCTAGCGAGTCAGTATCACGTTGGCCCATCTTTGTCCTAACCGTGTCCGCACCTAGGCACAAACGCCTGCGCCCGGAGTATACTTGAAATGATTGTAGAGGGGGGCGTCACAGTATGCAAGCCAGCGATATCAGTGGAGCTTGCGGAACGGCGGGGACGGCTCCCAAGCGCGTCGAGCATAACGAGTACCTAGGAGGAGCACATGGCTGCACGAATCTCTCGTCGTCGGATCCTGCAACTTTCGGTTGGCCTTGGTGGTACAGCAGTGTTGGCTGCCTGTACACCTCAGACTGTGGAGGTGGAGAAAGAGGTAACTCGCGTCGTCAAGGAAACGGTTGTGGTTTCCGAGCCGAGCGCTCCCGAAGCCAAGCGCATTTCCTACTGGAGTGTCTGGAGCCAAACATGGCAAGAGGACAAACAGCACGGAATGTACCAGCTGACTGAACGGTTCAACGAAGAGAACGAAGGAGAGCTCTACGTTGACTATGTCTATTCCCCTGTTGTGGCCGGGACGCAGATGTCTGAGAAGCTGCTGACGGCAATAGCTGGTGGAACGCCTCCAGAGACGGCAACCTTTGACCGCTTTCTAATCGCTTCCTGGGCCGCAGAGGACACTCTCACTGACATCTCCACGCTTGCAGACTCGGCCGGTATCACAGAGGACCAGTACTACAAGTGGGCATGGGAAGAGATCCACTGGAAGGACAAGATGTATGGTCTTCCAGTGAACGGCGGCGTGTGGGGAGTGATGTACTACAACAAAGGCCATCTCCGCGAGGCTGGCTTTGATCCAGACAACTTTACGACCAGTCTTGACGAAATGGACGCCATGGCGGAGGCGTTGACTCAAAAAGAAGGTCCCAGATACAAGCGACTAGGCTTTATCCCTTGGGTCAAGCGCTGGCCGTATGGCATCGGATGGACCTTTGGTGCAGAGTTCTATGACAAGCAGTCGCTGGAGGTCACCGTCAATGACCCTCGCATGGTCGAGGGCATGGAGTGGGAACTCAGCTATGCAGAAAAGTATGATATTGCTGACCTTGATACATTCGCTCAGGCATTTGGAGGCGCAGCGCAGGATCCCTTTGTGGCCGAGCTTCTATCCATGACCTCGTCGCTTAGCAACAAGATGCCTGACTTTAAGCGCTTCAATCCTGACATGGAGCTAGGTAGCACTTATATGCCGTGGCCCGAAGGCGGTCGTGCCGCTTGCTGGAACGGCGGATGGTCGGTTGTGCTGCCAAAAGGGGCGCTGAGCCTGGATGAGGGTTGGCAGTTTATCAGCTGGCTGACCGATCAGCCGCAGATGGAATGGTACAGCACCTATATGGGGCAGATGCCGGTGCACCCCAAGACGGTGGAGAACCCCTACTTCTCAAGTGACCCCGACCTAAAGTTCGTGGCGGAGAATCTTTTGCCTATCGCCGATGTTCGGCCTGTTCTACCTGTGGGCCAACTGCTGTGGACAGGGCTCAACGAGATCGAGGACCTGGTGCTTCATGGTCAAGGTGGTCCCAAGGAACTGCTCGACGACCTGAACCAGCGGGCGAACGAAGAAATGGCCCAGTACCTGTAGTCGAGCGCATGGCGGCACAGGCTGATCCCAGCCTGTGCCGCTCCGAACTCTTGTGTCGCTGGCAGCCTCACGGGAACTGGGTGCTGTCGGCGGTTAGGCTGCGGCTGCATTGCACGCGACGAAGTGGGAAGGCTTGATGAGATACCTACATAGTCTGTGGGGAAGCCGCATGGCGCGGCGCAATCTCCTTTTTGGCATTTTGTTCGCATCGCCGTGGATCATCGGTGTCTGTTCATTCGTTCTGTATCCAGTGATGTCCTCTGCATATTCAAGCTTAACCGAATACAGCGTACTTAACCCCGAGAAAACCTTTGTTGGGCTTGCGAACTATCAGGACCTCATTCTAGACGACCCGGTCTTTGTGAGAAGCTTCCTGAACTCACTTTACTACGCGGTGTTTGCCATCCCGCTTAGCATCGTGGTGGGCGTAAGCATAGCACTTATGCTGAACCTCAAGGTCAAGGGGAAGGAGATATACCGCACCATCTATTTCTTGCCTGTCCTGATACCGGATGTGGCACTTGCAGTGGTGTGGCTGTGGGTCTTTAACTCTCAGTTCGGCGTTGCCAATACACTGCTTTGGCAGGTGCTGCGTATTGAGGGGCCTGGTTGGCTAGCAAGTCCCCAGTGGTCGAAGCCGACGATTATTCTCCTGACCTTGTGGACGGTCGGGCAGGCAGTAGTCATCTACCTGTCTGGGCTTCAGGATGTGCCCCAGTCTCTTTATGATGCAGCCCAGGTAGATGGGGCTAATCCCTGGCAAAAGACGCGCTTCATTACCATTCCGATGATTTCTCCCGTGATCTTCTTCAACTTGATAATGGGGATGATCAGCGCGTTCCAGTACTTTACGATTGCTCAAGTCATCACAGGGGGGGACGGCAAGCCTGGGCAGAGTCTGTTGTTCTACGCCATGTATCTATATCGAAACGCGTTTGTCTACTACAAGATGGGGCTGGCATCGGCACAAGCATGGATTCTGTTTTGCATTGTTCTCATTTGCACACTCATCATGTTCAGCACCTCGGCACGCTGGGTATACTACGGCGGCCAAGATACTGACTAGGACGAAGGGACCTCAACAATGACTGATGGTGATCAGGGCACGACAGCGGCACGAGGCAGCCTGAGAGCATCGACAAAGCGACGCAATAAGCATTGGATTCGAGAGCTGGCGGCACATCTGCTGCTCCTCCCTCTGGCCGTAAGCTACTTGCTGCCCTTTTTCTGGATGTTGTCCACGTCTCTCAAGTCAGATGCACAGGTCTATGCCTTTCCTCCTGCGTGGATTCCGCAGCCGGTGGTATGGGACAACTATCCCAGGGCAGTCAACTTCATCCCGTTCATGCGGTACGTCCAGAATACACTTGGTCTGGCGCTCTTCGCCATCATTGGTGTTTTCCTTTCCTGCCCTCCGGTAGCGTATAGCATGTCACGTATACCATGGGCAGGGAGGCACCTGCTGCTGATCGTCACGCTTTCTACGATGATGATCCCGTATCAGGTCACGATGATCCCACTGTTCACTATCTTTACCAGGCTGGGGTGGGTCGGTAGCTATCTCCCATTGGTTGTCCCGCGTTTCTTTGGCGCCCCATTCTACATCTTTCTCCTGCGGCAGTTCTTTATGACCATACCACAGGAGCTGACCGATGCCGCTCGGATCGACGGGGCATCCGAACTTCGAATCTACGCGCAAATTGTGCTGCCGCTGGTCAAGCCAGCATTGGCCTCAATTGGTGTGTTTGAGTTCCTGGCGCAGTGGCGCGCATTTATCGGCCCCCTCATCTACATTGACAAACCAGACAGGTACACTGTGTCCATCGGGCTGCAAATGTTTCGACTGGAGTACGGGACAGAGTGGCAGATGTTGATGGCAGCTTCAGTTTTGCTGACCACGCCGATCATCATCGCCTATTTCCTGGTTCAGCGGACGTTTGTGCAAGGGATCGCATTAACAGGCCTCAAGGGAGTGTAGCTGATGGCAGATTCTGCTGGTTCGGACACAACACACTACGAACTGAGAAACAGCGGAAGTGTAGGAACGCCCCATAGGTCCTGCTCTGCGTTGACACGGCGAGAGCTCAATCTCGCGATCTACGAAGGCACAACTCAGGGCGTGCTCTGGCAGCCACGCCTGGAGACCTGGATCCGGCACCACATCCGACGAGACTCACTGCCGGACCGGTTCAGGGGAATGACCAACCTTGAGATCTACGACGAGTTGGGCTGCTCCTTTCGATACCTTAGGCACGCAACTACCTGTGGATGGACGCTTCCTCAGGGACCATGGCTAGAGAGATATCTTGAGCGCCAAGGGCTACGCCAGGTGGAGGAACGGTACAGCAACTACTCTTTGCATCGAACGATAATCCCAGAGGGCGAGATCTGCACACGTTTCCATGAGATTTGGCAGGACGGCGTGGTAGCGAATCGACGGATCTCAGATTTTCCCGTCAAGACTGTCGATGACCTCAAGGTAGCCACCGCGCTGGTGGAACGGCAGCGATTCCACGCCGATGTCGCGGCGTACGAGCAGGCCGACGCGCTTCTGGGCGACAGAGGAGAGCCTACGCTCTTTCTAAGCAGTTCGGGTTTCACCGAGCTGGTCAAGAATTGGGCTGGGTTGCTTGGTGCGGTGTACCTGCTTCAGGATCATCGCAGTCAAGTGGAAGCTTTCCTTGAAGCGTGTGATCGTCGAGATGATCGCATGATTGACGAAGCTCTCAAGCTGCCATGCCGTCTGTTCAACTTTGGCGACCATGCGACCAACGAGTTCACGCCACCTCGCATACTGGAACGGTACATGATGCCGCGGTGGCAGCGACTCTCGGAGCGTCTCCACAGCGAAGGCAGGTTCGTGCATACGCACTGGGATGGCAACGCTCGACACATGCTGCCCTACCTCCAGGAAACCGGATTGGATGGCGTCGAGGCACTCACGCCAGCCCCTATGGGTGATATGACGCTTGAGCAGATCAAGGCAGGCGTCGGCGATACCATGATTGTCTTGGACCTTTTGCCGGCTATCGACTTTTTGCCGGATCACTCCACAGAGGCCCTGCTGGAGTTTACTCGTCGCGTGATAGACATGTTCGCTCCAAGGCTCATCCTTGGTGTATCAGATGAGATCTCTGCTCCTGGAGAGATTGACAAGATTGAGGCTGTCTCCTCGCTGGTAGATAGCATTTGTGGACTTGCCAGGTAGCGTCTGGCTGAGCGTAGTATCTAGACAAAATCGCCTATACCGTTCGATAGAACTGGAAGGAACCGATGACAGCAAAAGCCAAAGAACGCGTACACGTAATAGCTACCCAGCATCTGGATGTTGCATGGCTGTGGCAACGTGTGGCACACGGTGAGGAACTGATGAGACAGTGTTTCCAGCGGGCTGTCGAGATGATCGAGAGCTGGCCGGAACATCATTTTGTGTTCTCACGCTCGACGGCCTGGTCATTCTGGGTTCTCGAGCAACGGGATCCCGAACTGTTTCGCAAAGCCTGCAAGTATGTGAAATCGGGACAGCTTGAACTCTGCGGAGGTGAGTGGGTAGAACCGGACCACCTGATGCCCGACGGCGAGTCGCTCGTCCGCCAGTGCGTCTATGGCCAGAGGTATTTTCTGGATCGCTTCGGAAAGATGGCCACGGTCTCTTGGGATCCCGACATATTCGGGCACTCTGGATCATTTCCTCAGATTTCTGCGCGTTCAGGCCTAGGAGGATTTTACTCCCACCGGTGCCGTCCTGCTTCCGAGCAGGGGCTTCCCGAGCACCAGTTCCGGTGGCAGGGAACTGATGGCAGCGTGATCCTCTTCCTGTCAGGGATGTGGGTCAACCGACCGGATCCGGACGTGGTACGCAAGGCCGTGACTGAGATGCGCTCGAGAGGGTATCCAGCTACTCACGTGGTTACCGGGCTAAGGTCCGACAGGCGCATCACGATGCAGGTTGATTGGGTTCCGGTATTGGAGCAGTCCGAGACGGATTCGGAAACCGCGGAGGTACTCTGGAGCTCGGCCGGCGCAGCGCTGGATGACATGCGAGCGTACCAGAACATGCTTCCCACGGTCAAGGGCGAGCTTGGGTTCCAGTTCACAGGCACGTACACATCGAACGGGGCCATCAAGAGATACAATCGCAAGCTGGAGGCCCTTTTGCTCACTGCCGAAATGGCCAGTTCTGCCGCGTCACTTCTAGGACATGACTATGCGCAGGGCCAGTTCTCAGAAGCCTGGAGGCAGCTGTGCGTAAACCAGTTCCACGACATCTGTTGTGGTTGTTGCTACGAGGAAGCCCACCAGGAAGCCATTGAGCTCTTCCATGAGATTGAGAGACGGGGCGAGTGGCTGCTGGAGCGGGCACTTGGTTTCATGGCAGCACAGATTGCCACCAGCCGGGGCGGCTTTGATCGAGCGTGTCTGGTTTTCTCTTCCCTGTCGTGGCCGGTGGAAAGTGTAGCGCTGCTCAGGTCCGGTTCGGAGCAACTCACGGAAGTTGTCTCTGGCGAGGGCAATGTCTTGCCGTCGCAGCAGGTCACACTTCAGGACGGGTCCAAGCGGCTGCTGTTCCAGCCGGTGCATGCAAATGGGGTTGGCTTCTCAGTCTATCATCTGAGGGCAGCAGAAAAGAGAGACTTTGACTCCGATCTGATCGTTGGTGACACCTACATGGAGAACTCGCAAATCCGAGTCGAGATCGATCCCGACTCTGGAGCGCTTTCGCGAGTGTATGACAAGCAGATGGGCAAGGAGTTGCTAGCGAAAGGCGGCAAAGGCAATCGCCTGGTCTACTACGAGGATCGCACGCCGATGGAGGGTGTGCGTGACCAGAGCTGGCAGCCCTGGAAGATAGGCTACACCGGTCGGTCTTGGCAGGCGGATAAAGTAAGTGTCGAGGTCATCGAGAGAGGCCCGGTGCGATGCTGTATCAGGGTCACGTCAGAACTCGGTCTGGCTTCGGATCTTCCTAAAACCAGGATTACCCAGGATGTTATTCTCTATGCCAACTCCAGGATTGTCCACTTTGACTCCAGTGGCGAATGGCATGCTCGTGAGGTGCTACTAAAGGCCGAGTTTGATCTCAATCTAGCCTGTGAGGTGGTTACTGCTGAGAGTCCGTACGGAGTCGCTGTTCGACCCGGCAGAGTCCAAGCTGAGATTGGGACGGCTGGTGCGGATTCTATGGCAGAGGACGGCCTCTCTGGTACGGCTGCACTAATAGAGCCAGACAGACCAATGCAGAAATGGCTAGATGTCTCGGACGGTCGAAACGGCATTGCGTTTCTGAACAATGGCAAGTATGGCTACGATACTGCAGATGACACAGTGCGGCTCAGCCTGCTACGATCGCCGGTTATGAGAGTATGGAAGGATGAGGTCATCGGTCTTGGGCACTTTGAGTTCTCCTACGCACTGATGCCGCACTCGGGTGACTGGCGCAATGGACAGGTGCCCAGAAGGGCCTATGAGTTCAACCGGCCACTGATAGCTTGGGAAACTGATGTACACGAAGGAATTGAAGCTCCGCTACTCGTTGCCTGTCAGGACAGGAACGTGATGGTCACGGCGGTGAAACACACTGAGGGTGGCACTGGGCTAGTGGTACGTGTGGTCGAGACTGCTGGGCAAGCGAGCAGGGCCACGATCCGATTCGGGCGAAAGGTTGCTCGCGTGCAAGAGGCCGATCTTTTGGAGCGGAGTGTTCAGGATAGTGAATGTGCCGTCTTGCCATCAGGGGAGCTCGAGACGGACGGTGCACAGGTTCTGGTCTCCGTTACTCCCTATGAAATCAAAACGTTGATCGTTCACCTTGTCGGATAGCCACAATTCACTCACACAGCATTCTATCCCTGGGCGCCCGTCAGATTGCAGAGCCATACACCGTCTAGCGTGTTCGTCCTTGTTGGTCCTGGCGTCCTAAGAGCTGCTCGCCTGCTTCCTGTGGATTTCATCGTGTGCTCCATCCTGGAGTTGGGAGCCAGGCGCCCCGCTGTCCGACAGCGATAGACTGAAACTTGCCCAAGCCACCGTCTGCGCGACATAGATATGAGCCTCGTTTCCGTCTTGGCGCAGAGTGCCGGTTTCCTGACGCCTTGGGACGAGGTCGCGCAGTAGAGTGCTTGCGACTGAGTCCTCACATGTTCTTGCTCACGTGGGGCAGGCGGGCTTGTCCACAGTGCCCGGAGTTAAGTTGATGCTCTGGTTCACCGCAGACTTGTGAGGGGCGTAGCCGATCATGGCTCCCAGTGTGTGGATGGCGTCTTGCCGGTAGGCAGTCTGGCAATACGACGATCCTGCCACGGCAGATCTGTAGGAGGTCGCTGGGCTATGTGTCGCTTCTACCAAACCTCACTGACTACCCCTGGCTGATGGTGCTCGAGCGACTGCGTTTCGTCCACATTTTACGTGTCTGCTGGAGGGGAAGAAATGGCTCTGCCCAAGCGGCTCTTTGTGATTGGAATGGATGGAATGAACTACCCTCTACTGCGGGAGTTCATTGGTGAGGGTGTTTTGCCCACGTTCTCGTCACTGCTCGAGCGCGGGTCTCTGAACCGACTCCTGCCTACGATCCCCGCGTGGACGCCCACCAATTGGTCTAGCGCTGTCACAGGCGCGCCATCTGGGACGACTCAGCTGGGGGGCTGGGTGGTAAGACATCATGGGGACGCCTGGGATGCCCCCTACACCATGTCCTGGGATCATGCCATTCTGGGCGGCGCAGAGACCATCTGGGATGTCGCCGACGCCGCGGGCATGTCCACGCTTATCACGCATTTCCCTCCCGCCTGCTGGAACGCCCCGCTCAAGCACGGCTACGTCGTTGCACCCGGCGTCCATGACGCGCCCTTCTCCTATGCTGGCGGGATGAGCTATTACGTCACGGCGCGTGAGGGCGTCGAGGATCGTGTGCATGCCCCGGGCGAGGCGTTGTTGGGACGCAGCACAGATGTTGAGGAGGTGGGAGCGCCTCCGGGAAGTAGCGTAGTGCGCCTGTCGCCTGCAGCAGTGTCCGGCTGGTCGAATGTCGGCGCATCGGATCTAGGATGCACACTTCCCATTGTGCTTTCCGGGACTGCAGATATGGACTCACTGTATTTCCTTGTTGACCGCGGTGCCAACCGTGGCTTTCAGGACCTACGGATCTGCGCGGCTCCGGATGGTGCCCGAGTACTAGCTCGGGTGCCGCTGTCCGGATGGAGCGACTTTGCCCACTTCTCGCTGGGAGACCCAACTAGGAAATGCGCTGCTCGATTCTGTGTCCTCAAGTCAGATGCTGTGTCGCTGCATCTTGTGCGCTCTGTCGCGTACGCAACCGAGGGGTTCACACAACCTGCCAAACTTGGCGGTGAACTCATCGAGCGCTTTGGCCCCTTCTATGATCGCGCATCCGTCAGTCCTGTGGCGAGTGAGGCCGAGAGGTCGCTCTGGTTGGACGAGTTGCGCTACATGGGCGAATGGCAGGCTAGAGTAGCAGGCTATGTCCAGGAGTCCTATGGGTGGGATCTTCATTTCTCGCACTGGCACCCATTTGACTGGATCAATCACGCTACCGCGAACGGCATGGATCCCCTCGGTCCCGATTTTGATCCCGAGCGCGCAGCATGGCTGCTAGATGCCCAGCGCAAGACATACCAGTTGGCCGACGACGTCTTGCGCCAGTTCCTGGAGCTAGCTCGCGAAGACGATATCATTTGCGTCATGTCCGATCACGGCATCACCCCAACGCATAGGGCGGCATCAGTGCCTGATCGACTGGTGGAAGAGGGCCTGATGGTCATCGGAAACGATGGGCGTATCGACTACGCAGGGAGCGTCGCCTACGTCATTCCTGCGCGGGGTTGTGAGGTCTATGTCAATATGTGCGGCCGCGAGCCAAATGGAATCGTCGCGACTTCGGACTATGAGCGTGTACAGGAGAGCATCATCGACGCGCTGGTTGGCTGGCGCGATCCCGTGAATGATCGTCGCCCTATCGCTCTGGCACTCAAACTCCAGGACGCTCAGATTATCGGCTACTGGGGGCCGGTCAGTGGGGATGTCGTGTTTGTGATGAACAGAGGCTATGGTTGGGGCAAAGCCTATAGCCTCACCGAGTCTTCTGGCATCGCATCGATCGGCGCCACAGATACGGCGATCCATGGCTCACAGATCCCGACATCGGAAACTGCAGAGCTTACAAACATGGCTTGCTGCTTACTATCGGGGCCGGGCATCAGGACGGGATATGAGCGCGACGCGGAGCGCTGGGGACTGATGCGGATGATCGATATGGCACCGACGTTTGCGCATCTTTTGGGACTACGGCCCCCACGCCACAGCACTGGCGCGGTCTTGCACGATCTTCTGGTCGAGTAACCGCAGGTCCCCCGCTGACGCTGCGGGGTCGCTGGCAGGCTGATTGTGGCGCGCTGGGGACTCGTGGCAATCACGTGTCGACAGAAGTGAGAACCGTACATTAGTGGCACACTCGGCATGCAGCGGCAAGAGTGGGGCTCTGCGCCTCCGGCAGCTAGCAGAGACGGCGATCGACCTAGTGCCTCGGAGGTCGGGCGCACAAGAACTACCATCAGGAGTAACTCGATTGCGGGAGCTCCACGATCTGGCCCTCCGTATGTGTTTTGGGCTCTTCATCAGGGCGTTCTATTCGGCATGACTTGCATCAAGGGCCATCCATCAGCATGGCCAGAACGGCGACTTGACTGTGTGCCGCCGACCATGCCATACAATGTGTAGCGGATGCGCCGTTTTTCATCCTATCGAGGCATTCCAGAGAGAGTGTTCGCTTACTGTCGATAGCGAGTCTATTGCGCCCAATTCGATGATCCCCGTGTTGAGATTGGTCCGGACCTAGAATCCGTGCCGCGAGCATCGGATGGGAGTCTCGCTAGATCTCTGCATGACTTTCTGTACAAGCTGACAGCGGGTCGTTTCCCGTAGCATATTCAGATCGATGAAGGAGCTAGTCCATGAGCCAAATAGAACGCCCGAACATCCTGCTCATTCTGGTGGATGATCTCGGATATGGTGATATCTCGGCGCACGGTGGGCCACATGCGTACACTCCCCACATTGACCGCCTCTGTTCCGAGGGTCTGCGCTTTACCAGCTTTTACGCTAACTCGACAGTGTGCTCGCCCAGTCGTGCTGCACTCATGACGGGTCGCTATCCTGATCTGGTCGGCGTGCCGGGAGTCATCCGCACGGACCCCGGCGAAAGCTGGGGCTACTTTGATCCCGAAGCTACGACCCTGCCAACGATGATGGCGCGTGCCGGCTATTCTACCTGCCACATTGGCAAGTGGCACCTGGGTCTTGAGCCCGAGAACCATCCATGCGTCCGCGGGTTTGACACCTTTCACGGATTCCTCGGCGACATGATGGACGACTACTATACCCATCGGCGCCAGGGCCACAACTATATGCGTTACAACTATGAGCAGATCGACCCCAAAGGCCATGCGACCGACCTTTTCACCCAATGGACTGTATCCTATCTGAGAGAACGCGCTGACAAAACGGATCCGTTCTTCTGCTACCTGGCGTACAATGCGCCACACACTCCCGTTCAGCCCCCACCCGAGTGGGTCGAGCGCATCAAGGTGCGCGATACTGATATCGACGACAAGCGGGCACTCTACCTTGGATTGGTGGAGCATATGGATGATGGAATCGGTCAGGTTCTGCAGACGCTCGATGAGACAGGTCTAGCCGGGAACACCATCGTCGTATTCTCCTCAGATAACGGCGGCTGGCTCCCTGCTGGAGCATCCAACGAACCCTTGCGTGGGGGCAAACGCGATATGTATGAGGGCGGCATCCGCGTGCCATGTTGCATCCGCTGGCCAGGCGTCATCACGCCCGGCTCTGCAACTGACAGACTGGCCATGCTGATGGACCTATTCCCGACCTGTTGCGAGGTGGCCGGATGTACTGTGGAACACGAGATTGAGGGACGCTCAATCCTGCCTCTTCTTCGTGGGCAGATACTGGACGTCGATGAACGCTGGTGCTATTGGGTGCGCCGCGACGGCGGCGCAAGCCGGGAGATGCGTTACCTTGGCAACGACTATCACGCCGTGCGCCACGGCGACCTCAAGCTCCTGCACAATCATGCCTTTGCGCCGCTTGAGCTGTTCGACGTGACGGACGACCCACTCGAGCAACATGGTCTCGATACCAAGACTCACGTAGCAATGCCAGAGATGTGCAAATTCATGCAGTCGCAGATCCAGCGAGCCGGCCGCGTGCCCTGGCAAAAACCTGTGAGCTACAGTCACGAGAGCTGAAACAGGCGTTCTGCCCTACCCAGATGCGTGAGACTAGCTATCACCACACCCTCTACTTCCCGCTCGCGAACGTGACTGCGCTCGAAAGGGTTTTGGACAGCGATTGCAGGACCCGCACGGACCAATATGGCGGTAGAGGCATGGTGCCAGTCTACGAGAACAGAGCTGATTGCGCTTTGCTGACCGGACGGCTCGCCGGCCCTTGACGCTTTGATTCGATGCGGTTCCTGGCAGGCTAACAGCAGGCATAATAAACACTGCAGTCGATACATCAGATTGATGCCACGGCGCACCAGTACCAGAGCGCCACGATGCGCGCTGAACCAGCGTAGCCCCAAGGGCGGGGGTAGGTCGTGCGGCGTCTGTCCGGCCGAGAGCAGGTACTCGCTGCCCCAAGCAGCGCACGGGGGTCACATCGTTCGGGGACGGGGCTGATGGCACTGCACAGTCTGGTATAAGAGGCAACCTGCTCTAGCATCGCCAACCAGAATAGACCACAAGGAACGGCATCATCGGTGGTGCGTCCCAGAACGGCGACGGCCCTCCGGGCCGTCTCGCTCTTGACATCGTCCGGCCTCCCTGCTATCCCGTGATCGCTGGTGAGTGGAGTGTCGTGGGCAGAGCGCGCTATCTCTCGGATGCGGTGGCGTCAGATCTCCTGCGTACTTGGTCCACACGCACAATGCGGCAACAGGTCCGTAGGACTTTTTGCGGCAGATGGTCTTGGAGGATAGCATAGCCACTAGACATAGTGGCTATGCTATAAGGTACCTCCACAGATTGCTTAGGGGCGGATTTCCAAGTCCTAATGACCTAGAGTCCGCTGGTGGCAACACCGTGAGGGTTCGACCGCCTCCCGCCCTACTTTTCTGTGCTAGTTTGTTCTTTGCTATTCTTATGCAAGCCTGCAAGAGAGCCCTCGGATATCCGAGGGCTCTCTTGCTACCTGGCAACACCTGCGGATTTCGGCTGGACCGATCGCCTGATACTGTTGCGGACTTGGCCAGAATGTCCTGCGGACTTGCTGCACGTCTGGTCCCAGGTTTTCGTGGCCGAGGAGCAGCGTGCGATGGTCGCTAGGAGCGAGCCCACGGGCGAGGTTGACGGCTGTGATGGTCCTGCCGCCCCCCCCTTCTGGTTCGAGCAAGTATAGATGTGCATATCGATGCAGCTATACCGCGATGCAGGTCCAGCCTTGTGTAGCTGCACTGCAATACGGCTGTGTCTCACCCAAGAACTCAGGGGTTGGGGGCAGAGGCAGTTTCGGCGTCCGAAGGCAGGCGGTGCATCTAGGATGGCTCAGGGCCCAGGCGCGCTCCACTGTACTGTCGGAGAGTCATCCCCTGGTTCCAGCGGATCGTGACTCATCTGATAGTCCAGGTCCAGCTCCTCTTGTTGCCAGCCGGAGTCGACGGTTGACACCGTATCGCTTCTGGTGCTCGTATTGCCCGTAGCTGCTTGCTGTTGCTCGTCCACAAGCTGGAACTCGTTGCCGCAGAGCAGGCACTGGGCATGGAACTCCTTGGTGCCCACGCGTACGTTCTGACAGCCGCAGGACCATTTGCGCAGGCTGGAACGCCCGCGCTTGCGCTTCTCTGGGTCGGTCCACCAGTCGAGTGGCCTGCCCTTGGGGGTCACCTTGGGCTCGCCCAGAGGCGGCGGCTCGGGGACGGCATAGGCCCTGAGGAACTCGGCAAAGAGGCCATCGGCGGGCCTGGTGTGAGCACCGTACCCCGTTGCGGGATGCAGTCCAATGGCCTCGCAGCGGTTCACGAACTCGCGATTGTGATAGTTGTGCGACACGGGGTTCTCGCCATAGTTCTGCTGCCAGAGGTGTACATACTCATGCACCAGCGTCTCAAGGGTCTGCAACAGCGGGCGCTCCAGATGCTTGACGTCGAAGGTGATCTCGTGCAGCAGTCCCTGGGGGTTGCGGCGGAGGGTGTAGGCGGCCAGGATACGGTGATCCATGCGCTCAAAGCTGAACACCGCGTTGGGCATCTCGCGCCCAAAGAAGCGATCGTTGAAGCGGTCGGTTCAGAGATAGAGCCGGCTGGCGATCTCGTGCCACGGCCAGTCCTCCGCTGCCTCAACGTGGCGACGAATCACCTCGTGGGGGGTGGGACCTGTCATGCGCTCTTGCATAGGTGTTGCCACGACCACCCAAGCGTAGCGAGGAAGGGCAGCGACGTTCGCGTTGCGGAGGTGTGGAACGTGGGTCTGGAAACTGGTAACACTTCCAAGTATATCACAGCTCGCACGACTCCCTTGTCTGAGACCGAAATGAGCGACCTGGGAGAATGGCGCCACATCCGCTTGCCGGCTGCAATCCATCTACTGGTACGCCAAAGGGTTGGCACAGATTCGCATCTGTTGTGTCCCCAGATCCCACCTACCAAGCCCGGTGGCTACTCAGGCCTCTCGCCACGAACAGGTTGCCGCCGCAGCTGTGCAGGCCGGGCAGCGCCCTGTTCGCTGGTGTCCACTCTTGCCTATGCACTGGGGAAGGACCGTTGGTATCGTTGCTTCGCCTTCGTAATCTCGACTTGCGTTTCCATACCCAACGGTACAGAATGCTGTGCCAGCGTAGCGCAGTCTCCGGCTGCACGATCACCGGGGCCTGCTTCCACGTTCTCAATCTGCTTGCCAACAGCACAAACAGCGCTTGCTCGCGTAGAGCCATAGTTGGACGCTTGGCCTGGCGTTTCGGCACTATGAGCTGCTGCCGCAGGAGCATGTTTTCGAGGAGCAGCTCTGACTTGTTGCGTGTCAGATCCATTGCAGCATTCAGGACCGAATCATGGTTGTAGGGCTTTGTTGATCGTCGGAGACGCTGCTTGGCTGCCTGGCAGACAGATTCTATGCTCTGCCGCACGAAGGAAAGCCGTGATGAGGTCATAGCCTGCCTCTCTTCTGGGAATCGCAGGCTATGATCCTACCACAGGACCGCGGTGCGGGACACGTATCGAACGGATGAGTATATTCGGCCAGGACACTCCGGTAGTCGGGAACAGGTCCTTGTGGATCGCACCGACCTCAGCCCAGGCAGTAGTTGTGAGACCAAGGTGCTTGCTCGCCCTCTTGGGGCCAAGCCAATGGCTTGGAATCGATACAGCGCTGGATGGACTGGTCCGCGGTCTGTATGGTCCATGGCTCGACATGGACCTACCGCATCAGTTCCAAGCCTCGGAGATCCACTGTGAGATCAGCAGCCCCCTCAAAACCACACCAGAGATGCATCTCACGGTCGACGGGACAGGCGGGTATGCACAAGCTTGCCTGCAGCGTGTGCCACATTCCGTTGCTTGGAAGACTCATGCGAACTGGCGCCCCCGCTGGACCAAAACAGACTACATCGCTGCAGGGATTTAGCTCATTGGGCTCAGTGTACTCTAGACCTGCAACAATCTGACAGAGCGAAGCCATCTCGCCGGTCGCTCGTGCCACTATCGTCAGCTGTAGGCAATCGCCCGTCCCCACGTTGCGTACAGGAATGCGATTGAGCAGTCGGACTTGCGAGGCACGTCTTCCACAAATCCTTGCGAATGTCTGGTCGTCATCCCGCTCACAGGTTACCCCTGCGTCTGCCAACTCATGGGTGAACCAACCGTAGCCGATGCCACCGAATCCGAAATCGGGTTCGGATAGCGGTACGATGTGGTGTTCACGCACTAGTATGCGGTAGGTGTGGTGCACCACCTCTTGCGATTCTGCATTCACAAGAGACATTTCGAGATAGTAGTCGGCAGAACGCATGCTCTCAGGCGCTTGCTAGTGCAGAACGTCCACCTGGTTCCCCGAATTAGCACGACAGTCCAAGGCATAGGATCGTTCAATGAGCGTGTTCCCCTGAGCATCTTTCAGGCTCGCGTTCCCGACATGGCCTATCTGGTCTTGAGGTAGGTCATTGACCAGGTGAAGGGGAATCTCCAGGTCTTGACCGGGCACGCAGAAAACTGGTGGACAATCCGGCATCCAGTTGACCGGCGAAAACGCTTCCTTCACATACGCATAGGCGACCTTCGGTCGTCGCTGATAGTCGACGATCGACCAAGTCACGGCTGGCCAGCAATCCGTCAGAAGAAAATGATACAAACCGTTACAATATGTAAAACGATGACTACGATAGTGATCGATATAGTAGCGGAGCGCCTCTCCAGCATAGCGACCCGTCAAGTCTACGAGTTCCTCAAGGGATTGGGCTACTGCCCCCTCAATCTCGTGTTGGGATAGGTCGAGCGCACGGCCATTGTGGGCGATGATGATCTCCCAGTCGGGTGGCCAGATATGCCCGATGCCGATCTCACGCAGCATATCCACACTGGGCAGGCTCATATAGGCAAACTCGTGCACCAAGCTGTTGGCGCCGGTTTGGCCCGACATCCGTCCCGTGAGGCCTGTGTAATGAGAGCGCAGCGCGCGATGGTCATGGGTGCTTGGATCCTCGTTAAGAAGGTACTGCGACATGATCGGAAAGCTTGCCGTTTCCACCAAACGGGTGGGATCCAGCTGCCGGCAACGTCGAGCCAGAGGCACCGAGAGCAATGTCCGAGTGCGCTCATCGCCTTCGCCGTTCATTACCCAAGCAATGACCGAAGGATGGATATCAAGCATCGCCACCATGTCTTCCAGCACAGCATAACCTCTTTCCACGAGGCTTGGATTAACGTTATAGCTATATTGTATGCTAAAGTACTGCATAACCAACATGCCGTGCTCATCGCAAATGCGGTAGAAATCGTGTTTCTCAACATTGCCAAAGACCAGAAACGCGTTCATATTGGCGTCCCGCGCCAACTCGACATCTGTTCGGTAACGCTCGGGGGTGACGGTTGACATGTACTGATCGGATAGGTAGTTCGTGCCACGCATGAACACATGCTGGCCGTTCACATAGACACTCCAATGATCCCCACGGGTTATCTCTCGCAAGCCACAGGATTGCACAGCCTGACCCAGCCGCTCCCCATCGTCGACTGCCTCAAGATCCAGAGTTAGCGTGTACAATGAGGGATGGCCCCAGTCCCAAGGCCACCACAGTGCAGCATCCGGCAACTCGAAATCGAAACATAGTTCTTGCTCACCAGGATGGATGCCTACTCGCTTCTCAAAGACAAAAGTGCGCCCCTGGAAATTCTGCGGGACCAGCGAGATGCGGAGAGCGGCTGCGACCGTTTCGCGTCCATGGTTCACCGCTGCAGTCAGATGAAGAATGGGCAGATCGCCGGCGACGAGAGTCGTACGTGTTGAAACCGAAGTGAATTCGGTCGGAGTAATAGCCAACAGTTCAACACTTTTCCAGATGCCCCCCGGATTCCCGTTTGGATCGCTGCAATCCCAGCGGGTCACTGCGCCTTTGATCAAGTTAGCGACATCGGGCGGGTTCCGGACCTGTACTACCAGCACGTTATCCCCCGATGGGGATAGGTGTGGGGTAATGTCGAACATGAACGGCGCAAAATAGCCCTCGTGCTCACCCAAGTCGATACCGTTAAGCCAGACATGCGCCCAGTAGTCCACAGCAGCAAATCGCAAGCCAAGTCGGTCGCCTTCGGCTCTAGACGGGCTCTCAAAGTGCGTTCGATACCAACCCTCGCCAGAGAAATGAGGATAGCCTTCGTTATGCCAATGGGCAGGCACCAGGATGGTGTCCCATGACGAATCATCCAGCGTGGGTAGGGTATAGTCCCCCGGGTTCTCACCTGTCTTGAAGCGCCACCGGCCATCCAGCGTACCTAAGCGTATCATACCTGCTCTCCATATCTCTGGGAATAATCTGGAACCACTACAGCGAGCCCTTCAGTCAGAACGACAGCAAGCCGCTGGAGCTATCACCAGCGGCTTGCCGTCACAGTACCTAAGCTATTCGGCCACAAAGGCCTTGGAGTCAGATACAGGTTACTGGCCATAGTTCTGCTGCCAGAGGTGCACATATTCGTGCATCAGCATCTCCAGCGTCTGCCAGAGCGGGCGCTCCAGATGCTTGACGTTGAAGGTGATCTCGTAGAGCAGCCCCTGGGGATTGCCACGGAGGGTGTAGGCCGCCAAGATGCGGTGATCCATGCGCTCAAAGCTGAGCACGGCGTCGGGCATCTCGCGCCCACGGAAACGGTCGTTAAACCGATCGGCCCACAGATAGAGCTGGCTGGCGATCTCGTGCCACGGCCAGTCCTCGGCGCCTTCGACCTGACGACGGATGACTTCCTGCGGGGTGGGAATGGGAGATCGTTCTTTCATACGATATGGCCACGACCACCCGAGCGCCGCACGTACGGGTCGCGCTTGGTGCTAGTTAACTATAAGACACATTGTACCACATCAAACGGTGCCCGCACACGGACTAGCTGGGCTGGTCAAGGTCCCCGCACCGTCTCACGCAGGATGGTGTTGCCCAGCGAAAGGTGCGCTACCAGCTTCTTCAGCCGGACGTTCTGTCATTCCAATTCCTTCAGCCGACGTGCCTGATCGGTCTGCAGCCCACCGTATTCCATCCGCCAACGAGAGAAGTCTGGTTGCCAGTATCGCACGATCGGCAGATATCCCCTGAGTCTGTCCCCGGCCGAGTAGCACCTCTGCCTGCCGCAACTTGCGGGCAATCTGTTCGGTGGTGTGCCTCTTTCCTGGCATTCTTCTGTCCCTCCCTTTCCCAGTCCTAACACAGAGGTTGGATCAGCTCCTGGGAGTCATGTCACGGTGACAGACCGCGTTGTATAGCCCTACATTGGGGGGTTCGCATCCCGAGTACCAGTGTCGCGCGGCTGAGAGTCCATCATATCCCCGCGCTGCTTGACGGATGAGAGTATTTGGCCAGGACAGGATATGACTGGCAGCGAACTCGGCTCAGATCGCGAACATGCACAGCCAGTGCAGGCTCGCGACCGCTACCCAGGATGGCTCACAAGCGGGCCTGGCGCTACCGATAAGGACCAGGGGGCCCTACGTCAGGATCTGTCTGATGCCCATCTCGTCGGCGACCCACCTTAGCGACATGCGCAACTCCGCTCGGGCCCATCGCCGCCACTCATCGTAAGCTTCTTCTCGATACATCTTCAGATACTGCATGACAATCCAGCGAGATGTCTTTAGCTTCGCGGCAAGGCCTGCCCTCCGAGATGCCACTGTAATGGTCTGCCGATTCACGGGCACGCCGAAAGACGCCAGGCTGGAAACGTACGTCTCCATGAGAATTTCCACTAGATCATCTTTCCCCTCGGCCAAGGGTGAACTGCAGATCGCCAAGTCTTCTTCGGGCCTCCCGATTCTGCTCATCTCCCAGTCGACTCCCACTGGAACATAGGGTCCAGAAGTCAGTCGCCACATGATCTCAGGAGCGTGAAAGGCTCCGTGCAACAGACAGTTGGCGGGCCCACCGTCCTACATGAGATCTCGGCCTCGATCTCACAGACTGCCGGGAGCAACAGCTCACTTGAGATGCCTATCTCCTCCCGAACAATGGCAGCCGATCTTTCATCAAGGGAGCAGACGTCCTTCGCCAGCGCAGCAATCAGCAGCGTTGGCGTTTCCGGCGTATGCCTTCTGTGGAAGACTTTCGGGAGTATGTGTATCTTGTCCCAGAAGATCCTGTGCATGCGAGCAAGAAGGAGGCCCACCTCGGCCCTAAAAAGACCGACGGGTCGGTAGCGCTTGGATTCGCAAAGCACTGCTCCATCAAGAACCAGTAGTCCTCGGTGACATCGTCAGTCATCGAGTAATAGAGCTTTGGCATAGGAAACTCCTCGAACACCGACAGGAATCTGTAGATGAGCACTTCACGTTTCGAGTGTTGTCCGAGCCTTTTCATGACACATCGATGCTGCCTGCCCCCGGCATTGAATGCTAGCGAGTAGATGCCTGGATCCGACCAATGGAAACCAGGCTCGTCCGCAAGTTCTTCCATCACAGATCCGTCGATGGAATCTGCAATGCCCCGGCCGCGCAGGACCGTGATCAAGACATCACGAAGCTCAGAGGTATCAGCTACCGGTTGGTCCCTCCCTTATCCAGGCCCAAGCCCAAGCCCGGAAGGGGGGACACTCTGCAGTGTCATCACGCCCCACAATGCTCCTCGTCCCCCATCTGTGCAGATGAAACCTAAACGGGATCTCGCCATATGCGAAGCGTAGCCTGAAGGCCCTGGAGAGGGACAGGCTTGGGCTGCTCCAGAGATAGACTGAGAACTGAGCAGCCTTCACTGTTCCGATCAGCCGAGCGCTTTGGCCGACTGCAGGATCTGTTTGGGGATGCTCAGGTAGGCCGTGCAGTCCATGCCCAGAGACGCCGCCTGGCCAATGCGAGCATCACCAGCTGCACCCACAAGGATGAAGGCTTCTTCGAGGCTCATCTCTAGTCCCTTGGATAGCATCCTCACCATATCATGTGTGGCTTGGCGAATGGCCTTCTCCAATGTGGGTGCATTAGCACAGGTGCACCATGCATCGGGCATCTCGATCACTGGTCTCTTCCATCCAAGTCCCTTGTGTAGTGTCACCTGCACCATCACATCGGCAGCGATGTCGAGTCCGCCACCATTGAGCTCCCCATCTCCCATTCGAGCGTGCACATCGCCAATCGCCAACAAGCCTCCCGGCGTCGAGACGGGAAGAAAAACCGTCGATCCGGTGATGGC
>Ga0180430_10001647_pt1 | contig 21349 bp, 14 predicted proteins | sample SS_ome_9_FD_132999 | JGI IMG/M metagenome (GOLD analysis project Ga0180430, IMG submission 132999) | Hypersaline lake sediment archaeal communities from the Salton Sea, California, USA - SS_1_S_2 metaG | ecosystem: Environmental > Aquatic > Non-marine Saline and Alkaline > Hypersaline >... | reverse complement strand
GGACGCGGCCCGCTCGCGGCCCCTGCGTCCCGAGCAATATCAGTTCGCGCCCGTGGTGATCGGCGTCGATCCCGCGTGGTCGGGCGATGACGCGCTTGAAATCGTCATGCGGCAGGGGTTGTTCTCGAAGTCGCTGGCCACCCTGCCCAAGAACGACAACGATATCGAGGTGGCGAACATGATCGCGCGCTTCGAGGTCGAGCACAAAGCCGATGCGGTGTTCATCGACGCGGGCTATGGCACCGGGATCGTCTCGGCGGGCCGCACGATGGGCCGCAACTGGCAACTGGTCTGGTTCTCGGGAAAGCCCTCGGATCCGGGCTATTTCAACAAGCGCGCCGAGATCTGGGGCGAGATGAAGAAATGGATCAAGGAAGGCGGCGCGATCGACCCGAACGACGAGGATCTGTATCAGGATCTGATCGGGCCCGAAACCGTGCCGCGCCTCGACGGCAAGATCCTGCTCGAAAGCAAGCAAGACATGAAGGATCGCGGCCTGCCCTCGCCGAACAAGGGCGACGCGCTGGCGCTGACGTTCGCCGCGCCTGTCGCCAAGCGCGAGACGCCGATTGGCACGAATGTCGCTGGCACCGCGACGATGGCCGAGGATTACAATCCGTTCGATTGATGTGAGCGCGGCGCCGAGCGATCAACCTCGGCGGCCCGCGCCCTGACGGGTCTTGATGTGTCAGGGCGATCCGCGCTCGGCGGCAATCATAGATCGCAGCCGTGTTGAGATCAAGCAGGCTCGCCGGGTTCGCCCCACATCACGCAGTCAATCGCCACGACCGCGATCGCGGGTCGATGCGGTTCAACATCGGCAGCGTGACCTCGATCGCGTAGGCGTAACAATCCTGCTCGTTGCTTTGTGCGGCGCCGCCAAACGCAGCGCAGACGCCTGTTTCGAGAGAACAGGCCAGAACGATACTCGTAAACAGCATGGGGTGCCCCTTTCATCTGTTGCGATAATATCAACAATGCGGTTTCAGACCTCATGCTGTCAACACTGGCGTTCGCGCGGGCAACCATTCATGCGTAAGCCTGCCACGCAAAGCCATGAAAATGGAGCCATGAATATGTGCCTGAGCCGTCCGAGCGTTCCGCCGCCACCTCCACCGCCGCAACTGCCGCCCGAGCGCGCAGCGCAGGCCCGCCCCGATGGTGGCGCCGTCCGTTCCGCAGCCGAGCGCCGCGCAACCGAACGCATGGGCGCCCGCCCGTCTGGCTCTGGCCCGATCGGATCCGGCTCTGGCGCAATGTCCACCATCCTGACCTCGCCGCAGGGCGCGCTCTCGATGGCCGCAACCGACCGTAAAACCCTGCTGGGACAGTAAGCCGTGCGCACAAACGAAACCAAGCGGCAGTATCACGATCGGCGCCTGAACGCGCTGAAGTCCATGCGCAACCCGTGGGAAGCGCACTGGCTCGAACTGTCGGAATACACCGCACCGTCGCGCCTGCGCCTGCTGATCCGCGAGAACGAGGGCCGCCCGAGCCGCAAGAAGATCGTGGACAGCACGGGATCGTTCGCGCTGCGCACGCTGGCCTCGGGGATGCACTCGGGGATTACCTCGCCCGCGCGCCCGTGGTTTCGCCTGACCACCTTCGATCCCGATCTCAAGGATTTCGCGCCGATCAAGCAATATCTGGCGCAGGTCGAGACGCGGATGCGCGAGGTGTTCCAAGCCTCGAACATCTACAACGCCTTTCACACCGGCTATGGGGATCTCGGCCTGTTCGGTCAATCCTGCTCGCTGCTGGTCGAGGACGAGGACAGCGTGATCCGCATGATCCCGCTCCTGCATGGCTCGTTCTGGCTCGCTCGCGATCACCGTGGCCGTGCAACGACGCTGTATCGCCAGTTCGAGTGGACGGTCGAGAAGATCGTGGCGCGCTTTGGCTACGACAAGTGCTCGAACACGATCAAGAACTGCTACGACAAGGGCGATTACGACGAGCGTTTCGTGATCAATCACGCGGTCGAGCCGCGCATGGAGCGCGACCCGTCCAAGATCGACAAGCGCAACAAGCCGTTCCTGTCAAACTATTGGGAAGATGGCGGCCCGCGCGGAGGCGATCTGCTCGAAGAAAGCGGGTTTGACAGCAACCCGATCGTCGCGCCGCCGTGGGAACTGGTGGCCGAGGACAGCTACGGGATCTCGCCGGGCATGGATGCCCTGCCCGATGTGAAGATGCTTCAGGTGATGCAGCTTCGCGCAGGCGAGGCGATCGAGAAGAAAGTGCGCCCGCCGATGACGGGCCCGATCTCGATGAAGAACAACCCCGCTTCGCTAATGCCCGGATCCGTGACCTATGTGGACGACCCGACGGGCCGCGCCTATCGCCCCGCGATCGAGGTCAACCTGTCCCTGACCGAACTCGAACACAAGATCGGCGAGGCCAATCGCCGGATCGAGCGCGCCTATTACGCCGACCTGTTCCTGATGCTGGCGAACATGGAGGGGATCCAGCCGCGCAACACGTTCGAGATCGCCGAACGCAAGGAAGAAAAACTCCTCGCGCTCGGGCCCGTGCTCGAAAACATCTACAACAATCAGCTTGCGCCGACGATCGACCGCACGTTCGAGATCATGAACACGCGCGGGATGCTGCCGCCGCCGCCCGAGGAATTGCAGGGCACCGAACTGAAGATCGAATACATCTCGATGCTGGCTCAGGCGCAGAAGGCCGTCTCGACCGGCTCGATCGAGCGCCTGTTCTCGTTCGTCGGCAATCTCGCCGCCGCGAACCCGAACGTGCTCGACAAGATCGACATGGACGAGGGCGTCGATATCTACGGCGACCTTCTCGGCGCACCGCCCGCGCTGATCGTGCCCGATGACGACGTGGCCGCGCTGCGTCAACAGCGTGCGCAACAGGCACAGGCCGCCGCTCAGGCACAGGCCGCCGCGCAGGCCGCACCCGCGATGAAACAGACCGCCGAGGCCGCGCGCGTATTGTCCGAGACCGATGACGGGAACGGTCAGTCGCTGCTCAATAGATTGGGTCTGTCATGACCGATAATCCCGAGCGGTTGATTGAACAACCATCCAAGATGCAAGCATTGGATCGAGACCAAGCCGCCCTCGATTTGGAGGCGGTGCTGCGATTACCGCAAGGTCGCCGCGTCATGCTGCGGATACTGGAACGATGTGGGCTCTATCGAAACGCCTTCTCCGGTTCATCGCACGAAACGACGGCCCTGCGGTTGGGCGAACAGAACGTCGGCCTCTGGCTGATCGCCCAGATGGAGAATGTGGGGCCGAGCGAATATCCGCGCCTTCTGTTGGAGGCGTCACGTTTGAGGGAAAACGAGAAGGAAAAAGTGGATGTTTTGGATCCTGAAGAATAAAGGCCCGGTGTTTAACGCGGAAGATGGAACGGGCGCTGCTGCGCCCGAAGGCGGCGAGGCGGCTGCCGCAAGCGTTTTGACCACCGAGGCCACCGAAGGCGATACGCCACCTGCTGCCGGTGAAGGCGAAGGCCAGACCCAAGGCCAGACCGAAGGCGAAGGCGAGGGCGAAGGCGAAGGCACGCCCGATCCGAGCGATATCGTTCCCGAGGACGGCAAGTATGCGCTGACGATGCCCGAGGGCGTCGAGGTCGATCAGGAACTGCTCGATGCCCTGAGCCCCGAGTTCAAGGAATTGGGCCTGACCACCAAGCAGGCGCAGGCTCTGGCCGACAAGTTCATCGCCTCGCAACAGGCGAAGGTCGAAGGCGCGCAGGCGAAGTTCGCCGAGACCGTCTCGAACTGGGTCGATCAGGCAAAGAAAGATCCCGAGATCGGCGGCGCCAAGTGGGACGGCACCGTCAAGAACGCGTCTGGCGTGGTTTCGCGGTTCGGCACGCCCGAACTCAAAGAATTTTTGAACACTTCGGGGGCGGGCAACCACCCCGAATTGATCCGTTTCATGGCTAAGGTCGGGGCTATGATCGGCGAAGATAATCCGGCCATCAGTGAAAACCCCGGACGGGTGCAGACAAAGGACACCGCGTCCATTCTGTATCCCGACGACAAACCGAAAGGGTAATGAGCGATGGCTACTCTGGCCTCTAACTACCTGAACCTTATTGATGTTCACAAGCAAGCCGATCCCAAGATCGGCGAAGTGATCGAAGTTCTGAAGCGTCAGAACCCGATCCTCGACGACGCCGTTGCGATGGAATGCAACATGGGTGCAACGCACCGCCATGTCATTCGCACCGGCCTGCCGACCCCTGCGTGGGGCCGCCTCTATCAGGGGATCCCGCAGTCCAAGTCGCAGACCCAACAGGTCGATGACACCACCGGCTTCCTCGAAGCGCGGTCGGGCGTTGATACGCGCGTTCTCGACATTTCCAAGAACCCCGCCGCGCTGCGTCTCGGCGAGGCTCAGTCGCACCTCGAAGCCATGAACCAAGAAATGGCGACCGGGATGTTCTACCACGACACCGCCACCACCCCCGAGAAGTTCAAAGGTCTCGCGGCGCGCTTTGGTTCGCTCGGCGGCGGCGCGGCTGGAAACCAGATCGTTGACGGCGGCGGCACCGGCTCCGACAACACCTCGATCTGGATGGTGACTTGGGGCGATCACGCCTGCCACCTGCTCTATCCCGAGGGCACCCGCGCTGGTGTGAACCGTCAGGACAAGGGCGAACAGCGCGTCACCGACGAGAACGGCAACGCCTACTACGTCAAGGAAGAAACCTTCACTTGGCACATGGGCATGGCCGTCAAGGATTGGCGCTATGTGAGCCGCATCGCGAACATCGACGTGTCCAACATGCTGGCTGGCTCCGTGGATCTCTACGCGCTGATGCGCAAGGCGTTCTACAAGCTGCAATCCCGCCGCATGGACGCGCAGAACTCGCGCATTGCGATCTACTGCAACCGCGACGTGATGGAAGCCCTCGATGGTCTGGCAGTCGGCAACGGCTCCGGCGCGAACGGCGCTCTGCGCCTGACGCCTCGCGAGATCGAAGGCCGCGAGGTCATGACCTATCGCGGTATCCCGATCCGCGAAACCGATGCGCTCCTCAACACCGAGGCCCGCGTCGTCTGATGACCTGATTTCGGCGCGGTGACAGGCCGCGCCGAACCCTCCACCGAAAGGAACTGGAACCATGATCTTCGATAAAACCCTCCTGTTCTCGGACGCACAGGCCATCACCGCGACGGCTGCATCCACGAACATCATCGACCTCGGCGCGACCGGCACCGTTTACGGCGCGGCTGCGGCACTGACCCGCGATGTCGGCAAGGGCAACCGCCTGCCGATCAATATCCAAGTGGTCGAGGCCTTCAACAACCTGACCTCCCTCACGGTTTCCGTGCAGGTGGACAGCGTTGAAAACTTCGGCTCGCCCAAGACCATCGCGTCCCAGACGATCGCTTTGGCCGATCTCGTGGCTGGAAAGGTGTCCTCGCTGAACTTCGTTCTGCCCGGCGCCGACGAGCGTTATCTGCGCGTTCATTACGACGTGACCGGCACTGCGCCGACCACGGGTAAAGTGACCGCAGGTATCGTTGCTGCGGTGCAGTCGAACGGCGTCGATTTCTGATCGGGTGAAGTATGGCGAAGCCTGAACAGAACGGCATTGAAGTCATCGCCAAGGCGCGTGGTCACTACGGTGGCAAGGTGCGCGAAGAAGGCGAACGCTTCACGGTCACGGGCGAAACCAAGATCGGCTCGTGGATGCAGCCGGTCGAGGTCAAGCCCGCGCCAAAGCCCGAACCCAAGCCCGAGCCCAAGCAGGCACCGGTCAAGGGTGACGACATTTAAACCGACGGGGCGGCTTCGGTCGCCCCCTCGTTTCAATGAGAGGGTGCCTCGATGACCTCGCAAGTGGCGATCTGCAATCTCGCGCTGTCGAACCTCGGCAAAGCGAACATCTCCTCGCTCGACGAGGCCAGCGCCGAGGCCAAGGCGTGCAAGCAATTCTATGAGCACACGCTCAACACCATCCTGCAAGGATATCCGTGGCTGTTCGCGCGCAAGACCGCAGCGATGGCAAAGGTCACGAACACCAAGTCGAACCGTTGGCTCTACGCCTATTCGCGGCCCGTCGATTGCCTGAAGATCGTGCGCGTGGTCGGCGAACTCGGCCTCGATTATCTGCGCTATGACGAGGCGTCCACCAAGGCGGGCGGCCACGATTACACGATCGAGGGCGATCTGATCTATACGGGGATCGACCCCGCCTATCTCGAATACACCCGCGAGTTCTCCGATCCGACCAAGTTTCCGCCCCTGTTCGTGGATGCGGTTTCGTGGGCGCTGTCGGCGCGGCTGGCAATGCCGCTCACGCGCGATCCCAAGCTGCGCGCGGACGCCCTGCAAATGGCGCGCATGGCGCACGACGAGGCCGCCGCGTCCGATGCGAACGAGATCCGCAACGTGTCGGACAGTCCAGCCGAATGGAACGAGATCCGCGAGCCTGACTACCTGACGAACCGCAAGGTGCGCGATGTCTGAATTGCGCGCCTATCAGCCTTCGTTCACTGCCGGGGAACTGTCGCCTGCGCTTTGGGCGCGCGTCGATCTGGCGAAATACGCGGTCGGCCTCAAGAAGGCCAGAAACGTGTTCATCCACCCGCACGGCGGCGTCTCGAACCGGGCTGGCTTGCAGTTCATAAACGAGGTCAAGACGAGCGCGTCACGCGTGCGCCTGATCCCGTTCCAGTTCAACACCGAACAATCCTATGTCTTGGAATTTGGCGATCTCTACATGCGCGTCTATCGCGACGGCGGCCTGATCCTGTCGGGCGGCCTGCCTTACGAGATCGCAACGCCCTTCACCGCGAGCGAGGTCGAGGCCTTGGTGTTCGCGCAGGAAGCCGACGTGATGTATATCTGCCACGTCAATCACGCGCCGCGCAAACTGAGCCGTCTGGCCGATGACAACTGGTCTTTGACCGCGCCGACCTTCGCGCCCTCGAACGCCGCTCCGGGCTCGGTTTCGGCCACGGCGACCGTCGGATCGGGATCCACGACCTACCGCTACAAGGTGTCGTCGGTGTCGTCCGCGACGGGCGAGGAAAGCCTGCCGTCGAGCGAGGCGTCCACGACGAACGACCTGACGATCGCGGGCAACAAGAACACGGTGTCTTGGGCCGCCGTATCGGGCGCCGAGCGATATATCGTCTACAAGGAAGATAACGGCGTTTTCGGCTATATCGGCGGCACCTCGGGCACCTCGTTCGTGGACGAGAACATCACCGCCGACCTCGCCGACACGCCGCAGACCGGATACAATCCGTTCGTCGGCACCGGAAACTATCCGCGCTGCCTGACCTTCATGGAACAGCGTCTGGTGTTCGGATCGACGCTGAACAACCCGCAAGCCTGCTGGTTCTCGCAATCGGCAAACTATGAGAATTTCGGGTTCTCGCGCCCGCGCAAGGACAGCGACGGGTTCGAGTTTCGGATCCGCGCCCGTCAGGTGAACGAGATCCGTGGCCTGATGCCCGCCTCGCGCGGCCTGATGGTGCTGACCTCGGGCGGCGAATGGATCGTCTCGGGCGGCGAACAGGGCTATCTCTCGCCCGATCAGATCGTGATCAAGCCGCAATCCTATCGCGGATCCTCGAACGTCCAGCCGATCGTGGTCGGCAACACGGTTCTGTTTGCGCAGGAACGCGGCGGCGTGGTGCGCGATTTCTCCTATGAGTTCGCCGAGGACAATTTCACCGGCAAGGATCTGACCATCCTCGCGCGCCACCTGTTCGAGACCAAGGCGATCAAGGCGTGGGCCTATTCGCAGGCGCCCTATTCGATCATCTGGTGCGTCCTGAACGACGGCACGATGGTGTCCTTGACCTATATCAAGGAACACGATGTCTGGGGATGGACACGCCACGAGACCGATGGCGCGTTCGAGGACGTGACCGTGATCGGCGAGGGCGAGGAGGATGTCGCCTATTTCGTGGTCAACCGCACGATCGGCGGCGCGACCAAGCGATACATCGAGCGGATGCACACGCGCGAGTTCTCGGACGTGCGCGATGCGTTTTTCGTCGATAGCGGCCTGACCTATTCGGGATCCGCAGCGACCTCGATCTCGGGCCTGTCGCACCTCGAAGGCGAGACCGTGGTGGCGCTCGCGGACGGCAATGTCGTGCGCAACCTGACCGTCACGAGCGGGTCGATCACGTTGCCGTTTGCCGCCGCGAAGGTGCATGTCGGCCTGCCATACGACGCCGCGATCACGACGCTCGATCTCGATCTCGGCATGATGCGCGGGCTCGGCACGGTGCAGGGCCGGTCGAAAACGATCTCCGAGGTCACGTTCCGCGTCGAGAAAACACGCGGGATCTGGCTCGGCACGAGCGACGAGACGCGCGAAAGCGGCAAACTGATCGAGTGGAAACAGCGCGCGAACGAGGCGTGGAGCGACCCGATCGACATGTATACGGGCGATTTCAACATGACGCCGATCGCCGATTGGACGAACGGCGGCAACATCGTCGTCAAGCAGTTCGATCCCCTGCCGATGACCATCCTCGCCGTCATGCCAGACGTGACGCTCGGTCGATGAATGGCTGTGGATCTCAAGATAGTCGAGGCCGATGAAGCGCACATCGCCACCATCGCCGAAAGGATGCGCCAAGCCGATCGGGACGAGGTTCTGGCGTCGGGTGGCCGCTCGCCTTCCGATGCTCTCTCGCGGTCGCTTTCCATGTCATCGCAGGCATGGACGGCGATTATAGACGGACAGCCTGAAGTCATGTTCGGCGTGGGCGATATCAACGTCCTGACAGGGACGGGATGTCCTTGGTTGCTCGGCACCGATGCGGTGCGCGATCACTACCGCCTGTTTCTGCGTCAGTCGCTCAGGTGGAAAGAACAACTATTGAGCCGTTATGAAGTCCTGAAGAACGCCGTCGATGATCGCAACGAGGTCTCGAAGCGGTGGCTTCAGTGGATGGGCTTTACGCTTTACGAGCCGATGCCATTGGGGGTCAACGGGGAGCCCTTCCGGCTCTTTGAAATGAGGCGCTGACAATGTGCGAACTGATGACAGCCTTGACGATCGCATCGAGCGCCATTGGTGCGGTCGGAGCCATTCAGCAAGGCAATGCGCAGGCCGCCGCAATGCAGGCCCAAGCGAACGCCGCGACCTACAATGCGCAGGTCGCCGACATGAACGCGAAGATCGAGGATCGCCGCGCGCGCGACGCCTTGGAGCGCGGTCAGGAAGAAGAACAGCGCCTGCGTCTACAGGCTGCGCAGCTTCAGGGACGCCAGCGCGCCGCAATGGCCGCGAACGGCGTCGATCTCGGGTTCGGCTCGCCGCTCGACACCATCCTCGACACCGCCGTCATGGCCGAACGCGATGCTCTGCGCGTGCGCCGGGCGGCTGCGAACGAGGCATACGATTTCGATATGCGCGCCACCAACATGCGCGCCGATGCCAACCTTGGCCGAATGAACGCAGCGTCGAGCCGTGCGGGCGCAAGCGCCGCGCGAACCGCCGGATATCTGAACGCGGCTGGAACCGTGCTCGGCGGCGCCGGTGATGCCGTGCGCTACAACCGAATGTATGGGTGAATAGATGCCGATCGTCCCTGAATATCAGCAACAGGTTCGTGACCGTCCGATCTTGCAGGCGAATTTCACGACGCGCGCGAGCGCCGACGACATGGGCGCCGCCGAGGCGCGCGGTCAGGCCGCGATCGGGCAGGGGCTTCAGAATGTCGGGCGCGGGCTCGGGCAGATGGCCGATGCCTTGGAACAGGTGCGCAGGATCGAGGATGCGACCGCCGCCTCCGAGGCCGAAAACCAGTTTCTCGATTGGGCGCGTGAGGCGCGCTACGGGCCGAACGGATACATGAACCTCGAAGGCCGCGCCGCCGTCGAGGGCCGTGCCGCGTTCGAGCAATCCCTCGAACAGGCCCGCACGCGTTTCAGCGAGAATTTGTCGCCGAGCGCAGCGCGGATCTACAACGATCGCGCAACGAGCCTCGTGAACTCGATGCTCGACACCGCCGTGCAGCATCAGGGCCGCGAGCGCGGCGCATGGGTGCGCGACACGTCCGAGCAAAGGATCACCGCGTTCGCGAACGAGGCGCTGGCAGGATACCGCGACCCGTCTGTCGTGGCCGAAAACATCGACCTCGGGATCTCCGAACTGCGCACGCGCGGCGAACTCGAAGGCTGGGACGCCGACGCCCTGCGCGCACGCGAGGACGCGTTTGTCTCGGGCGTTCACAAGAACATCGCGCTGCGTTTGGCTCAGGATGACCCGCTCGCTGCCGATACTTATGTGCGCGAGCACGAGGATGTCCTGACCGGATCCGATCAATACGATCTCGAACGCTCGATCGGCACCGCCGTGCGCGAGGCCGAGGCCGCCACGATCGCCGACGATATCCTGACGGGCGGTCGCACGATGGAAACAGCCGAGGGCGAGACCACAGCAATGGCAGGCCCGACACAGGCGCGCGCCTTCCTGCGCGATCGCCTGACCGCGCCCGATCGCGTGGGCGATGTCGATGGCCTCGATCAAAGTTTCGCCATGAACCTCGCCGCGCTGATCGACGACGCGCCTCCGGGGATCCGCGAGGGTCTGGGAATTTTGTCGGGCTATCGCTCGGCGGATCGGCAGGCGGGGATCATCGCCCGCAACATGAACGAATATGGTTTCAGCGCGCAGGATCGCGCGGCTTGGGAGGCCGACGTGGCCGCTCTCGGGGCCGTTGCGGCTGGCCGTCGCTGGGCAACGCGCTTCTCGAACGCGGGTCTGCGCGCGAATATCGGCCTTCCGGGCGGATCGCGCCACCAGCACGGGCAGGCGGTCGATCTGTCTTGGAACGGCGGCGCTTTCGCCAATGCGCCGCAGGAAGTGCAGGATTGGGTTCACGAGAACGCGGGCCGCTACGGCATGACGTTCCCGATGGATCACGAGCCTTGGCACATCGAGCCCGTGGGCGCGCGCTCTGGAACCGTGGCGCCCGCCTCCGAGGCCGTGTCGCCGCGCGCGACAATGCCGTCCGCATCGAGCGTGAGCGAACGCCTTGCCGGGATCACCGATCCGCGTGTGCGCGATCTGGTGCAGGCCCGATTGAACTCGATGACCGAGGCGGCGGCGAAAGCGCAGCGCGAGGCGCAGCGCGCAGCCGAGGCCGAACTCTGGCGCTACATCGAAGGCGGCGGCACGCCCGACGACGCGCCGCAGGACGTGCGGATCGCGGCAGGCATGTCGTCGGTGTCCTCGGCATGGTCGTATGTCGAGAACCGCGCCCAACGCGGCGAGCCCGAGGACGACGAGGTGCTTGTCTACAACATGCGCCGCTATGCCGCCGAGAACCCGCAGGAATTTGCGCAACTCAACCTGTTTGAATACCGCGACACGCTGTCGGACAGCACGTTCAAGGAACTGACCGATCTTCAGACCTCGGCGCTCGGCGATGCCCGCCAGACGCGCGAGGCAAGCATGAACCTGACCTCGGCCTTTTCGCAGGCAACGCAGACACTCGAAGCCCTCGGGATCACGCCAACGGGCAAGGACGGATCGCAGCGCGTCGAGGCCGAGCGCCAGATCGCGCAATTCAACAACATGCTGACCCGCGAGATGCAGCGTTTCCGCGATGCGAACGACGGCGCGCAGCCCGGTCAGAGCGACATTCAGGAAATGATCAACCGCCTCGCCGTGCGCGTGGTGATCGAGGAGCCCGGACGGTTCTTCGGCACGCGCGAAACCGAGACCTTCATGTTCGAGGCGGGCCGTCTTGGCGACCTCGGCGGCGGTCGCACGGCGCGGGTCGAGTATTCATACGACGAGATCCCGCTCGCCGACCGTATCGAGATCGAGGCGGCGCTCGCCGCGCAGAACAACGGTCAGGTGCCGAGCGAGGAAGAAGTCGAGGCGGTCTACGAGCAATATATTACGTCTGCATATTTCGGGGCGCCCGACGCAGCCGAGCAATAATACGGAGAGAGAATTTTGACCACGATCGCGGAGTTTCTGGCGCAGCGTGCGCGCGAAGATCAAAACCGTAACGCTGCGGCGGCTGGCCTCGTGGTCGGATCTGTCACCCAAAGCCCCGACGAGGTTGCAGGTGACATGCGCCTCGCGCGCGAGTTTACCGAGATCAGTGGCCGCCCCGTCACGCCCGAGATCGTGCGCGACAACCGCCCCCTGTTTCAACAGCGCGTCGAGACGTTCCGCACGGGCACGGTGCTGTCGGGATCTCCCAAGCTGTCGGCATGGCTTCAGAACCCGCAGAACGCGGCGCTGGCCCGCGATGATATCGAGGGAATGTCGTGGTGGGAACGCACCGGCACCGCCTTCGAGATGGGCGAGGCGACCGCGATCCAGCAAGGCCAGAACCTGACGCGCGATCTTTCCGTCGCAGCCGAGCGCGGCGCGCTGGGCCGTGGTCTCGATCAGCTTCGCGATGCGGTCGATCAGAACCTTTTGACCCGCGATGACGGCACGCCGAACGCGCTGGGTCGCCTGACCAACATCGCGCGCGAGCGCGCCATGCAGTCGGACGGGATGCCGCGCCAGATGGTCGGCGGCCCCGACGTGACGCCGCAGGAACGCGCGGTCGCGATCTCCGAACAGGATTTCAATCTGTTCTACGAGGGCGCGGCGCGCACGCTCGAACAGCTACGCGAACAGGGTTTCGAGCCGATGTCCTACCGCGATGTGCGCGGTCTGGGATCGGGCTTGCAGTTCTTCGCCGAAAACCTCGGCATGTCGCTGCCTCAGATGCTCTCGACGTTCGCCTCGGGCGGCTTTGCGCCGATCGTCACCGCGCTCACGCAGGGCGGCGAGGCCAACGCCGAACTGGCCGAGCGCACCGATCTCGATCCCGACACGCGGGCGCAGATTGCGCTCGGAACGGGCATTGTCATGTCGGGCCTCGAATTTATCGGCCTCGGTCGGATCTTCGCTGCCGTGCCTGCCGGTCAGGTCGCAAACGAGATCATCGAGGGCACGATCGTCGATCGGCTTGTGAGCAACGGCCTGTCTCAGGCCACGGGCCGCGTATTGAACGCCGCGATCACCGAAGGCACCACCGAAGCCCTGCAAGAGGGTCTGGTGATGACTGTCACGGAACTCTCGGGCGGGGAATATACCGCCGAGGAAGTGCGCGAGCGCCTGCTGCAAGCCTTCACGGCGGGCGGTGCGGTCGGTGGCGGCCTGCGCGGCGGTGTCGAGGCTTCGAGCGCCACGGCGCGGCGCCTGACGCGCGACGAGGAACGTGCGGCTGGTGCGTCCAGCGATGCAGACCGCGTGCGCCAAATGAGCGAACGGGCCGCGCAGTCACGGGTTCGTGAACGCGCGCCCGAGGCGTTCCGCGAGTTCGTCGAGCGCGCCGCCGACGGCACGCCTGTCGAGAACGTCTATGTGCCCGCCGAGCGGTTCGTCGAGTATTTCCAATCGCAGGGCGTTGATCCGTTTGAACTGGCCGATGCGCTGTCTGGCGTATCCTCGCAGGATCTGCGCGATGCCGTGGCAACGGGCGGCGATCTTCAGATCCCGACGGCAACCTATGCCTCCGAGATCGCGGGCTCCGAATATGACAGCTTCCTCGCCGAGAACATGCGGTTCGATCCCGACGGGATGACCGTGTTCGAGGCGCAGGAATGGGAGACCATGAAGGCGGATCTGTTGGCCGAAGCCTATTCCGAGATGGAGGCAATGCGTCAGGAGGACGAGGCCTATCGGTCTTACGAACAGGAAATTTACGACACGATGGTGTCGCGTTTGCGCGTCGCGGGCCGATCGACCGATGTGGCGACGAACGAGGCGCGGGTCTACGCAGCGTTCTACCGCACGATGGCCGAACGCTCGGGCATGACGATGGACGATTTCATGCGCGCCTATCCCCTGCCGCAGGTGCAGGGCGACGTGCCGCAGGGGATGCAGCTTCGCAACGTGGACGAACTGAACCGCACGCTGGCCGAGGCGCGGGCGCTGCGCACGCTCGCGACCGATCGGCGGCAGACGCTTCTCGAATGGATCTCGGACTATGGCGGGATCGAGGATCGCGGCGGCGAACTGCGCGCGCGCGATGCCGAGGTGATCCGCCGTGGCCGTGGCCGCTCGAACCTGCGCCTTGCGCGCGATTTCTCGGGCGAGGGTCAGGCCTCGATGTTCGGCGCTGGCGAGGCCTCGGGCCGCCGCTTTGGCCCCGATGACGTGGCGCAGGCCGCGATCGAGGCGGGGTTCATGGCGGATGATCCGATCGTGATGGAATATCAGGAAGCGATGCGGACGGGCCGCGAGGTGCCGGATATCACGCGCGCCCTGTATGAGGCGATCGACCGCGAACTGCGCGGCGAAACACAGTTCTCGCAGTTCGATCAGCGCGACGAACAGATCGACCGCGATCAAATGCTGGCCGACATGGAGGAATATCTGTCTCGGATCGGTGTGTCGCTCGATGATGACGACGCGACCATCCGCGCCGCGATGGAGGCCGACAGCGCCGAGCGTGGGCGGATGTATGGGCAGGATGGCCGGATCAGGACGGACAGCGAGGCGTTCCGGCAGTGGTTCGGCGACAGCAAGGTGGTCGATGCCGAGGGTAAGCCGTTGGTGGTTTATCATGGCACTGATGCGGATTTTGAGGCGTTTGATCCTGCGTTTTTGGGGGAGACGACCCGAGCCACATCCTCAAAAGCTGGGTTCTTTTTTACAGACGATGCCGTTACCGCGCGCAGTTACGCCGATCACGCTGGCATGGTCGCTCCGGTTCAGAGGCTTATGGAGGAAGCCGATCGCCTTGGTGACATGGGCGATTGGGACGGTTACGACGCAAAAATAATTCAGGCCGAGGAACTGGAAGCGGCGACCTCTCGCGACGCAGGGCAAGTCATTGTTGCGACGTATCTTTCAATTCAAAACCCCTTGGAGTTTGACGCTCAGGGTGAAGTCCCTGACGGAATACCGGGGGGCATTAACGGGTTGATTGATCGCGCCCGCGCGGAGGGCCGGGATGGAGTTATCATCCGCAACCTTGACGACGCCGCTGGTTTGTCAAATCAGGTTGCCGATCATTACATCGCCTTCTCCCCCACGCAGATCAAGTCCGTGAACAACCGGGGCACGTTCGACCCGGAGGATCCGAGGATTTTGTATCAGGGGGCGAACGAGGCCGCGCCTGAATACGCCGTAAAACCCCCGAAAAAACTCTGGCGCGGTGTCGTCACGGGTGAGCAGGCCGACGGCTCTGAGGGCCTTGGCACCTTCATGCTTGGCCGTGGCCTGTATTCCTCGCCCGACAAGAAATTCGCCGCGATGTATGGCAAGCCGCAGGAGGTCAGCATCGAAGATGGCTGGCCTCGCAATCCGCTTGTCCTGCGCGGGCAGGCAACCGGGCCGGATCTTTTCCGCGACTATGTGATGAAGAACTCCGGCTTCCGCAACATGCGGGAGTTTAACCGGGCGTATCCAGATCCGGGCGATTGGGTGCGGTCGCTTGGGTTCGACGGCGTGATCGCAGGCGACGAGGTGGTGAGGTATGCCGCTCCCGAGCGCCCCGCCATGGCCTCCCTGCTGGCCGACGCGCGCGAGCGCATTGCGCGCAAGGAGACCGTCTCCGAAAGTTTGGCCGCTTCGGGCGACCCTGTGCTGTTTAGAACATCGGACGGTCGCCGCGCAATGGCCGGGCCGGATATGTCCAAGCCGGGCGGTTTTCGGCTGACATATGTGGGCGACGACGGCCAGCCGTCCGGTCACTCCGAGTTTGCCTCGATGCGTGACGCAATCCGCCGTGCGCTGGATGACGGCTTCGATCCGGTTCTGGGCCGCACCTACAACCAACCCGCATACCACGGCTCGCCGCCCTTATTCCAAGAACAGCGCGGCTCGATCCGCTTCCCCGCCGCCGGGATCGGCAACGGCGACACGGTGATCAGCCTGTTCCGTCAGGCCGACCTCTCGACATTGCTGCACGAAAGCGGGCATTTCTTCCTGACCGTCATGCAGGATCTGGCCTCGCGCGGCGACGAGAACGCGATCAAGGAGATCGGGCTCGTCCGCGACTGGTGGCGCTCCAATGCCGACGCTGTTGCGAAAGACGCAATGCGCGTGATGACCGATGTGGAAATCACCGCCGACGATGTGATCGCAGCACTCGACAACGGCACGACCGGCGACGCGATGAAGGACAGCGCGGTCGATGTCGGAATGCAGGAACAGGCCGCCCGCGCCTTCGAGGCGTATCTGATGGAGGGCAAGGCGCCGTCGGCGGATCTGCGCTCGGTGTTCGAGAAGTTCCGCGCGTGGCTGGTGTCGGTCTACAAGTCGATCCGTGGCCTGAACGTCGAGATCTCGGACGAGATGCGCGGCGTGTTCGACCGGATGCTCGCCACCGACGAGGAGATCGAGAAGGCCCGTATCGCTTCGGGCGAGACCGCGCCGCTCTTTGCGAGCGCCGAGGAAATGGGCCTGACCGATGAACAATACCGCGCCTTCCTCGACCTGAACGAGAAAGCCCGCGCCGATGCGGCGGCAAAGGTTCTCGCCGAGACGATGGAGCCGATCCGCCGCGAGACGCAGAAATGGTATCGCGCCGAGCGCGAGAAGGTGCGCGCCGAGGTCGAGCGCGAGATCAACGGCTTCCGCCAATACCGCGCGTTCGAGTGGATGGCGAACCGTCGCTGGCTTGGTGACGGCAAGCCCGAGGCGCTGCCCGATGTGCGGCTGTCCAAGCAGGCGTTGATCGACCGCTACGGCGAGGGCGTCCTGAAAACCCTGCCGCGCGGCAAATACACGGTCTATGCGGTCGATGGCGGCATGGATCCCGATGATGCTGCCGGTTTCTTCGGGTTCTCGTCGGGCGACGAGATGGTAAAGATGTTGGAGCAATCGCCACCGCGCAAGCAGGCGATCGAGGATCAGACCGATCGCGTGATGTATGAGCGCCACGGCGACCCGTTGAACGACGGCTCGATCCAAGAACAGGCGCTCGCGTCGGTGCATGGCGATGTGCGTGGCCGCGTGATCGAGACCGAACTGAAGGCGCTGGCCGATGTGGCGGGCCTCGATGTGCCGATGACGCACCGTCAGGCGCGCGAGATCGCCCGCGAGACGCTGGCCCGCACCAAGGTGCGCGATGCCCTGCGCACGGGCCGCTATCTCGCCGCCGAGCGCAAGGCCGCCGAGGAGGCACAGCGCCTCGCTCAGGCCGTCACGCGCACGGGGATGTGGATGGATGCCGCCCGGCGCAAGTTGGGCCGTGACGCGCGCGCTGCGGTGCGCGAGGGCGATGCTCGGGCGGCAGCCCGTGTCGAGCGCGGCGTCGATCCGGCAAACGAGCGCACCTCGCGCTATAACGAGAACGTCCAGAAGCTGATCGAGGCCAAGCGCCGCCAGTTGCTGAACCATGCCATGTATGACGAGGCGCGGCGGATCCAGAACGAGGTCGAGGCGTCCGAGCGCCTTGTGAAGCGGCTTCAGAAAAAATCCATCCGCGACAGGCTGGCGGGCGATTACCTCGAAGCGATCGACGAACTTCTGACACGCTACGATTTCCGCAAGATCTCGGGGCGCGCCGAGGATCGTCGCGGGGCGCTGAACGCGTTTGTCGAGCGCATGAAGGCCGAGGGCCGCGAGAACGAACTCGCGATCCCCGACACGGTTTTGAACGATGCGCGAATGACGCCCTACAAGACCCTGACCGTCGAGCATCTGCGCGGCGTGGTCGATAGCCTGAAAAACATCGAGCACACCGCGCGCATGAAGAAGAAACTTCAGGACGCGCAGTCGCAGCGCGAACTCGATGCCGTGGTCGAGGCGATCGAGGAGAATTTCGAGAAGAACATGCCGAGCCGCCCGCCCTCACGCGTGGCGACGACAGGCGAGAAGGCGCGCGGGAATGTCAGAAAATTCCTGAACCTCGTATTGAACGCGGGCACCTTGCTGCGCGAGATCGACGGCGGCGACTATGGCGCGGCGTTCGAGAACGTGAAAGCCCCGATCGACGCGGCCATGAACCGCTTGCAGGCCCGCCGCCAAGAGGCCGCCGTGGATCTCGACGGGCTCTATGACGTGTATTCCAAGACCGAGCGCCGGGCGATGGCGAAGCGCGAGTATATCCCCGAGATCGGCACCTCGATGTCGAAATGGGAACGGATCGCGGTCGCGCTCAACATGGGCAACGAGGGGAACTATCAGCGCCTGACCGATCAGCGCGTGCGCGGTGCGTTCACGCCCGCTCAGGTGCAGGCGATCATCGCCACCCTCGACGAGCGCGACGCGCGGTTCGTGCAATCGGTCTGGGATTACCTCGACACGTTCCGCAAGGATATCGAGGCCCGCGAGAAGCGCGTCACCGGCGTCGCGCCCAAATGGGTCGAGGCCAAGCCTGTCACGATCGCGGGCGTCACGCTCAAGGGCGGCTATTATCCCCTGAAATACGACCCGCGCCTGTCCTCGATGGCGCGCGACGATGCCGCTCAGGATATCGCCGCGTCCTTGCAGGCGGGCCGCTTCGGCAAGGCGCAGACCCGCAACGGTCACACCAAGGAACGCGCGCAATCCTCGGGCCGCGCGGTCGAACTCGATATGTCTGTTCTGCACCGGCATGTGCAACAGGTCGTCTATGACCTCGAACTGTCCGAGCCCGTCGCGAACTCGTGGCGTATCTTGCAGGATCCCCGGATCCGCTCGGCCTTCATCGACGCGGGCCGTCAGGCGGATTTCGACGCCTTGGAGATCTGGCTGAAGGACACGGCGCAGGGCGAGATCCTGCCGTCCGACCTGCCTTCGCAGACCGCGCGGCGCCTGAAGTCGAATTTCACGTCCGCCAAGCTGGCGTTCAACCTCTCGACCGTGGCCGTGCAGTTGACCGGTCTGGCGCAGTCGATGGTCGTGGTCGGCAAAAAGGATTTCGTGAAAGGCGTGGTGGCCTCGTATCGGCCCGGCGTGCGCGAGGACGTGATCGCCAAGTCGCAGTTCATGCGCGATCGCGAAAGCACGTTCAACAAGGATATCTTCGATCTCTACAACGACCCGCGCGTCGGCCCCGTCATGGGTCGCTGGTCGGAGATCCGCAACGAATGGATCGCGCCGCTCGGCCTGTGGCTGATGACCAAGGTGCAGTTCTACGCGGTGGATATGCCGACATGGATGGCGTCCTATGATCAGGGCCTGCGCAAATACGCCAATGACGAGGCCAAGGCGGTCGCCTACGCCGACGACATGGTGAAGCGCGCGCAGGCCTCGGGCCTGTTCTCGGATCGCTCGGCGGTCGAGCGTGGATCGGCAAGCCAGACGCAGCGCCAAAACGAGTTCATCCGCCTGTTCACGGCGCTCGGCTCCTACATGTTCACGAAGTTCAACGTCGCCTATGAGCGCACCCGCCGCGCGGGCCGCGTAATCAACGAGGAGGGCGCGTCGCTGCGCTCGCTCGGCGAGGCGATGTCGTGGACGCTCGACATGGCGTTCCTGTTCGCCTTGGAGGCTGTTCTCTACGCCGCGATCAAGGGCCGCCTGCCAAGCGAGGACGACGACGAGGATGATGACGGAATGGCGGACGAGTGGGCGATGTTCATCGCGCGCGAGACGGGCCTGAGTTTCATCTCGACGATCCCGTTCGTGCGTGACGCGGGCAGCGTGATGACGGGTTTCGAGGGCGGCGGCGCCTATGGCGCGATCACCTCGGAATTTGCCCGCCCGTTCGTGCAGATCGGTCAGGGCGAAGTCGATGCCGCTCTGGTGAAGTCGATCATCAGCGCGACCGGTCTCGCGACGGGTCTGCCGTCGAGCCAGATCAACCGCGCTGTCGATGCAGGATGGCGGCAGATCGAGGGCGAGGACGTGTCTCCCGCCGAATATCTGTTAGGCCGTATGAACCAATAACCATCGGGCCGTAGTCTGCCCGAAAATACGAGGATCGAAATGACCGTCGCAAGCGAGACAAACCGCTCGGGCCCATATACCGGCAACGGCGTCACAACCGATTTTAACTATGGTTTCCGCATCCTCGCGGAAAGCCATATTCAAGTCGTGCTCACCGAAAACGATATTGATACTGTCGTCAATCCCGCGAATTACACGGTGTCCGGCGTCGGCGATGCTGCTGGCGGCTCGATCACTATGGCGACCGCGCCGACCGCGACGCAGACACTGACGATCATCCGCAACCTGCCGTTCACGCAGACCACCGACCTCGAAAATCAGGGCGCCTATTATGCCGAGACGATCGAGGAGGCCTTGGATCTCGCGACAATGCGCGATCAGGAATTGCAGGAACAGATCGACCGATCGCTGAAAATCCCTGTCGGTCAGGACAGTTCGACCCTCGACAACCTGATCGCCGACGTGGTGCGCCTGAACGACAGCGTGGACAACGTGGACACGGTGGCGGGCTCGATCACGAACGTGAACACCGTTGCCGGGAACATCGCCAACGTGAACACGGTCGGCGGGATCTCGGCGGATGTGAGCGCGGTCGCGGCGATCGACGCCGATGTGACGGTTGCGGCTGACAATATCGCGGCGATTGTCGATGCGCCCAATCAGGCGAGCGCGGCGGCGGCTTCGGCTACGGCGGCGGCAACGTCCGAGACAAACGCGGCAGGATCCGCGACGGCTGCGGCAGGCTCGGCCACGAACGCGGCCACGAGCGAGACCAACGCGGCTGGATCGGCGAGTGCGGCGGCCACCTCGGCCACGAACGCCTCGAACTCGGCCTCGGCTGCGGCAGGATCCGCAAGCGCGGCCTCGACCTCGGAAACCAATGCTGCCGCCTCTGCGAGTGCGGCCTCGACCTCGGAGACTAACGCCGCGACCTCCGCCTCCAACGCGGCCACCTCCGAGACCAATGCGGCTTCGAGCGCGACGGCTGCGGCGGGATCCGCATCGGCGGCCTCGACCTCGGAAACGAACGCGGCCACGAGCGCGAGCGCGGCGGCCACGAGTGAAACGAACGCGGCCTCGTCTGCAACGAGCGCGGCGGGTTCGGCCACCTCGGCGGCGAACTCGGCGGCTGCGGCGGCGGCGTCCTTGGACAATTTCGACGACCGCTATCTCGGCCCGAAAGACGCCGATCCGACCGTGGACAATGACGGCAATCCGTTGCTGACGGGCGCGCTATATTACAACAACGTCGCCCGCGAGATGCGCGTCTATGACGGCGCGAACTGGATCGCTGCATCATCTGCGGGGAACAGTTCGCTCCTGAAATACGAATACACTGCAACGACGGGCCAGACCACGTTCTCTGGCGCAGACGACAACGCGGCAACGCTGTCCTATACGGCGGCGAACATCATCGTGGCCTTGAACGGCGTGATCTTGGATGACGGCGCGGACTATGCCGCAAGCGACGGCACGTCGATCGTGCTGACGAGCGGCGCTGCGGCGGGCGACCTGTTGACCGTGATCGCGTTTAAATCCTTCACCG
>Ga0180430_10001646_pt1 | contig 21351 bp, 24 predicted proteins | sample SS_ome_9_FD_132999 | JGI IMG/M metagenome (GOLD analysis project Ga0180430, IMG submission 132999) | Hypersaline lake sediment archaeal communities from the Salton Sea, California, USA - SS_1_S_2 metaG | ecosystem: Environmental > Aquatic > Non-marine Saline and Alkaline > Hypersaline >... | reverse complement strand
TTATCTGCTGTATAATCAAGCGCTGCGGGAGCTGACTGCTCTGGAAATGAATATGGTGATGAATCTGACACCCTTATTCACCGCATTCATTAGCTGGATCCTGCTGGGTGAGCGTCTGGGCCTGCTGCAGGGTTTAGGTTTGATCGTAATGATAGCGGGCGTGATTCTGGTTCAGCGCGGTAGGGAGATAGCTCATTTGGATGAATGAAACGACAGTGAGAAAGACTTCAAGAATTGAGTTAACACCCCTAACCGTATCTCAGCTAAGGAAATATCTCGTCAGATAGGAGATATTTAAATCGATATCAAACACCCTGTTTAGGATCAATACCGCCTGAGGAGCTTTCTTGGTGCGCTTGGAATCCATGGGAGGTGTATCCAGGATCAGGAAATCCTTGTTGCGCTGCAGTTGGGCGATCCTCTCTTCAGGCCCCTGGATGAGCGACGCATCCCCGCGATTGAGGTGGATATCTGCCAAATTTGTGCTGATGGATACCCCACCATGATGGATTGCCAGGACTGTCAGTTCGTAAGGAGTCCTGCAATCGGATTCTCTTAATGTTTCGCGATGTATCTGGGATCTCGGGGAGAGTGTGACTTCTATCAGGGCTTGAGATTCCCGGATGGGTTCTTCAAACTTCTAGCCATCTATAGTTTCTAATCCCAAAGCTGAGCCAGGCATCAGCCACTTCCCAGGCACTTTCATTAATATGGATTACCTGTTTTGGGGAAATAGAATAGTAAAGCCATATACGACAATCCGATGACCAGAGCAGCCAGTCCAAGAGCTGCCCCGAGTAGAAGGGGCTGCGCTAAAATATCCCGCGGCCAGAGTAAAAGAGCAGGGAAAAGCAACAATCCAGTTCGAAGTGCTGCCATCAATAATGACCCTTTTTTCTGAAAGGCAGGAATATCCAGTTTGCGTCCCAGCCAGGTGATACATAGTCCTGCAAGTGCCCCGGCGAGTATTTCAAGGATAATTATAGTAGAAACAGGTTGATGGCCCTGCCACCCCAGAAGCAGGAACAGGGCGAGAATGACACCAAAGCCGGGCCATGTATTTAGCGGCGCCAATGGATCTGTTATGTGATAACCCAGTCTGGAATATTGGTTCAGCCAAATGAAAACCATAATGCTTACCAGTACTGCTGTCACAGCTGAAACCCCAGCATAAAATGAGAACCAGTAGGCCAAATACGCCTGTCCGATTCCTATCCAGGAATGGTATTTGGATGGTGTTCTCCGGAGCAACCGGAGCGCGATAAGCGCGGTGATCACGCCAAAGCTTGCGCCGCTAAAAATCCCTCCCATATACTGGTTGGGAGATTGAATTAAAGCTTCAACCTCGGTGAGTAAAAATACCAGAGCAAGAGGGCCGATCTGGCTCATATAGCTGGAGCAATTTTCCGGTTCGCCTGCACGCCAGATCATACTGGCAGAAATCACGCCAAATAATATTGCGCCCGGCCAATTTAAACCGCCCCCAAATAAAAGAGCGATACTGAAAATAACCACAGAGATCACCCAGAGGATTACACTTTTCCATCCTTGCCAATCCGCGGTTGCAATTCTCCGGATGTTTTGCCACATGAGCAAAGGTACTACTAACCCAATAACCAGGTTCCATGGGATATTAATCCTTTGCGCCGGCGGCAGGAATACCAATAGGATCCCAACCAGAATGATGACGATTCCCCAGCGCTGCCGTGGTGGTTTGGCGTTGAGGACCCCGGTCAATAATAATAGAACAAAAACAGTATGTTCGAAATCGATCATCGTCATGACCTCCAGCTGGTTGTTATCAAGATTATACATGCTGCCTAGATGTCATCTTGAATATCTGACCCTGTTTCAAGTATGCTAAATTGCCTTTCTACTGCATTTTGACTATCGCTCTTCAGATTTCAAGGCTCGCGGGGTTAAGGCTTCCCCTAACAGTCTTTGATACTGATGTTGACTTCCCCTCAGGTCATGTTTACATGAAATCCACCTTGCCAGTGTTAACATCATACATCGCGCCCGATATACCTATCTCTTTATTCTCAAACATATCCCGCAGGATGGGACTTTTCTGCTTGATAGCTTCAATTGTCAGGGTCACATTCATTTCAGCTATCTGGTTAATGTCAAGTTCTTCGCTTGGACCAATCTCGTTCTTTACAGCTTCCACAGCCGGTTGGAGTTTGTTGACCAATCCAGTGAGATTACCCAGTTCAACCTGGTCTTTTGCACCCTGGATCGCTCCACAGCTGGTGTGGCCCAGGACTACAATATGCTTCGATCCTACGACCTTGATAGCAAACTCCATCGAACCGAGTATGTCCTCATTCACAAAATTCCCGGCGATCCGGATGCTGAATACGTCGCCGATGCCCAGGTCAAAAACCAGCTCTGGCGGAACTCGGGAGTCAACGCAGCCCAGGATGACGGCGAAGGGGTATTGCCCTGAGCTGGTGATCGATGTTTGCTCCAGTAGATTTCTTTTCTGCTGTTTCTTTTCCAGGAAGCGCTGATTCCCGGTTTTTAACAGCTCAAGGGCTTTTTCTGGAGTCATCTCTTCTAAGGTTTGTTTACTTTGAGTTATCATTATTTTCTCCATTTTGTTGCTTTTTTATGCACTGGCTAATTTGTATTTTCCTTCGCTGATCGTGATCAATTGCTCACCTGTCAGCCATTGGACACTATCCTCGAAGATATCGAAGATTTGTTCTTCTGGAAGCAAGTCTGGAATAATATCGATCGATCTGAGCATGTCATAAGGTTGTGGTTGAACACCAGTCAGCAGCACTCTCACACCTTTCTGACTCAGTTCGAGAATGGCTTCTTCCATTGCGTACAACCCAGATTGGTCCATATGTGGGACACGGTCCATACGGATGATTAAGGAGCAAATGTCTTCATCAAGATTTCGTATCAGTTCCTGGAAATGGGATGTGAAGCCAAAAAACATGGGTCCATAGATATGTTTAACATAAACACAGCGTCGCAATCCGGGATAATCCAATTGCTCATCCGGCCAGCGTTCTTCTCCGTCTACGCCAGAAAGGGCTGAAACAGAAGTTCCCCGTTCTGCAAGGTCGCTGGACCGTTTCATAAAGAGCAGAGAAGCGAGGATGATACCGAAGCCTACTGCCTGAATTAAACTTCCAAAGGTCGTAACAAGGAATACCAGGATTAAAACAACCGCATCAGCTTTTGGGACTCTGGTCAGATGCCTAAATCCCTTCTTATCAATGATAGCGAAGCCGATTGGAATCAGGATTCCTGCTAAGACAGAAAGGGGAATTAGGGCTGCAAGCTGGCCTAACCCAAGCAGCACGGCCAGCAGGAAGAGCCCATGGATGGTTCCTGAAAGCCTGGTTTTACCTCCAGCATTGATATTCACTACGGTGCCCTTGGTGGCGCCTGCTCCAGGGATGCCGCCGATTAGCGCCGCAGCCATATTGCCAATTCCTTGACCGATAAGTTCCCGATTGCTATTATGTTTCGTCTTGGTTATGTTGTCAGCGATAACCGATGTAAGTAGTGAGTCGATCGATCCAAGGACTGCAAGTACCAGCGCATACTCTGCAATTAACAGGTAAGCTCCTGAATCAATATTCAGGAATTGACCGACCTGGAGTGTAGGCAGCCCAGAGGGAATATCACCAATCACAGGTACATCTACCTTTAGGAAGAATGCTATCAGAGTAGCCGTGATCAGGGCAACCAATGCACTCGGAACAGCTTTGGTGATTTTGGGAAATAAGTAATAGACCAGGACAGTGAATGCACCCAAAGCCAATGCATAGAAATTAAGTTCCGAGAAAAAGCGCGGCAGTTCGGTTAAAACAGCAATCGTATTCTTGGGTGCAGATACGCCAGCGAGGGGAAAGATTTGCAGCAGGATAATGATTAAGCCAACACCGCTCATGAATCCTGAGATCACAGGATAGGGTAGGAACTTAATGTATTTGGCAATATTAAGGATACCAAAGAGGATCTGAAATAACCCGCCAAGTAGAAATGTGATAAGAATGATCCCTAACGCGCTTTCCAGACTGCCGGTATAGTTAATTGCAGCAGCGACCAATGCAGCGGATACTACAGTCATCGGACCTGTTGGACCGCTGGCTTGTGTGGCGGTTCCACCAAATAGGGCTGCCAGGATACCAATGGCGATTGCGCCATATAGCCCCGATACCGCTCCCAATCCCGATTGAACCCCAAAAGCCAGGGCAAGAGGCAGGGCTACTACACCCGCAACCAATCCCCCGACGATGTCCCCCCTTAAGTTCTTTATGTCATAATATTTTTTCATGGTATTTTCCTTTGTTATACGTCAGATTAGTAATAATTCCAGTTTAATGCCTATTGCGTCAACCATATCATATATTCAACTACTTCGTCGGAGTTTCCTTCTTTTGATCCATTTTTCAGCTTCAACGGCCAGGAAGACTACCAGGCTTAAGCCCAGGCTTAGGGCCAGCTCAAGGGGAGGTAGAGGCTTGGTGTTGAAGATCTCCTGCAATGGTCCGACGTAGGTGATCAGAAGCTGCAGGACCAGGGTTGACACCACTGCGGCCAGCATTGCCTTATTACTTAAGAGGCCTAACTCAAAAAGTGAGTGGTTCTCTGATCGGACGGCCAGGGCATGACCCATTTGGGAAAGTGTAATGGTTGTAAAAACCATCGTACTCCAATAAGGGTTTCCGGTCATCCAGCCCCAAACGCCGAGACCCAGTGAGACCCCTCCCATCAGTAATCCTACCCAGGTGATGTATATTCCCAGCCCTTCTGAAAAGATCCCTTTCCGAGGATCGACTGGTGGGCGCTGCATGGCGTCTTTTTCTGTTGGTTCTATGCTTAAAGCCAGGCCAGGCAGCCCGTCTGTCACCAGATTGATCCAGAGGATCTGGAGTGCTGTTAAAGGCAAGGGTAAGCCAAAGAAAGGTGCGAAGAGCATGACTATCACTTCTCCGGCATTACTGGTCATGGTGTATTTAATGAATTTTCGGATATTCTCATAGATTGTCCGGCCTTCACGAACAGCTCCAACAATGGTGGCGTAGTTATCATTGAGTAATACCATATCGGAAGCTTCTTTAGAAACGTCGGTTCCTGTAATACCCATCGCGACGCCGATATCGGCTTTTCTCAATGCCGGGGCGTCATTAACGCCATCCCCTGTCATAGCAACAATCTCTCCCCTGTTCTGCAGGGCGGTGACGATCCTGAGTTTGTGTTCCGGGGAAACCCGGGCAAAGACGTTGACGTCCCTGGCGATCTCTTCCAGATCCTGATCGTTCATCTGTGAAAGCTCTCTACCAGTGACTACCTGTCCGTCTTGGAAGATGCCCAGATCACGAGCGATCCGCTCGGCTGTGAGGGGATGATCTCCGGTGATCATAATGGTGCGGATCCCTGCCTGCTGACTGATCTGGATGGCCTGGTATGCTTCAGGTCGGGGAGGGTCCATCATACCGTAGAGCCCAACGAAAACAAGATCTCGTTCAGCTTTGGTTTCAAGATCTGATTCATGGACCTGGTCAGGAAGCTGGAAGGCCAAGCCAAGGACCCGTAATCCATTCTTTGCCATCTCTTCTGTAGCTGATTCTATTCTGGTTCTCCAGCTGGTATCAAGTTCGTGAACTTCTCCATCCATATATACTGCGGATGAGATCTCAAGCAGCCCGTCAACAGCCCCTTTTGTGAAGGAAATAGTTGAAGGTTCTTTATCCGACTTTGTCCGGGGAATGGGAGGGAAAACCAGTTGATTCTGGTTATCAATTTGGTGGAGAGTGGTCATGCGTTTGCGTTCTGAGGTGAAGGGTACTTCTGCCATGCGAGGGAAGAGTTGATCAAGATCGTTTTTTCTCAAGCCTAGATTATTTGCTGCCGCTAGCAGAGCTCCTTCAGTGGGATCACCCAGGATCTGGATACCTTTTGGATCTTCTTCTAAGTCGGATATTTGGGCATCATTATTAAGGGTTCCTCCGATCAGAAGCATCTGCACTTCCAGGTTGAGTTGATCCCATGCAAGTTCAGGATCACAATCACCTGGTAGGCAGTCTATCTGGAGTGTATTCCCGGCCACGTCCAGTATTGTGAGCTGCATCTGGTTGGCAGTCAACGTGCCAGTTTTGTCTGATGATATCACTGTGACAGAACCCAGGGTCTCCACCGCTGGAAGTTTGCGGATCAAGGCTTGGTTCTTGAGCATGCGCTGGGCTCCCAGGGCCAGAGCAATAGCGACTACGGCTGGTAGACCTTCTGGTACTGCAGCCACGGCAAGCGCGACTGATGTCAAGATCATGTCAGCGGGGTTTTCGCCCCGGAGCAACCCCAGGAAAAAAACAAGGGCGACCACTCCCAGCGAAATAATGGCCAGAGTCTTGCCCATTTTGTCCATTCGCTTCTGAAGAGGTGTTTGATCTTCCTGGACACCCTGGATCATTTCCGCGATGCGGCCCAGTTCAGTCGCCATACCTGTATTGACCACGATGCCCTCGCCGCGACCATAAGTAACAGTTGTACCCATATAAAGCATGTTGGTTCGATCGCCAATTGGCATATTCTCATTGGAGAGAGCAGGGATTGTCTTGTCAATCGGTTCGCTTTCTCCGGTGAGGGAGGCTTCCTCAACTCGGATATTGGCTGAGTTGATCAGCCGTGAATCAGCCGGGATCTTCGATCCGGCTTCAAGGAAGATGATATCGCCTGGGACGAGCTCCTTGGAGTCAATCTCTATCGTATTGCCGCTCCTCTTAACTTTGACAAAAGGAGATGCCATTTGTTTCAGGGCATTCATGGCTTTTTCAGCCCGGTACTCCTGGAATAATCCGATGATGGTGTTCAATAATACGATCGCGACTATCGCTATAGCATCCTTCCAGTCACTGACAAGGACAGAGATCACTGCCGCGGCAAAGAGGACCAGGACCATGGTGTCCGTCAATTGGGCCCAGAGCATCTTCCAGATGCTCCTTCCTCCCCGATCGATAATTTCGTTCCGACCGTATTCCTCTCGGCGCTGGATTACCTGTTCCTCTGTAAGACCGTGTTTGCGGTCAACCTGTAGTTCCGCCAGGACATCTTCAGGTTCGATCTGATACCAGGTGAGTTTTTCAGTGAGGCTTTTATCAATCATTTTTATCATTGACCTGATCCTTGAATCTGTAAAACGCCGTAATCCATCCGGCTTTAAGATCGATTAAAGGTACAATCTGCTTGACCTCCCTCCCGGTATAATCTTCGATGGTGGAAATCAGGTCTTCAGCAATCATTTCCAGCACGCTGCGAAGGTATTGGTCAAGCACCCGGGTGTTGGTGGTGTTATTGAATAGGACAGTTTCTGCTTGAACCATGGCTTTGGGTATGGCCAATGCTATGCTATTGTCTCCCATCAGGATATGGACTTCATCTGGATTGCCGCCATGGCCTGCCTGCCAAGCATCCAAAAAATGTTGGCTCAGCTTCTTTGAGAAGCCCGTGTGTTCCGTGTTTCCATTCATGATCTCTCTCCAAAAAAAAACACCAACAAAACCTTCAGGGAGGTATTTGCTGGTGTATTCGATAACCTGTCGATCCTATAAGAGCAGACCCTTTATCAAATCAACCACTAGGATTAATAATTCTGGAATATTGATGATCCAATTAAGATATATCTTACTGAGCTAATTGTATTCGTATTTTACAATCGGTTTGTCGGTTTCAGACACTTTCTTCGTTTAAGGTTAATACAATCACACGTTCCCCCGAATCGAGACTCACGTCAGAAAAAAGGCCCAGCAGCTTTTTACCGAAGATTTCCATGGTGTGATTTTCCATGATGGAGCGTGATGTGTCGAATAGCTGGCGGCGAGTGTCCTTGACCAAGACCCTCCCTTCTTTGGTTTCGATCAGTTTCTCTTCGGCTGGGGTCAGGACGCCCCGGAGGCGAACGATAACCATATCATCAATCAAATAGGTCCGAGCCTCTACCGGACCGCGTCCAAGGTAATCTTTTTCAAATTTGACGATCCTTTTGGTAAATTCTGCTTCCAACTCACCCTGTGAATATATATTCCTGGGAGCTTTCATGAAATTCTCCGGTAGATCGAGGGAATGTTCGGGTTGACAATTTTTTTATCCAAGTGCTGCAGGCCGATACCACATATTCTGTTATATTTTAGCATAAAGGAAATTGAGTGTGGCATAGTTGGCGACCCCAGAAATGCCAAACATTATGGGATACTATAGTGGGACCACGATCGATAGGAGCGAGATCAGAATGATCAGGCCGGTTGTTCCCAACCTGAGTGCCTTGCTGGGCCGGAGTATCATCCGGGAAAGATCGTTGGACGCCCTGATTTTAACATCGATTCCCCTGATCATCGGCGGCTTGATCATTATCTATTTAGCGCTTGCTGCAGGGGTTAGGTTTGATCGTAATGATAGTGGGCGTGATCATGGTCCAGCAAGGCAGACAGAAACCAGATTTGGATGAATGATACGACAGTGATAAGAACTTCAAGGATAGAGTTAACTCCCCTAACCGTATCTCAGCTAAGGAAATATCTGGACAGGGAGGAGATGTTTATCAAGGGAGTTGGCCCAGTATCCCGGGAGATTTTAACCCCAAATCTCCGAAAGGCTATCCAGATGAAGCTCTTGAAGTTAGACAAGGTCTCTTTGGAGGATTCAGCCTGGATAACCTACTGGATAATCAAGGTTCCCCCAGAAGGATTTGGGGCCGGGATGATTGGATTTAAGGGTCTTCCTGATCGAAATGGTGAAGTCGAGATTGGTTATGGAATCGATTCAGCGTACCAGAATAAAGGATATGTCACCGAGGCTGTCCAGGAAATGATCCGCTGGGCATTTGTCGATTCCCGCTGCCGTCGGATCATCGCACCCAATACACCCCGTGAAAATCTGGCCTCCAATAGGGTGCTTGAAAAAGTTGGTATGTTTATTTATGCCGAGACTCAGGATACGTTGAGCTGGTGTATTGATAAAGGGAATCGAGCACTAGATATATGAGTGATTTTTATGTAATCTCTATCTTGGTTTGTATCATATTCCTCACCACTTTAGTCCGGTCAACCTTTGGGTTTGGCAATGCCCTGATTGCAATGCCTCTTCTGATCTTCTTGATCGGCGTAAAGGGAGCCACTCCTTTAGTTGCATTGGTAGGGTTGGTTATATCTTTGATCATGTTAATCCGGGAATGGCGAGAATTAGTTTGGAAGGATACGCTGGTTCTTTTGATCTCATCCCTGGCTGGTCTCCCATTGGGATTATATTTGTTAACAATTATCCCGGAAAATACTGTCCGGATAATCCTGGGCGTGATCTTGATTGGGTTTGGAATTTTCAACTTGCTGGAAATTCAACTCCCGGTCTTGGAGAGGCCAGTCCTGGCAGTGCCTTTTGGATTTCTGGCTGGAATCCTGGGAGGCGCTTATAACGCCAACGGTCCACCGATAGTGATCTATGGCTTGCTGAGGGGTTGGAAAAAGGTGGCTTTCAGGGCTTCCTTGCAAGGTTTCTTTTTTGTATCCAGTTTAATGATTGTTGCCGGACACGCACTGTCTGGCTTTTGGTCCAGGCAGATCATGACCGCCTTTTTTATCTCACTCCCGGCAGTTATTCTGGCAGTCTTTCTGGGGGAAAAGTTCGCAAAAAAAATCACCCAAGAGAATTTCGACCGGGTGATTTATACTATTCTTGTCCTGATGGGTGGCCTAATGTTCTTCTGATGAATTTGGGCTAGATAGGTGCGTTATCTCTTCCATGTTCATCAGAGATTTTGAGAAGAATCCCCCAATTCCAAATCCCAAAGTCACAACACTGCCTATGATTTTCCAGATCTGAATCGATATCAGGTCGTAGATCGGTCCAGCCCATTTTCTTGGGATGTCCGCTGAGGTTATATTTGTTCTAGGAAGTTATCATATTGAAAAGCAAGTTTCCGCAGTAATATTTCCATAGTACTCTGGGGTTGAATTTTTGAAAGGTCGGTATAATCCAGATACCAGCTAAAATTTCTGGATTGAGGAGGTTATTTTGCCTTCAGTTGCCAATGATCAGCCTTCACACAAGATCGATGAGAAAACAATAGGCGTTATTGGTAGAACACCAATAACCAGGGTGGGTCCAACCTGGATTCCAATCACCCAGCTGGTCCTCTGGGGCATTTTCACACGGTCTGCTTCCAAGAGAAAGCCAGATAATTCTCGCTTGCAGTGGTCCCGGGAAGGATTTTTAAAGATGGCCGTAATGCTAGGGTCTGAATGGTGTCATAACCTTGCTCATTTGCTTGCATCTAACTGGATTGGCAAACCTATGGATAAGATGCGGATCCAGGCAGGTATGCCCCGCTGCATATACCATGAGATCAATGACCCAAATGTCTCACCACGCCAGCATATTATTCGCTCCTTGAGTGGACCAGTAATTAGTTCCTTACTTTTACTGGTTACGAAAGGGACAAGAAAGATGACAAGGACGGATTCAATAGCGGGTGAAACTGCTAAAACTGCATATCAGACCAATTTATTCCTCAGCCTGATCTCCTTGCTGCCGATACCCGGTATAGATGGTGGACCGATTTTAAAATGGAGCTTGGTGGAGGGCGGCAAAACGATTGACGAAGCGGATCGGATTGTACAGAAGACGAATGGACCCCTGGCAGTATTGCTAGGCTTGTTCAGCAGTTGGGCTTTTCTCACAAAGAAGATCCTTTTGGGGTTTTTCAGTCTGATGCTGGGCGTTACTTCATTGAGTATTTTCGCTGGCTGGCTGAAAGAGGAAGATGTATCCATTTGATGCAGAGACTCATCAATGGAGTCTACGCCTAACAAGATTATTGGAGGTTCTATGCGTTTGTCTATTATTACTGGGGCGGTGCTTGCGACGTTAACTGGTATTGCAATCGCAATTCAATCTACCATTACCAGCCGGGTGGGGGCTCAGATAGGTGATATGCGGACTGGAATCCTCACCAATACGATGGGTGGAGTGATTGCTGGCGGAATGATGTTGGTTTGGTTGGTGCGTGAGGGTCCGGAGGCCTGGAAAGTGCCCCCGGTATTAATTGGCGCAACAGCTGTATCTGGGTTATTGGGAATATTGATCATAACAGGGATCTCGTTTTCTCTTCAGCGGGCTGGAGTAGCGGCCGGGTTGGCTGGAGTGATTTTTGGACAGCTGCTTCTGTCCGCATTGATCGATTCTTATGGCATTGGCGGTGCGGAACCAATCCCGCTTACGCTGGTCAGGATCTTGGGACTCCTGGTGACCGGTTTTGGAGTATACCTGCTGCTGCCAAAGGCTTGATCAAACCTCTTAAGAGTTCAAGGAATATTTATGCCCCAGATCATTCACACTGATTATGGAAATTATCTACTTAGCGATCCAAAGCAGGGAAATTTGAGCAGCGAACAGGATATTCTTGACCTGTTTGGGTTTTTGAGGTAGGTTGGGTCTAGTTTGCTTTTACTATCTGAAGGGGCTCTGCACCCGGACTTTTTTGATTTGAGCTCCGGGCTTGCTGGAGAAATTTCTATGAAGTTAACAACCTACAGGGTTAAAACAGCGATAGTGGTTGATCTGGAATCCATCCCAAGTCTTCGCTTCCGAGAATGGGCAGGAGAATGCAACCGCGGCCGGGAAATCTGTTTCTGTGCAAACCTCAAGGAAACTGAGGCTTGGCTTCTGGACCTTGAATGAAAACTAATTGTTCTTGTTGATTCTTATTGATCACTAAGAAAAAAAATCAAATCGTTAATTTAATTCTCATGTATTTGGTCTACAACCTCAAAAAATTTATTAACCAAATCTGTTAGTGTAGATTCCTCATGATTTTCACTATCCAGCGTGAGTGTGATGGAGGCGCCGTTGCTGGGCCTGCAGGATACATTGCCACTGATTGTGCCACTTTCGTCTTCAATATTGGCCATGATCAGCCATCCAAGGGGTCTTCGTTTCCAAATCTCAAAACTGTTTTTTTCGAGTGCCGATTCAGATGATTTATAAGCTTGATCTGCTGATATTCCCTGGTACTCTTTTGTTACTCTGATTGTGCTCATTGGCTCCTCAACTTATGGGTCTTCAATTCAGTAACATTTAAAATCCCAGATGATATTATCACAGTTTTCGCATTGGTTGACTGCAGTCACCTCAAGATGAGTCACCAGATGAAATCTGTGGATGATTTGGAAGCCCATATTATAGGAAGTAATAAATGTATTCTTCAGAATGCTTTTATCTTTTAATTGTGTTCCCAACAATAGCATAGTTTTTACTTATGATACCGATCTGTAAGCGATAAGATGCGTTATAATTGCCCGGGTTTGTTCAACCCAATTTCAGAAAGATTTATTAGACACTTTTTAGGGATTTTATGGTTGATATAGAAAGAGCCAAGATTAATAAGAGAGCCTATCCTCAGTTTTGGGATAAATTTATTCCGGCCGCAGTGATCCTCATTTCGCTGATCATTCTATTTTTGGCCTATATTACGATCCGGGTGGCCCTGGGTTTTAGGGCCTTCTGATGTCACCAGATTTAGGAGAAATTATCAAATGAATTTTATGAATACGATATTACCGCTCTTATCCAGCCTGTTCAGTTTCATATTCGCTGGAATTATCCTGAGCAGATATGTGAAAAGAAGAGGATTGCACTTGCTTTTGTGGGGCATTGGCATGGTCTTCTATGGGATAGGAGGATTCTGTGAAGGATATTTTGGCCTGTTTGGATGGAACCCATTCGTTTTCAGGATGTGGTATCTGTTTGGAGCGATCCTTGTAGCAGCCTGGTTAGGCCAGGGAACAGTATATTTACTGGCGAAAAAATCCTGGGCGAATACCCTGATGGTGTTATTGATCTTGGGATCGATCTACGGGTCTTTCAAAGTCTTTGGCGCAGAACTTGATCCTGGCCTGATGACAACTTCTTTGCATACTGGGAGCGAAATGAGTGGTCATGCAATTACCTCACCAGGTGTCCGGTCGCTGACTCCTTTTTTCAATTTATATGGGACGGTCACATTAGTCGGCGGAGCAGCCTATTCGGCCTGGATCTTTTGGAAAAAACGTGTTCTGCTGCACAGATCAATTGGCAATGTTCTCATAGCTGTAGGTGCGATCCTCCCAGCTTTTGGCGGGACATTTAGCCGCATGGGATTCAGTGGGGCCCTCTATATTTCCGAATTCCTCGGCGCGATCCTGATCTTTATAGGTTTTATTCGGGCTACTACTCCAATTGAAGAGTCTGATTGAGTTTGATCCCAATTTTAAATAAATATATAAAAAAACCGCCCGGAATTTGCGGAAGCTCCGGGCGGTTTGTATTTACCTTACTGCTTCAATTTCTTGATGCATCCAGGTGGGTTTCCTAAGTCTTAGAGAGGTTTTACGTCAACGGCCTGAAGACCTTTGTCGCCCTGCTCAACGGAGAACTCAACTTGCTGTTCTTCGCGTAAGGTTTTAAATCCTTCCATCTGGATTGCGGTGTGGTGGACAAATACATCATCGCCACTTTCGCGGGAAATAAAACCAAAACCTTTTGCATCGTTGAACCATTTCACGGTTCCTGTTTCTTTTTCGGACACTTTTGTTACTCCTTGGTACATTTGATAGAATTGAAGTAGGCCTGTTAGTACAAAAAAACTGCCCAGTTTCCGCAAGTTGGGGCAGTTTCTAAAGTGCAACCAGTTCTTACTTCATCTTTAACGAGCTGAATCGTAGCATACGGTAACTAAATTGTCAATCCCTGTTGTTTTCAAGGGTTTTTACCCCCGGGAGCAGTAATGGCACAATTTTCTCAAAGCAAATTCTCGGCCTGGCTTCAAAATATCGTTTCCCGCCGCCGGGAAGAAAGCGGTCTTTATTCAGAAATAGCAGGTTATCTTCCCCTGGAGAGTGCAGAACGTGTTCTGGACATTGGCACCGGAACAGGCCTCCAACTCCGGGCGATTCATCAACTTCATCCTTCGATCGGCCTCTTTGGAATTGACCTATCCGCAGCAGCCATTGATGCCGCCACTAAGGCTATCGGTGTTTTGAAACCAGACCTCAGGGTTGGCAGTATTGAGAATACCACCTATTCAGACAATTTTTTTGATGTCATTACCTGCAATTCAAGCATGTCTTACTGGGACAACCCAATAAGTTGTTTTAATGAGATCTATCGAATATTGAAACCCGGGGGTGTGGTAAAGTTATTTGAACCCCATCGGGATATTGATTTGGATGGAGCGCTGAACCAGATCCGGCAGAATTTGGCAGATAAATCCCGTCTCCGGCGCTGGGGAGCAGTCCAGTTAAATAAATTCGGGCTGCAGCGCGGAGGCAAAATGGGACTGAATCTATATAGCAGAGATGATCTTCTTGGACTCACAAGGGCATCGAGTTTCGGGGAAAATAGTTCTGTTGAAGGTGTATCACTATTGAACATCCCAATCTTTGTATGCATTCATCTCTGGAAACCAGATACTCAATCCGTGACTTGAAAGGAGTCAACATGGCGAACCTCATTTACAGTGAGAAAATCAAGTCTACAAAAACAAGCTCGCTATTTGTGATCCTGGCAATGATCCTTTTTGCCCTGTTTGGCTGGCGATATTCAGTTGTGGGATTTCGGTTTATTCCGTGTTTATATGTGTTTCTGGGGTTGGTTTTCTGCTTTTATGTGATCAATTATCGGGAGCTGGAAATATCGATCACAGATCAGACGCTGCAATTGAAGTTTGGGGTGATTGCCTGGCGTTCGAATATTGAAAATATCAAGTCGATTATCCGCTATGATCCACCTTTTTGGATCAAATACGGGGGTGCTGGAGTGCATTTTGCCATGGTTGATGGAGATTACAAAGCGTTTTATAACTTCCTGGAGTATCCCCGGGTTATGATCGGATTTCATCAGAAACAAGGATGGGTCCAATCGCTAGTATTCACCACTCGACAGCCTGATAAGATACTGGAAATTCTGGAGACGAGGAGCCTTAGCGCATGATAACTAAAACGGTACTTACACCATATTTCCTGGATAAGCTGCTTCCTGGCCTTGAAGAGTTAAAAGAATGGGATTGGATTCTCAATCGTGAACCACTTCCTGAATCTGCGGTGATGGAAAGGATGTCTGTTTTACACGAATCTCTTGCAAATGCTGTTGAAGAGATCAGTGTAGCGGGAGAAACACCGGTTTCTATTGCGGGGGATTGCTGTGCTGCAATAGGGATGCTGGCAGGACTCCGGCGAGCGGTTCAAAATCCATTATTGATCTGGTTTGATGCCCATGGAGATTTTAATACCTGGGAAACATCCCCGAGTGGTTTCCTGGGGGGTATGCCTCTGGCTATGCTGGTAGGCAAGGGAGAACAAACCTTATTGGAAGCGTTGGATCTGGATCCTATGGAGGAAGAGCGGATTATCCTTACCGATGCCCGCGATCTGGATCCGAGCGAGAGCGAACTGGTTGCCAGGTCCTCTCTCACTCATTTAAAGAATCCTCTGGACCTGATGGATTACACCTTTTCTGATCAACCGCTCTGGATTCACTTTGATACTGATATCCTCGATCCAGAAGAGGTGCCGGCTCAGAATTACCCTGCCCCAGGTGGGATTCGGGCAGATGACCTAAGAGATGTATTTCAATACCTGGCGAATACAGGATTGATCTGTGGGATCTCTCTCTCATCCTGGGCGCCCGATCTGCCGGGAGCAGAGCAGTCCAGGGATGTGTGTCTGGCATTGCTGGAAGTATTCAAACAGTAATAAGAGGAAACATATGAAGCCATTCCGAAAGAATGTTGCCCTGGCTGTGGATGGGGGTGGGATCAAAGGGGTGATCGCCTCGCGGGCGATTGCCATCCTTGAAGATCACTTACAGAAACCCTCCTATGAAGTATTTAAATTATTAGCAGGAACATCTACCGGGTCGATCATCTCGGCTGGAATTGCCACCGGTTTATTTGGGGATGAAATCCATAATTTATATTGCGAAATGGGTCCCGTTATTTTCCGAAAAACCTGGCGCTCAACTTTCTGGCCGCTTACTCGCTACCGCTATCCCATGGAACCCCTTGAGGATGCTCTGGAAGCTCAAATGGGCGGCAAAGTCATGGGTGATTTTTGGTTTACAGCCCAGCCTATAGACCTGGTTGTGCCCGCCTTTGACCTGGTTGAAAATAAAACTCTTTTCATAAAACCATTCAACCTGTCCAAAGGTTATGATCAATGGCCGGTAGTGAAGGCGGTCCTGGCTTCTTCCTCCGTGCCATCCTTCTTCCCGCCAGTGGAAGATCGGTACGTCGATGGCGGAGTAGGATCTTATCATAATCCTTGTTATGTGGCCGCTTATGAGGCTCAATTTGTGTTGGGTTGGGATCCAGCCGAAACCACATTAATCAGTCTTGGCACTGGACGTGAACCGCATACACTCCAACCAGATCAGATCCGGGATTTTTATCCCTGGCACTGGATTAGCCCGGTGATGGGTGCTTTCCAGGAATCTTCGGATGATCAGCAAGTTCATCTGGTGGAGACCTTCTTCCCGGAGCTGGACTTTCGGAGATTCCAGGTTGATCTGGATGGATCCTACCCTATGGATGAGCCAGAAAAGATCCCGGCATTAACAGCGTTTGGAAACCAGCTGGGCGAAATGATCCTCGCTGACCAGGTCGACAGCGCGCTGAGAATTCAAGCTGAAAAAGCTCCCTATACCATATGAAGCACATCAATTATCGAATAAACATCGTCATCAACCTGTTGATCGTGCTGATCTTGATCTTACCGATCCAGGGTTCTGTAGTTGATCCAACAGATGAATTGGAGCAAATTCGCTCCTATTCGAGGATATATGAATTTGATTATGTAACCTGGACGGTTTCAGCGCTAGCTAGAAAATTAACCCAATCAACCTTAAGAGTAAATCAATATCTTCCTCAACCGGTAAAACGTGAATTTATCCTTGATTACCTTGATTTACGAAATGATATTGCTTTTCTGCAGACAGAGCTTGCCAATCTCCTCTCTGATCCAAATCAGGAGAACCGGGAGCAAAGGGAATCCTTCCTGCGGAGTGAATTAAACCAAAAGGACAACTTGCGGATAGAGTTGGCTCCTTTTGTAGAGCAAGTCCTTCAGGATCAGCTGAACAGGGTACTGGTGGACCTGGACCTGGCTCTTGGTGGGCAGCTGGTCCCACCCGTCCTGTACAAATCTGAGCCAGACTCCTATGCACTGATTGTCTCTCCCCGGGATGAGATTCGCCAGGCCGCGAACTTGATGATGGTCCGGGGCTTAACATTGGATGAGATCATACGCCTGGAAGAAGACATTGAAAATAACTTGAATATGTCAGCTCTGGTTGTGGGCATCGGAGGAGTAGGTTTATACCCCTCCATGATCATAGAATCCGGCAATCTGGATTGGCTTATTCATGTGATCAGCCATGAATGGACCCATAATTATTTGACGCTCCGTCCCCTTGGTATGTTCTACGGCACAAGCCCGGAATTAACCACCATCAACGAGACTATCGCTGATCTATCTGCAGATGATATCCAGAGAAGGACATTTGAATTGTATTATCCTGAACACTTGCCTCCTGAGCTGGATCTGCAGAATGAAGAAAAACCTGACACTCAGGAAAGCGAGGTAGAACCAGAACCGGCTCCAGAAGGGATCTTCGATTTTCGGGCGGAAATGCATATCACCCGCCTTGAGGTGGATCGCCTGCTCGAAGAGGGTAAGATCGATCAAGCTGAAAGTTACATGGAATCAAGAAGGATCTTTTTCTGGGAGAATGGTTATTTGATACGTAGGCTGAACCAGGCTTATTTTGCTTTCCATGGTTCCTATGCCGCTCAACCTGGCGGAGCAGCTGGAGAAGAAGGTGTGGACCTGGGAGAAGAACTCAGGCAGTTAAAAAAGCGAACACCATCGTATCGGGAATTTATGAGAATAGTGGCCTGGAAATGGCGCCTGGAACAGTTTGAAGATCTTTTTTCGCCCTCTCAGCTGGAGTGATCTGCCCTTAATACTTTTATTAGAATTGAAAATTTGTAATATAGGACTAGGATTATTGGTACAATTTGGTGACAAATAATCCGAGGAGGATTTGTGAAGAAATTTACCCTAATTTTATCTGTTGTGATTTTGAGTGCCTTCCTGGGGGCTTGTGCAACGACTGGAGCAGTTCCGACCGAGGAAATTCAGCCGACCCAACAACCTGCTGCTTCCCTTGATGTGTCTTCCGTTGAAGCGGAAGGTCCGCCGCCTCCACCTACCTGTATCCCCAATCCACCACGTCCTACGCCCAATGATGAGGATTTAGCTGTTTTTTCAGCTGATCCAGAAACCGATTGGATCAAAGGCCCGGAGGATGCAGCGATCACGATCGTTGAGTATGCAGATTTCCAGTGTCCCTATTGTTCTGTTGCTTCCCAGAATCTAGAAGCATTGCTGGCACAGTACCCAGATGATGTCCGGGTCGTATACCGTCATTTCCCGCTGGCAAGCATCCACGATAAAGCCATCCCAGCTGCCCAAGCAGCTGAAGCTGCAGGGCTTCAAAGCAAAGACGCATTCTGGGCTTTTCATGATCTGCTATATGCAACACAGGGTGCGTGGTCTGGATATTCGGTTGAGGATTTTGCTGCCTGGGTTGTGGAAGTTGCCGCAGAGCTTGGTTTGGATCCAGTTCAATTTGAGGCTGATTATAATAGTGAAGCCATCGTTAGCAAAGCAGAAGCCACCTGGACCGATGGACAAGCATTGGGCATCCCAGGCACGCCTTATATCAAGATCAATAGCTTGTATGACGCCGAAGCTGATCCCCAGTTGTTAACTGCCTATGTGGAACTGATCAAGATGGAAGAAATGCAGTATACTGCTTGCCCACCTCTGACAATTGACCAGGAAGCAACTTACCTGGCGACGGTTGAAACCGAGCAGGGAACTTTTGTTATGGAACTCTTTGCTGACCAGGCTCCACTGGCAGTGAATAGTTTTGTTTATCTGGCAGAAAATGGTTGGTTTGATGGAATCACATTCCATAGAGTACTTCCCGGTTTTGTCGCCCAGACTGGAGATCCCAGCGGAACAGGATACGGTAACCCCGGTTACCGATTCAGCATTGAGTCACCTGCCGAGTCGGTCTTTGATCGTGCCGGTCTGGTTGCCATGGCAAATTCAGGCCCGGATACCAACGGTAGCCAGTTCTTCATCACCTATGCGCCTGCGCCTAACCTTAACGGTGGGTATACTGTCTTTGGAGAGGTTGTCGAAGGAATGGAAGTTGTGCAATCCATAACTCCTAGGGATCCTCAACAGGGGGCGGACCTGCCGCCTGGAGATCTGGTCATCAGCGTCGCAATTGAAAAACAATAAGGTTATTCCTATCGAAGGGGCTTCCGCTATAGCAGGAAAATCGCTTATGGAAGAAGCCCCTCAAATAATGAGCTTTGATTGGCTGAGCGCAGGACAATTCGCGTTCAGCCTTCTTGCTGTTTTATCCCTTATTTTTATATCTTTATTCAGCCTGCTAGCTATTTTGTTCGGTGGAGCATACAGCGATCTAGGCCTAGGCGATACACAGGTAATTTCCTCCCTTCTGTTTACTGCAGGTCTGGGTTTTTCCGGAATACTACTGATTCCCTCAATAATCTATTCTGGGAGACGGTTGTTCGGGAATAGACTGCCGGGATTGTCGCGATGGGACAAGATGATCTGGCTGGGGTATATTTTTCCAGTTCCCATCCTCTTTGGTTATTTGATTCAAAATGGCCCTGCTTGGGGTCAATATATGCTGCCATTTATCCATGTGCTGGCCAACGGAGCCAGTATATTTTGGGTCCTTAACCTCGGGCGAAAGAAATTTCCTCCTCAAAGCGCCCAGCGGAATTGGGGGGCATTTGGGGTGGGGTTGGCACTGACACCGGCGATTACCTTTTTCATAGAAATTTTATTGCTCATCATCTTTGGATTGTTCTGGTTGATCCTGATCCAGACGCGACCAGATTTGGAGCAGGACATTCGATATTTATTGACCGTGGTGAACGAATCCTCCGTTGATTCAGAGATCCCTGCCCAATGGGTTGGGGAATTTATAGTTCGCCCTGAAGTAACAGGATCAATTTTCCTGTATTTCTCCCTTTTGATTCCCCTTGTGGAAGAACTGCTCAAACCGCTTGCGGTATATTTTTTATTGGGTCGAAAACTGCAGCCTTGGGAGGGATTTGTGATTGGCGCCACGGCTGGTGCAGGATACGCCCTGTTTGAAAATCTGACCATCGGCGCTGGTGCGGACACCTGGACCTTTGTGATGATCTCCCGTCTGGGGACAGCTGCGATTCATATTCTGACAACCGGCCTGGTTGGCTGGGGAGTGGCATCTGCTCGGACTGAGAAAAAATTTGTACGGCTGATTGGCAGTTTTATTGCCGCTGTGACATTACATGGTGTTTGGAATGGCTTAAATATCTTTACCGCGATGGCTGATTTTCCTTCTTATCAGGATCATATCAATCCATTCTTATTGAATTTTGCCAGGTATGCGCCTGTGGGTTTGATCTTGCTGGCATTGGGTAGTGTCGTTGGATTGCTTCGAGCAAATTTACTCTTACGGCGTGCTATAATTGCGCAGGATTAAACAGAAAAGAGAGGTTATATGGAAGTAATCAATTTTTTGATCGATTTTGTCCTGCACATGGATGTGCATCTTAACGAGATCATTTCTAATTATGGTGCCTGGACTTATGGGATCCTGGCTGGCGTAGTCTTCATGGAAACCGGTTTCGTGGTCACACCTTTTTTACCGGGGGATTCTCTGCTGTTTGCGGCCGGCACGTTTGCTGCCCTGGGGTCGTTGAACCCATTCCTGTTATTTGGACTGCTTTCCACCGCGGCCATCCTGGGAGATACAGTTAATTACCACATCGGACAGTATATCGGTGAACGGGCTTTCAGTGGTGAGATCAAATTCCTGAAGCAGGAGTATCTGGAGAAAACCCAGGAATTTTATGATAAACACGGCGGCAAGGCCATTATCCTGGCCCGTTTCGTTCCCATCATCCGCACATTTGCTCCCTTCGTAGCAGGCGTAGGCACGATGAAATACCGCAAGTTCATTTCTTACAATGTGATCGGTGGTATCGTCTGGGTAGCCATCTTCATTTCCATGGGTTATTTCTTTGGCAACATCCCCTTTGTGAAGGAGAATTTTGAATTCGTGATCTTTGGCATTATTGCCATCTCCTTTATCCCGCCGATTTACGAGTTCTTAAAGGCTCGTAAAGAGTTGAAGGAAGAGGCTGCTGCAGCTGAGTAAACCTCATTGAATAAAAGATAAACAAAAACCGCCCGATGGGGCGGTTTTTTT
>Ga0180430_10001645_pt1 | contig 21358 bp, 15 predicted proteins | sample SS_ome_9_FD_132999 | JGI IMG/M metagenome (GOLD analysis project Ga0180430, IMG submission 132999) | Hypersaline lake sediment archaeal communities from the Salton Sea, California, USA - SS_1_S_2 metaG | ecosystem: Environmental > Aquatic > Non-marine Saline and Alkaline > Hypersaline >... | reverse complement strand
TCGTCCGACGCCAATCTGACCCTGGTGGACGTGGGCCGGACCGCCCGCGACATCAGCGGGCTGCTCCGCTACGATGCCGAGCGCATCGGCGTGACGGTGCACATCCAGGCCGATGCCATGGCGCGAGTGATCGCTACCGAGAGCGATATTGGCATTCTGGTCATGAACCTGACTCAAAACGCTCTCCACGCGATGCCTCAAGGTGGCTCGTTGGATCTGCGTGTCACACGTACGGGCGGCTCCGTTTCGCTGAGCGTGCGTGACACTGGGGCCGGCATTGCGGCGGAAAACATGCGCCGCATCTTCTGGCCCTTCTGGAGCAAGCGCGCCGACGGATACCACGGCACCGGTCTCGGTCTGGCTATGTGCCGAGGCATCACCGAGCGGCTGGGTGGTACGATTGAAGTAACGAGCGAACCCGGCAGAGGCGCGTGTTTCACCATTACCCTGCCGGCAGCCGAGTGACCGCACCGACACCACCCCGATGCCACGCGACAAACGCATTCTCATCGTCGAGGACGATGCAACGCTCAATCACCTGCTGACCGATCAGTTGCGACGTCTCGGACTCGTCGCAACCGGTGTCGCCGATTTCAAGCAAGCCCGCGACGCCATCGCGGCCGACGAATACGACCTTGCGCTGCTCGACTTCCGCCTGCCCGACACTGACGGCATGGAAGCGGTCACCTGGCTCAAGGACTACTGCCCGGTCGTAATGCTGACCGCGTATGGCTCCATAGACCAGGCGGTGCAGGCGGTCCACGCCGGGGCCCTGGACTACCTGATCAAACCGATTTCTCAGGGCCGGCTGGAAATCGCCGTGCGCCGCGGGCTCGAAACCCGCGATCTGCATCGCACCATCGAGCTGCTGGAAACACAGGCCCGCGCAAAAGCAACTCTGAGCATGATCGGGCGCAGCGCTGCGTTCGAGCACATCCTCGAGATGGTCGGCCTGGTCGCCGAGGCCGAAACCACGGTCCTGATCGAAGGCGAGAGCGGCGTCGGCAAGGAACTCGTCGCGCAGAGCCTTCACGCGTGCAGTAACCGCCGTGGTCGCCAGCTCGTCACGATCGATTGCTGTACCCTGCAGGAAAGCCTGCTTGAATCCGAGCTGTTCGGTCACGAGCGTGGCGCGTTCACCGGCGCCGATCGCAAGAAGGACGGCCTGATCGAAATGGCCGACGGCGGTACGGTCTTTCTGGACGAGATCGGCGAGATTAGCCCCAGCTTTCAGGCCAAGCTTCTGCGCGTGCTGGAAACGGGGCGCTTCCGCCGCGTCGGCGGCACGCGCGATATCAGCGCCAACGTGCGTTTCGTGGCAGCAACCAACCGTCGCCTGGCCGAACTCGTGAGTAGCGGTGATTTCCGCGAAGACCTCTACTATCGGCTCTCAGCATTCGTGATTGCGGTACCGCCACTGCGGGAGCGCCGCCAGGACATCGTGCCGATCGCCGAGCACTTCCTGGAAACCCGTCAATTCATGCGCAAAGTGCCGAAGACCTTCCACGCCGCAACTGCACGTACCCTCAGCGAATACGGATGGCCGGGCAACGTGCGTGAACTCCGCAATGCGGTCGAGCGGGGGCTGCTGATGTCTGCCCACAGTTCGGTGATTCTCCCCGAACACCTCGGGCTGCCCACGCCCGACGCTGAACGACGGGCAGCATTCCGTCTCGAGTTCGACCACGACCCGACCATGCTGGAATTGCGCCAGGCTTATATCGAACGCGTGCTCGCCGACTGTCATGGCAACAAGGCCAGGGCAGCCCGCGTGATGGGGATCAGCGAACGCAATCTTTACCGGCTGGCGGCGACCATCGCCACGGCCGGTACTACGGACGACTGAGCCTTTCGCGCCGCCTCCACGTGCATGTCGATGCCTTGGGCGAGCGGGCCGCAGATTCGGCCGCGATAACGTGCCACCTGCGCCGGTGTACGGCGACAGCCGATACCTGGGTCATCACGGCAAAAGGGGACGGATCCCGGTCACATTCGAGCGCTATGCTCGCGTGAGCAACCCCAGACAAGGACCGAACGTCATGCGTGCCTTCCGGATTCTTTCCGTCCTGGCCTTGACCGTCCTGGCGAGCTCGCCGGCGACCGTTCACGCGACCAAGGTGGAGAACATCAGCGACACCTTCGAGGCCGGTGACACGGTCGACTTCGTTGCCGCCGGCGGATCGGTCGCAACCGGCAATCCCGGCACGCTCGACGGGTCCGTACTCATTTTCAACAGCGCGGGCAACGCCCCGGTTTTCGGCTACGATGCCATCCGCTTCGAACTATTCGACGAAGACCTGGTGCCGCGCCACGTCTCGCTCGGTTTCGACATCGAAACGAAACACCTCCTGGGATCGAGCAGCCAGTTCACGGTGCTTGCCGATACCCCGAGCGTGCGTAATCTCGTGTTTCGCTCGAACGGTGATATCGAAGTCTTCAATCCCGGTCCAGGGGCCTCGCACGCGGTGGGGAACTATGCGGACGGCGCTGCACGTCACATCGACATGCTGCTGGACATCGTCGCTGACCGCTGGACCGTGAGCATCGACGACGCGCTCGTCTACGACGATGTGATCGGCGGTTCGACCATCGGCAGCATCCGCTTCGCGATCGGCGCAGCATCCGGCGACGTCGCGTTCGATCCGGCCGCCACGGCCTTCATCGACAACATCGCAATCCGGACTACGGATTTCGTCGCGTCGTCCCCGACACCGGTTCCCCTGCCTGCCGCCCTCGGTGTCATGGCCGGCGCGCTACCGTGGCTGCTGCGCCGGCGCCGGAAGTCGGGAAGTTCGCCCACGGCCTGGTGACGCAATCTCTCCGGTGCCCGGGCAGCGCTCCGCGACGCGCGTTGCTGCCCGCAGGCGGCAAGCCGCCCGGCTGCCCAGCGCGAATTTGATCGTTGCTAAATTTTTAACAACGTGAAAAACTCGCCGCATGAACGCCACCGCCACCCTGCGCACCCGCAACATGAACAAGCGCCGCGAACGCCTGCTCGCCGAAGCGCGCTTCCTGCTTGCCAACGGCGGTTTCGAGGCCTTGAACCTGCGCGAGCTCGCGCGCCTCGCGGACGTCACGGTACCGACGATCTACAACCTGATCGGGCGGAAAGAAGACGTGCTGCTGGCGCTCGGCGCCGACGTCCTGAACGAAATCGAATCGCGCACAACGCCGGGTGAGGATGCCGATCCGCTGACGATCGCGGCCGCCGTGGTGGTGGAATCCATCGGGCTGTTCGCCGAGAACGAGGATTTCTACCGTGCCGCCTTCCTCGCCGTGGAATGGCTCGACCAGGGCGGCCAGCACCATGCCGAGGTCGCCCGCATCTATGCCTGGGTCGGCCGTCTCGTGACGAGCGGTATCGAGGCCTGCCGCGCCGCGCACCTGCTGCGCGGACGCATTCCCGCCACGTCGATGTCCGGGCTGGTCACGCGCAATTTCCGTATGAGCTGCCGTGGCTGGGCATTCGGGCACTACGGGCTCGACGAATTCCGCCGTATCGCGCTCTCGGATCTCTACATCACGTTGAGCGCCGATGGCGTGGAGACCTTCCAGGTGCAACTGCTGCGCCGCATAGCGAGTCTCGCCCCGTCCGTCGCCGAAGGCGGGGCCAGCGACGACACCCGGCGAAACCACCGAGGGGACACACCATGAAACATGCCGAGCAGATCAACGTCCTGAAAGAGCTGATCCACCAGATCGACACCAAAACCACCTGCGATGCGGGCAAGGTCGTCATCAACCCGACCTCGTCGTACACCGACGCGGCGCTGGCCGAGCGCGAATGGGACACCTTCTTCGCGCAGCACCCGCAGGTCATCGGGCTGTCGCCGGAGCTGCCCGGCCCCGGCAGCTACCTGACGAACAACGATCTCGGCATGCCGATCCTCGCCACGCGCGACAAGGACGGCAGGTTTCACGCCTTCATCAATGCCTGCCGGCATCGCGGCGCGCAGCTGACCGAGGAATCCCGCGGCGAGAAGAACCGCTTCACCTGCCCCTTCCACGCCTGGACCTACGCGCCGGACGGCCGCCTGATGGGGATCCGCCACGGCGAGATGTTCGGCGAGGTGGACAAGGCCTGTCACAGCCTCATCGAGCTGCCCTCGCAGGAGAAGTACGGCTTTCTCGTCGTCCACCCGCAGCTCGATGGCGTGGTCGACATCGATGCCCTGCTCGGCGCCGAGCTGGCCGAGGAGCTGGCCACCTGGGAGTTCGACAAGTGCGAGTTCCAGGGTGAATCGAGCATCGACAAGGCACTCAACTGGAAGCTCGCCAACGACACTTTCGGCGAGAACTACCATTTCAGCACGCTGCACAGCCAGACGCTGTCGAACCTCGCCCACAGCGACTACGCGACCTACCGCGAGTACGGGCGCAACCACCGCATCTGCACCGCGAGCCGCTATCTCGACGTCATGCGCGAGCAACCGGAATCGGAGTGGAACTTCTCCTTCGCCTCGATTGCCGCCTATTACCTGTTCCCCAACGTGCAGCTGGTGTTCGTTGGCGGCATGGTTGTGCTGGTCCGCATCTACCCCGATCGCGGCGACGTTGCACACTCGGTCAGCCGCATCTCCCATTTCGCCATGCCACACGTCCGCGAACAGCTCGGCGAGGCCGCTCGCAGCACCGCGGTCAAAGCCGACAACGTCTACAGCGCGGATACCTCGGCACGAATGGAATTCGACGTCTCGGCCACCGTAGAACTGCTGGTCAGCACGGTCGAGCACGAGGACTACGCAATGTCGGAGAAGGCGCAGGTCACGGCCGCGGCAGGCAAGCTCGATTACTTCCTGTTCGGACGTAACGAACCGGCACTGCACCACTTCCACAACAACTACCGCGCAGCGCTCGGCGAGCCGCCGCTGGAGGAATACCGCGCGGCGTGAGCCAGGCGCGCCTGCACATCCCCGGGTCGCCGCGGCAGCTCCACGCCGCCCGGCGCCCGTCGCGCTTCAGGCGCGGATGATCGCCAGCACCTCGTCGCGCCGCGCCGCCATCGTGGCGGCGTCGTCCGCCTCGAGATTGAGCCGCACCAGCGGTTCGGTATTCGACGAGCGCACGTTGAACCACCAGTCATCGTACTCGATGCTCAGGCCATCGAGTTCGGTCATGCGGCCATCGGCGAACGTGCGCTTGAGCGCCGCGAACACGGCCCCGGGATCGGCCACGGTCGAGTTGATCTCGCCGCTGCCGACGTAGCGCTGGATGGGTTTGACCAGTTCCGACAGCGGCACCTGCGCCGCACTGACCAGGTTGGCGACGTAGAGCACGGCCAGCGCCGAGCTCTCGGTGAAGTAGTTTTCCCGAAAGTAGTAGTGTCCCGACAGCTCGCCGGCGAACAGCGCGTCGGCCTCGCGCATCTGCTGCTTGATGAAAGCGTGCCCGACGCGCGACATCAGCGGCTCACCGCCCTGCTCGCGGATCACCTCGCGCACCGCCTTGGAACTGCGCAGGTCATAGAACACCCGGCCGCTCTGCGCGCGCAACAACATTTGCGCGATCAGCGCGGTGATGATGTCCATCGGCACGACTTCGCCGCGTTCGTCGACGAAACCGACGCGGTCGGCATCGCCGTCGTAGGCGATACCGAAATCGAAGCCCCCCCCGCGCACCAGCGCCTGTAGCGATTTCAGCGTCTCGAGATCGAGCGGGTTGGCCTCGTGGTTGGGAAAACTGCCATCGAGCTCGCCGAACAGCGGCTCGATGCCGAACAGCCCGTCGAGGGCGCGATGCTCGATGATGCCCATGGCGTTGGCGTAGTCGACGGCGATGCGCAGCGGGCGGTGCAGATCGGCGTACCGCCGCACGTGCGCATGGTAGGCCGCACTGACGTCGGCGACGCTCACGCTGCCGGTGCGCGGGGAAATCGGGAAGTCCCCGCGCGCGACACGGCGCTCGATGTCCGCGATGCCGGTGGCGCCGCTGATCGGGATGGCCTGCTCGCGGCACATCTTGAAGCCGTTCCACTGCCCCGGATTGTGCGAAGCCGTGATCATGATGCTGCCGTCCGCCCCGAGCGAGCCGTTGGCGAAATAGCACATCGGGGTGCTGGCCAGCCCGATATCGATTACGTCCGCGCCCTGCTCGGTCAGCCCGCGCACGAGTGCGGCGAACACCGCCTCCGAATGGGCCCGCATATCGCGGCCGACGACCACGGTCCGGCAACCCAGGAAATCGACGAAGGCACGACCGATGGCGCACGCCACGTCATCGGTCAGAGTCTCGCCGTAGATGCCGCGAATGTCGTACGCCTTGAAGATTCCAGCCATGCACTCCTGCCTCGTTGAATCGGGTCACGGGGCGTGATTCTGCCACGTCGCCGATGACGTTTCGGCGTCACGTGCCACATTGGCTGCAATCGGAGCGATCGCGGCCGCTACACCCTGTGCGGCGGCCCTGCAGGGGGCGCGCAAATCGCTCCGTGCCGCCCTGACTTGTTGTAGATCAAAGTCCGGGGCGCTCCTTCGGGACTAACATGAGTGTCCCCAAGAGCCCATGCACTGCGTCCCCGTGACGCGTGCCTTCGTACAGGAACTCGTCAATGGAAGAAGAGCTCAAGCCGGCAACGCCACCGACTGCCGCGGCCACGAACACTGCTGATGCGCCCGCGCCCGACGTCGCGGCGGAGACCAGCGCGACCACGAATGGCGCGACGGAGGCAAGCAACGAGCGACCAGCCTCGCCGCAACACGACCTGGCCGAGATGCGCCACGACCCCGTCGCCATCCGCCGCACGTTCGAGACCGGCGAGTACCCCTACCGTTCGCGCATGCGCCGCACCACCTACGAGAAGCAGAAGGCCGCGCTGCAGGTCGAGCTGCTCAAGGCCCAACAGTGGATCCGCGAGACGGGCCAGAAAATCGTAATCCTGTTCGAGGGCCGCGACGCCGCCGGCAAGGGTGGCACCATCAAGCGCTTCATGGAGCATCTCAACCCCCGCGCCGCCCGCGTGGTGGCACTCGAGAAGCCGACCGAGGCCGAGCGCGGCCAGTGGTTCTTCCAGCGCTACATCCGTACGCTGCCGACAGCGGGCGAGATCGTGCTGTTCGACCGCAGCTGGTACAACCGGGCCGGCGTCGAGCGCGTGATGGGCTTCTGCACGCCCAACGAGTACCTCGAGTTCATGCGCCAGACGCCGGAACTCGAACGCATGTTCGTACGCAGCGGCATCCGCCTGTTCAAGTACTGGTTTTCCATCACGCAGGAGGAACAGCGCAAACGCTTCGACGCACGCCAGGTCGATCCGCTCAAACAGTGGAAGCTCTCGCCCATCGACAAGGCGTCGATCGACCGCTGGGACGATTACACGGAAGCGAAAGAGGCGATGTTCTTCTACACCGACACGGCCGATTCGCCGTGGCACATCGTCAAGTCCGACGACAAGAAGCGCGCGCGCATCAACTGCATGATGCATTTCCTGTGGAGCCTGCCTTACCCGGACAAGGACACGCGCGTCGTGCACCAGCCGGATCCGCTGATCCTCGGCTACGGCAGCCACGTGGTGCATGCCAGCGACCATATCCTCGGCAAGAGCCTGCACCCCGAAACGCGGCGGCGCTGACACGCCGGCCAGTCGCTCGCGGCGCGTCATGGAAGTGCCTCATGTCTGGCAGGACGGACACCAATAGAGGCGCCTCGAGGTGATCGTGACGCGCTCGATCGCGGTGCCGCACTCGTAGCAGGGACGACCATCGCGAGCGAACACCGCGAAGCGGTAGCGGCTGCGATATTCGCCGGCCGCCTTGAGCGCCGCGACACGGCGCGGCGGATTGGTCACCCCGCGCGTGCGGTAGGCGCGCCGCGTGATCGAGAGCGAACAGCGAGCCAGCCGACTGCGCTCACCGCGACCGAGATCGCACGGTTTGCGCCACGGCGAGAGACGTGCGAAGAACAGGATCTCGGAACGCAGGTAGTTGCCGATCCCGGCGAGGAAGTGCTGGTCGAGGTAGAGGCTGCCGAGCGCCCGACGGCGGAACGCCGGCTCATCGAGCCGCGCCGCGAGCGTCTGCCAGTCGAGCGCGGCGGATAGCGCGTCAGGGCCGAGACGGGCGAGGAAAGGATGCGCCGATAGCATCGCGCGATCGAGCAGTTCGATCGCCGAGGCGCTGTACAGGAGCGCGCTGCCGCGCGCGGTGTGCAGGGCCACGCGCAGGCTGCGCCCGGTGTGCGGCAGCTCGCCGCGCGGACGCACGTACCAGCGCCCGTACAACTGATTGTGCGTATACAGCACCACATCGTTGTCGAAATGAGTCAGCAGCGCCTTGCCGCGTGTCTCCACCGCGCTGACCCGGCGGCCGACGATGTCGCCAGCGCGCCGCTGCAGCTCCGGCCTGGCAAACCACGCCTGCTCGACGAGCTCACCGCGCAGCACGCCTTCGATGCGATCGGCCTCGATACGAATCTCCGGCCCCTCGGGCATGCGGTCGCCTCCCTCGGCTTTTTTGCCGCGGCCATCGTCCGCGGCCGTGACGACGCGTATCCTACGCGCTATGCGGCACGCAGGATCAGCGCGGCGGAGAACCCACATGGCACTCGACTGGATCCGGGAAACACCCCCTTGCTGGGATGCGGAGAAGCAGCACATCGTCGGTGATGCGTCTCCCGGCATCTTCGACCGGCGCTACGCCAACCTCGCCATCGGCGCGCCCCTGCTCGGCGAATGGTGGCGGGTGGAAAGCGACGGCCGCACGCTCGGCTACGGCTGGCTCGATGCAGCCTGGGGCGATGCCGAGATCCTGCTCGCGACCGCGCCGGCGGCGCGCCGCCACGGCGTCGGCACGTTCATTCTCGAACAGCTCGAAGCCGAAGCCCGCGCGCGTGGCCTGAACTATCTCTACAACGTGATCCGCCCCAGCCATCCTGGCGCCGCCGATTTGCGCGGATGGCTCGAACGGCACGGCTTCGAGGCGGCGCCGGACAGCAGCCTGGTGCGAGCCGTGCCGCGCGCCTGACGGCCAGCCCCTTGGCCGTCGAAATCCTCCTGATCCTGGCCGTGCCGGCCGCGGTCCTGGCATGGCCACTGCTCAGGCGCCGTTGGCGCGAACGGCGCCGTTCGCGCCTGCGCCGCCAGCCCTTGTCACCGGCCTGGACCCGCACCCTGTCGCGCCTTCCTCTCTACCGCCGCCTGCCACCCGATCTGCGCACACGGCTGCACGCTGACATCGCGGTGTTTCTCGACGAGAAGCGCTTCTACGGCCAGGATGGCCTCGAGGTCACGGACACAATGCGCCTTGCGATCGCGGCACAGGCCTGCCTGCTGCAGCTCAACCTCGCGACGAAGTACTACCCCGACTTCACCTCGATCCTGCTCTACCCGGATGCCTTCGTCGCCGTCGAGACTGCGCACGATGGGCTGCTCGAGTCGACTCGCCGCCACGTGCGTGCCGGCGAGTCCTGGTATCGCGGCCCGGTGGTCTTGTCGTGGGCAGACCTGCGCGACGACCTGCATCACGGCGGCGACGGGCACAACGTGGTGCTGCACGAGTTCGCCCACAAGCTCGACGAACAGGACGGGCTGGTCGACGGCGCGCCCGAACTCGACGGCACGCAGGCGCAACGCTGGCCCGGCGTCTTCCGCCATGAATACGAACGCCTGCAGAAAGCGCTCGAACAGGGCCAGCATACGCTGCTCGATCCCTACGCGGCGACGGCGCCAGCCGAGTTCTTCGCCGTCGCCGTGGAGACATTCTTCGAGCGTGGTCGCGAGCTCGAGCACGGGCACCCCGAACTCTATGCAGCGCTGGCGGCCTTTTTCGCCCTCGACCCCGCGCGCTGGCCCCGGCGCGGCGCGCGCCATGCACATTGAGCAGACCTGCGCGCACGGCATCCGCGCCGGCCAGCGGCCGCCGCGGCGCGGCCCATCCCGCGCTCAGGCGTTGGCCTCGGGCTTCTGCGTCGGCGTCTCCGCGAGTGGCCCGGGCTCGGCGGGCGCGGCCTCGCCACCGCGGTCGAAATGGCGCAGGCGCGTCGCCAGCTTGATGGTTTGCTCGGCCATGCGCAGCGCCGCGCGCAGGCCTTCGAGCGCCGGGTTCAGCGCGGCAACGGGAATCGTGTCGTCGCTCGCCGCCTCCAGCAGCACGCCCTTGAGATCGTGCCAGCGCCCGCGTAACAAGACATAGTCCTGTTCGAGTTCGGCGGAGTCGAAATCGAGCGTTGCCGGATCGCTCTCCATCAGCAGGCGGGCTGCGGCCTGCAGATAAGCGGCGATGTCATCGGCCACCGGCGCACGCCGAATCGCGGCGATGTCGTCGGCGCGCGCAGCGAACGCCTCGGCCAGCGTCGCGACCTCTTCGATATAGCCGTTGATACGCAGGGCGTTGGGCACGCTCCGGGCGAGCGTCGCGGGCAATCGCTGGCGCTCGAGACGCGTCACGAACTGCTCGACCGCGGCACCGAGCTGGTGCAGGGCGTCGCGCTCCTGGGCGCGCTCGGCCGGCGCCGTGCCGCCCCCCAGCGCGGCAGTCGCATGGCGGCGCGCGATGCCGGCCATGCGCGCCAGTTCGAGCCGCAGCGCGTCGAGCGCGAGACTCGGGGTGGCGAGGACGTTCTGGTCGAGGTGTGCCGGTTGTGCGAGGGTTTCGGCAAGCGTGCGGAAACGTCGCCGCAGGAAGCGCACCAGTGGCGGCGTCAAGGGCCACATCAGGGCGACACCGAGGACGTTGAACGTGGTATGAAACAACGCCAGCGTGACTGCCGGCTGGGCAGCGAGCCCGAGCAGGCTCTCCGTCAGCTGCACGCCACGCAACAGCACTGGCAACAGCAGCAAGGCAACCACACCGCTGAGCAGGTTGAACGCGACATGCGCGCTCGCCACCCGCCGCGCATTGGGCGTCGCGCCGATCACGGCGAAGGCCGCTGTCGACGTGGTGCCGACGTTGGCGCCGATGACCATCGCCGCCGCCGCCTCGATGGTCAAGGCGCCGCCGCTGGCGGCGGTCAGCGTCATCGCGATCGCCGCACTCGACGATTGCGTGAGCAGCGTCATGAGGAAACCGAGACCCAGGCAGCCGAGCAGGCCCGCGACGCCGCTCGGGACCAGCGTGGCCACGTCGAGGCTCACGGCAAGCCCCTCGAACGCACCGCGCAACACGTCGATCCCGATGAAGAAGAGCCCGAAACCGGCCAGCGCTTCACCGCAAGCGCCCAGCCGGGTGGTAGCACCGACCAGGCGCAGGAACATGCCGGCCCCGATCATGGGCAGCGCGAAGGCGTCGACCTTCAGCTTGAAGCCGACCGCAGCGACCAGCCACCCGGTCATGGTCGTACCGACATTCGAACCGTAGACGATGCCAAGAGCCTGGCTGAGATTGAGCAGCCCGGCATTGACGAAGCCGATCGTTGCGACCGTCACCGCGCTCGAGCTCTGCACCACGCCGGTGACCACGATGCCGGAGGCGACACCGCGCCAGCGGGTCGCGGTCGAGCGCGCGAGGATGTCGCGTAACGCGCCGCCGGCGGCCAGCTTGAGGCCGTCGCTGATCATCGAGACCGCGAGCAGGAACAGCCCGAGGCCACCGAGCACGGTACCGATCAGCACGAGCATCGCGGCGCAGCCCCGTTATGGCCTCGAGGGCCGCGCGCTTTCCCGCAGCAGGACGATGGCGGGGACGGCAGGGTGAGTTTTCGCATCACGTTCCGGAATGGGCGACTGGACGGCATCGGTCGCGTCTATTCTAATGGCTGCATGCCGGCTGCACGCCAGCTGTTGCGACTGTTGCGGAACATGCATGACTGCACTCTCTTATCTTACCGGCTTCGGTAACGAACTCGAGTCCGAGGCCCACGCGGGCGCGCTGCCGCGCGGACGGTTCTCGCCGCAGCGCGTGCCCTACGGGCTCTACGCGGAGAAGTTCTCCAACACGGCCTTCACCGTGCCGCGTGCGGATAATCGCCGTACCTGGCTCTACCGCATCCGGCCCTCGGTCACGCAGGGGCCGCACACGCCGCTCGAGCACGATGGCTGGCTGAGTGGTCCGCTGGGCGACGGCGTCACGGCGCCCGACCCCATGCGCTGGGACCCGCCGGCACTCGCCGATTCGGGCGATTTCATCGACGGTATCGTCACCGTTGCAGCCAACGGCAGCGTCGCCCTGCAGACCGGCATCGGGGTGCACCTCTATGCAATGTCACAACCGATGACCGCGCGCTGCCTGGTCGATGCCGACGCCGAGCTGCTCGTCGTGCCGCAGGCCGGTGCGCTGGTGGTACGCACCGAGTGCGGGCGCCTCGAGGTCGAGCCGGGCGAGATCGTCCTCGTCCCGCGTGGCATGAAATGCGCGCTCGACCCGCGCGATGGTGCGGCGCGCGGCTACCTGTGCGAAAACTACGGTGCGCCGCTGCGCCTGCCCGAGCGCGGGCCGGCCGGCTCGGACGGCTTCGCCAACGACCGCGACTTTCTCGCCCCCACCGCCGCGTACATCGATGCGCAAACACCCTGCGAAATCGTCACCCGCTTTCAGGGGCGCCTGTTTCGCGCCACGCTCGATCACGACCCGTTCGATGTCGTCGCCTGGGTCGGCAACGCGCTGCCGTGGAAATACGACCTGCGGCGTTTCAACACGCTGGGCTCGATCAGCTATGACCACCCCGATCCGTCGATTTTCACCGTCCTGACGGCGCCCTCCGACACGCCGGGGATCGCCAACCTGGATTTCGTCATCTTCCCGCCGCGCTGGCTGGTTGCCGAGGACACTTTCCGTCCGCCCTGGTACCACCGCAACGTGATGAGCGAATTCATGGGGCTCGTCTATGGCCAGTACGACGCGCGCAAGAGCGGCTTCGAGCCCGGCGGCATGAGCCTGCACAATGCGCTGGTCCCACACGGCCCCGAAGCGGGCGTCCACGAAGCGGCGACGACGGCCGCGCTCGCACCGCACAAGCTCGACGACACGCTCGCCTTCATGTTCGAGACGCGCTACCCGCTGGCGCTCTCGCGCTGGGCGCTGGAATCCCCTGCCCTGCAGGACGATTACGCCAACTGCTGGCAGGGACTCGCCCGGCACTTCCTGCCGCCCGCCTGACGGCATGACAGGCCCCCGCCCCGCCTTGCGGCATCGGGCATCGCCATGGTGAGGATGATGCGCGCGCTGCTCGCGAGCGGCCCGCGCGGACGCGCCTGGGCGGGGTTCGTACTGCTGACCGTGAGCGTCGCCGCGATCGTCGCACTGCCCCGCCTCACCATCGATCGCAGCGACGACCGCCTGATCGACACCAGCGCGCCAGGCTGGCGCGATTTCGTCCGCATGCAGGATGATTTCGGCGCCGAGCAAACGCTGATCATCTACCTGCGCGCCGACGACCTGTGGACCGAAGCGCGCCTCAAGCAGATTCAACAGCTCGGCTTCGATCTCGAGGATCGGCCCGAGATCCTCGCCGTCAGCAGCCTGCTGACGGCAACCAACATTCGCGACAAGGGCGAATACGTCGATGCCGGCCCGCTTGCCACCATCGTCCCGCGCAAGGCCGCCCGGATCGCCGAGTTGCGCGACGATGCCGCCTACAGCCCGGTGATGCGGCGCAATTTCATCTCGGACGACGGCCATGCCACCGCCATCAACCTGAGTTACCAGGCGCGACCCGACGACCCGGACTGGGAGCTCGAGATCTACGACATCGTCGAACGCCTCGTCGCGCCGCTACGCGACGACTTCGACATCGCCTTCCAGCTCGGCCGGCCACGCCTCAACGTGGAGATCGGGCGCGGCCTCGATCATGACCTGCGCACCCTGATCCCGCTCGCGCTCGCCATTCTCGTCGTCGTCATCGCGCTGTTCCTGAAATCGGCACGCGTTGTGCCGATCCCCCTCGTCACGGCCGCGCTCAGCGTGCTGTGGACGCTCGGTTTCATGGCCGTGATCGGTATCCCCGTGACCCTGCTGACGGCGATGATTCCCGCGCTGATCATCGTCATCGGCGCGGTCGAGGACGTACACCTCGTGGCCTCCTACCTCGAAGGCCTCGACCCCACGCCGGCCACCGGCGCGGCAACCGCGGCCTCCGCGCCCGCTCGAATCTCGCGCGAGCGGGCCGTCGCTCACATGGCGCGGCAGGTGGGGCTGCCGGTCCTGATCACATCGATCACCACGATGGTCGGCTTCGCCGCCAACGTCCTCACCGAGATCCCGCTGATCTTCGAGTTCGCGATCGCCAGCGCCTTCGCGATGTTCGCCAACTTCGTCGTCACCGTGCTCGCAGTGCCGCTGCTGCTCACCTGGTTCGGTCCGCGCACGAGCCGGCTGCGTCAGGCCGGCGGCATGCCCGGCGGGGTGATCGGACTCATCGTGCGTGCCGTCGAGACCCTGGGTGGGCGTGCACCGCTGCTGGTCGTCGCCGCCACGCTGATGCTGCTGGTGTGGTTCGGCGCCAAGGTCTTCGACATCCGTGTCAACAACGATCCGTTGTCGTATTTCCCAGCCGAGCACGCCTTCGTGCGCGACGCCCAGCGGGTCCATGACGACCTTGCGGGGCTACATGTCTTCAGCGTGGTCCTGCGGGCCGAAGAGCAGAATTATTTCCGCACCCCGCGCGGCCTGAAGACGATCGCCGCGGTGCAGGCGCTGCTCGACAACCAGGGTTTGTACGACAAGACCTTGTCGCTGGCGACGCTGCTCGCGCTGATGCACCAGGAGATGAACGCGGGCAATCCGCGCTACTTCCGCATCAGCGAACAGCAGGAGGACATCGACCTCTACCTGTCGACACTGACGCGGCCGGATCTCGAGCCGTTCGTGACCGAGGATTTTCGCACCGCACGAATCAGCGTGCGCCACAACGTCAGCGACTCGGTGCGCCTGAACGCGTCGATCGACGAATTGCGCCGCGTCGTGGCGAATGTCGTCGGCGATCATGCCGAGGTCGCTTTCACCGGCAAGAACCTGATGGTCAACCGCGCGGCGGCGTCACTCATCGAAGGCCAGGCCATCTCCCTCGCGCTGGTGCTCGCGATAATCTTCGTGCTGTTCTCGGTGCTCTACACCTCGTGGCTGGCGGGCCTGCTGGCGCTGGTACCGAACGTCATACCGATCGTGCTCAACTTCGGGCTGATGGGCTGGCTGGGCGTACCCCTCAATCCCGGCACCGCGATGGTCGCCGCCATCGCCATCGGCATCGCGGTCGACGACACCATCCATCTGATGACGCGCTTCGGCGCCGAAAGCAAGCGCCATATCGACGAGCGCGAGGCGGTACGCCATACAGTGCGCGGCGAAGCGGTGCCGATCGTGTCGACCTCGCTCGCACTGGCGCTCGGCTTCGCCGCGCTCGCGCTGTCGGACTTCAGCGTGGTCGCGCAGTTCGGCCTGCTCGCCGCGGCGACGATGATTTACGCCGCGCTGGCCGACCTGTTCCTCATGCCGATTCTGCTCATGCGCCTGCGCCTGGCCACGGTGTGGGACATCATTGCGCTCGAGCTCGATCGCGAGGTCCTCGTGAACTGCCCGTTGTTCCGTGGCATGTCGCGTTTCGAAGTGAAAAAGGTCGTAGTGCTGTCGGACATCGAGCAGTTCGCACCGGGCGAGGTGATCATCGAGCAGGGCAGCGTCTCGCGCGGCATGTACGTCGTGTTGAAGGGCCGCGGCGCCGTGGGCCTCGAGCGCGACGGCATCATGCTCGACATCGACGAGATCGGGCCGGGCGACATCGTCGGCGAGATCGGCTTCTCCGGTGACGGGGTCGAGCGTACGGCGACCGTCACCGCGGTCGAGCCGATGACGGTGGTCAGGCTCGATGCGGAGAGCGCGCATCGCGGCCTGCGCTTCTATCCGCGTATCGCCGCCGGCCTGCACCGGAACATCTCCAACGTGCTCGGTGCACGCCTGGTCGAATCGCATCGGCGACTGGTCGAATCCGTGCGCAGGCCCGACGCCTGACCGGGCGCGCCGCCGCACACCGGCATGCCACCAACTTTTACATCTCCTCGCGCGGCGAGTTGCTAAAGTGGCTCGCGTTTCGACCCCGCGACGAGCCCGCCATCTGCCATGCCCGAGCCACGCTTGAGCCTCATTCACGACGGCCAGTGCCACCCCGCTGCACGCGTTGCCGAACTCAACGAGGCCGGGGTGCGCGCGGAATTCGAGCACGACGACGTGCCGCTGTTCGCGAGCGGACAGAGCGTGACGGCCAGCCTCTGCCTGCACGATGCGGCGCGCGCGATCGAAATACCCGCGACGGTGGTATTCGTCGCCGGGCGCGGGGCCTGCATGGTCATCGCTCTGCGGTTCGACACGCGGGTGGAAGACATCGCGACCCTCGGGCGTGCGCCCGCGCCCGCGATCGAGCGCCGCACCGCACCGCGCAAGGTCGAGTTGCCGGCCGGTCTGCGCGCTACGGTACGTCTCGACGAAGCCGGCGGACGGTCCCTGGCGATCGACGTCATCGATCACTCGCCGGGCGGTATCGGGTTCCGTGTCGACAATGCCCACGCCGGGCTGCTTAACGAGGGCGACGCGTTCGCACTCGATCTCGTCGTAGCGCCCGGACGGGCGCCCCACGCGCTACTCGCCCGGGTCCGTCATCGCACGGTGCGCGACGAGCGCGTCCATTACGGCTGTACCTATCGCACGACCGCTTGAGCGAACTCCGCCGGGGTGCGGACGCAGCCCCGGGGCGAGGCACGCGGCGTCGCAGAGGCGCGGCCCGGACACCACCGGGGAGGCGACGCGAGCCGCGGCCGAAGCGGCGCGCCGCCGCCCTTGGGGCACGCTCGCGGGGCGACCACGGCACCGCCCGGTCACAAGTCTTTTCTATGCGGGGACTGTAGGAATCGCCCTCGCGTGCCGTTATTGTTGCAGCGCAACACACGATTCGCGTCCGTCGCGAAAGGCATCCCGCCGTGAACCAGCTAGCCGATTCCCCCCTGACCCGCAGGACCGCTCGCGCCGACCCGCGCGCCCCGGTACAGCCGCTGATGCGTAAACTCGATGCCGCGGAAGCGCCGCTGCACGCCGCCCACCTGCTGCGCCTGAGCGAACATGACCGTGCGATGCGCTTCATGGGCTGCGTGAACGATGCGCACATCGAGCGCTATTGCGGCGTGGCGGGCAAGAACGAACGCTGCGTGCTGGCCTACTTCGACGACGGTGTGGTGCGCGGTGTCGCCGAGACCGTGTTCGATTCGCGCCCCGCCTGGCGCGGCGGCTGTGAGCTGGCCTTGTCGGTCGAATCGGGCCACCAGGGTCGCGGCATCGGCACCGAGCTGATGCGGCGCGCCATCCTGCTCGCGCGCAATCGTGGCGCGGGTCCGGTGCGGATCCTGTTCCTGCGCGAGAACCGGCGCATGCGCGCCCTCGCGCTCAGGCTCGGCATGGCGCTCGTCGTCAACGGCACCGAGATGGAGGCCAGCCTGCGGCCGCAGTGGCCCAACCAGTTCACCTGGCTGGCCGAGAACCTGGGCGACGGACACGCGTGGTGGTCGCGCTGGCTGGCTGGTAACACCCGCCCGTCGACGCACGCGGCGCACGCCTGAACCGCGGCGCTCAGCGCACCGACCACGCCGGCGCTGCCAGCACCAGGCGCGCGAGTTCCGGCCGCGCGGTGACGGTGCCCGCCGGGTGCACGGCGCGATGCGCCGTGGCACCGAGTTCGCGCAATGCGCGAGCGACCAGGTCCGGCCGGTCGGCATGCACCTGGTGGCCGGCGCCGGCGGCAATCCAGTGCTCCGCATGTGCCGACAAGCGCCCCATGTCGGCCTGCATCTCGCGCCACACCTGCTCGGCGTGAGCGCCGCCGGTGCGCTCGTCGAACTCGCTGCGCGCGCGGGAAATCACCACCAACGGCGCTTCCAGCGCGCGCCTGCCCGGCCCGGTCAGTGCCCGTGCACTGCGCTCGAAGTCGCGCATTTCGGCGCGGTAGGCGAGACGCGCCTTGGGCAACATCATCAACTGCATGACGAGGGTGCGCAGCGACGGCGCGAAACCGGCCGCCGGTCGCGGCATCGAGAATACCCGGCCACCGCCCGCGAGGGCGGCGAGGTAGGCGCGCGGCAGCGCGCCGGCCGGCAATCGCGCGAACTGCTGCGGAGCGGCAGCGTCGATCAACGCGATGCCGGCGGTGCGGTCCGGCCAGCGCGCGGCGAACTCGCGCACGATGAGCCCGCCATAGGAGTGACCGGCGAGTACATAGGGCGGCCGCTCGCCGGCCGCGCTGAGCAGCGCCTCGAGTTCGCCCGCGCTGCGTCGCGCGGTCCGGGGCAGCGGGCCGGGATCGCTCCAGCCGTAGCCGGCGCGATCGTAGGTACATACCCGTGCGCGCCCGGCGAGCGCGTCGCGCACCGCGTGCCACTCCAGCGAGAACCCGCCGATCCCCGACTCGAGCACGATGACCGGCGTTCCCGTGCCGCGGCAATCGAGATGCAGGACGTGGGTGCCGATGTCGACCAGCCGTCCCGGATAGCGCGCGAGCACCGACGGCTCGCCCGCCTTCGCGGCGGCTCCCGCGAGCAAGCCCAGCGCGGCCAGCAGGTACACCGCACGCGATCGCGCGACAGCGATCCTGCGCCGGCACGGCACCCGCGCCGCCGCTCCGCGCGCCGCACCGTGGTATTTCGACATATCGGCGTCCTCCGCTGCCGCGCGCATGCGCCGGATACGCCCTGCAACCGCGATGCCATTGCAGGAAAAATCGAAGAAAGCTTCTCATAATCAGATAATTGCATGGCATCCGGCCGGCGCCGTACGAGCCCGTCCGAGCTGCCCCATGGCACCGCGATGGTCCCGCAGGCACTCTCATGGTGCATTGCAGCATCGCGCCCCGCGGCAACGCGCGCATCGTGCGCAGCCGTGTTGCGCCGCACTTGCGCGCTCCCGTATCGTTGCGGGCCTTTCATCGTCCGCGAATTCACCGCCAGCCCGCCATGAACGACGCCGCTCCCGCCTACGACAGCCACCCGCTCAGCCTCGGCATCGCAGGCTTCACCTACGCGGATCTCTACGAGCCTCGCGCGCTCGCCCGCCTGGCGGCGGCATTCGACGACCACCTGGTTGCCGCCGATGCCGCGGTGGCCGGGCGCTTCCACGGCTATCGCGACTGCCGCGGCGAAGGGATGAGCCCGGAGTCCGTGTCGGAGATCCTGGTCGAAACCGCGCCCCACCTCGGTCGCTTCATCGCCCGGCTGTTCCGCGTCGAGGATGCCTGGCGCGAACAACAGGCGCGGATTCGGGACGAGGACGAGGTCGTGTTCGGCTTGCGCAACGACTTCATCGCGCCGCTCGCCAAGGCACTCAAGGGCGAGGACCCGGCCGCTTACGACCGCGAGGACCTTGCCATCGAGGCCGCCGTGTTGCGCGCCGCGGCCCGCGAAGGCGCGCGCCTGCCGGATGACGACGAATACCTCAGCGCGCGTGCAGCCGCCCTGCTCAGCGGGCGCGCGGCGCTGCCGCCGAAGTTTCTCGCACGGCTGCGCGACGCTCACGACGCGTGGTCGACACTCGATGACGAGACCCTCGTCGCGACCGCGCGCGGCGCCCTGGAACGCTGGTGCCACCTGGTCAAGCGCGACCCCGACTTCGACGCTGTCGCGGCGCACACCTGGGTCAGCTTCAAGGAGCCCGCGCGCACCGACGTCAGGCGCCTCGTACACCACCCCCAGCGCGAACATGCCGGCTACACGACCTGGGCCGCCGACGATGCCCACCGGCGCCGCCGCGACGGTTTCTCGCTGACCGATCCGCGGCACCCCCTGCGCCGCGTGCTCTACGAGGTCGACCACTGCATCTACTGTCACGACCGCGACAACGACACCTGCTCGAAGGGCATGCCGAACAAGAAGGAGGGCGGCTTCAAGACCAATGCACTGGGCGTGCCCGTCACCGGCTGCCCGCTGGGCGAGAAGATTTCGGAGATGCACGTGGTCAAGCGCGGCGGAGACAACATCGGCGCGCTCGCGCTGGTGGTCATCGACAACCCCATGTGCCCGGGGACCGGTCACCGCATCTGCAACGACTGCATGAAGGGCTGCATCTACCAGAAGACGGAGCCGGTCGACATCCCGCAGATCGAGACCAACGTCCTCACCGAAGTACTCGCCCTGCCCTGGGGCTACGAGATCTACGCGCTGCTCACGCGCTGGAACCCGCTCAACATCACGCGCCCCTACCGGCTGCCCTACAACGGCAAGAAGGTGCTGGTGGCGGGTCTCGGCCCGGCCGGCTACACGCTCGCGCATTACCTGCTGAACGAAGGCTTCGCGGTCGTCGGTATCGACGCCCTCAAGCTCGAGCCGCTACCGGCAGCACTGACCGGCTCGCTGCACGCGCCACCGCAGCCGGTGCGTGATTTCCGCACGCTCTACGAGGATCTCGACACGCGCACCGTGAGCGGCTTCGGCGGCGTCGCGGAGTACGGCATCACCGTGCGCTGGGACAAGAACTTTCTCAAGGTCATCTACCTCACCCTGCTGCGCCAGCGCACCTTCCGCGCCTACGGCGGCGTGCGCTTCGGCGGCAGTATCACGCTCGAAGACGCCTGGGAGCTCGGCTTCGATCACGTCGCGCTGGCCACCGGCGCCGGCAAGCCGTCGATCATCGGGCTGAAGAACAACCTGATCCGCGGCATCCGCAAGGCCTCGGACTTCCTCATGGGCCTGCAGCTGACCGGCGCGGCCAAGGATTCCTCGCTGGCCAACCTGCAGGTACGGCTGCCGGCCGGGGTCATCGGCGGCGGCCTGACCGCCATCGATACCGCGACCGAGGTGATGGCCTACTACCCGCGCCAGGTCGAGAAAGTGCTGCATCGCTACGAACGCCTGGTGGGCGACCTCGGCGCCGCGGCCGTGCGCGCTCGCTACGACGCCGAAGAGCTCGCGATCCTCGACGAGTCGCTGGCCCACGGCCGCGCCGTGCGCCGCGAGCGCGAGCGTGCCGCGCTGGCCGGCGAGGCGCCGGATTTCGCGGCCCTGATCGCCGGCTGGGGTGGCGTGACGCTGTTCTACCGCAAGGGGCTGGAAGATTCCCCGGCCTACCGGCAGAACCACGAGGAGGTCAACGAGGCGCTCAGCGAAGGCATGGAGATTGCCCCGTGGATGAGCCCGCTCGAAGCCCTGCCCGACGAACACGGCGCGCTCGCCGCGGTGCGTTTCGCGCGCACGGCGCCCGACAGCGGCGAACAGGTCCTCGAAGTTCCCCTGCGCAGCCTGTTCATCGCCGCCGGGACCTCGCCCAACACCATCTACGAGCAGGAACACCCGGGCACGTTCGCCCTCGATGGCAAGTTCTTCCGCCGCTTCGACCGCGCCGACGGCGCCCTCGTGCCGGTCGCGGACGACGCCACCACCATCCCCAAGCTGGCCACGCCCGCCCCGTTCACGTCCTACCGCGAAGGCGGCCGCCACGTCAGCTTCTACGGTGACAACCATCCCGTC
>Ga0180430_10001644_pt1 | contig 21363 bp, 19 predicted proteins | sample SS_ome_9_FD_132999 | JGI IMG/M metagenome (GOLD analysis project Ga0180430, IMG submission 132999) | Hypersaline lake sediment archaeal communities from the Salton Sea, California, USA - SS_1_S_2 metaG | ecosystem: Environmental > Aquatic > Non-marine Saline and Alkaline > Hypersaline >... | reverse complement strand
TTCGACAACCGGAAGAGACGATCCTGAGCCGGGTTCGCTACCTGCCCGAGTGGTTGACGCAGGAATATCAGATCGTGATCCGTTCGCCCGAGGTGGTTTCCCTCTTCTTCGATCAATCGTGGTTCCGTTACCCCCGCGAGGAATCGCTCCACGTCTTCACGACGCGCCAGGAATCGACCCGGCAGATCAGCGCGGAACTCGAGTATCTTCGCGGTCTCCTCAAGGAAAACCGTCAACTCGAACCGGTGGCACGCGTCTCCGTTCTCAAGCTCATGATGCTCATCGCCGACGAGCACCACCGCTTCTGGCGAGGAATCACCGAACTGCAATTCCTGCCCGAAGCCATGCACGCCCTCGACCAGATCGAGAAGAAGATCCAGACCGGGGCTCCGTTCTTCGAGTTGAAAATGGCACGGGGAGGCTTCGACAAGAAGGAGATCGACGCGGCCTTTCTCCAGCTCACCGGGCTCGGCCTCGCCCAATATGCGGACCGCAGGCGCGTTTTTCATGCCGCCTGCAAGTTGCTGCTCACCGACCGGGAACCACGCAAGATATCCAAGGACGCCGGTTTCCGCACCTCGGCGGAGTTCTCCAAGCAATTCCAGTCGATCTTCGGCATCTCGCCTTCGATGTACCGGGAAAAGTTCGGCTCCACGCCGGACGGATCGGCCGGAGAGGCGCTCGACGAGCGCCGGTGAACGTTGTCCCGCACGCCCAGAGACTCAACCGGACGTCCGTTCACCCCGCGCTGGTGACATTCCGCGCAAGAGCCTCTTGAATCGCGCCGGGCCCGGTGTTTGTTCCGCCGTTTCCCATCCAACGCATCATGAAAGCGGCAGCCGAACAAATGGAGATTCTCACGCGGGGCGCAGCCCGAATCGTGAGTGAGAAGGAGCTAGCCGAAAAGGTCGGTCGCGGGAAACCGCTTCGCGTCAAGTTGGGCGTCGATCCGACATCGCCGGATCTCCATCTCGGGCACAGCGTCGTGCTGGAGAAGCTCCGCCAGTTCCAGCAACTTGGACACCAGGCTGTTCTCATCATCGGCGATTTCACCGCGCAGATCGGTGACCCCACCGGCCGCTCCAAGACGCGGCCTCCCCTGTCGCGCGAGGAGATTCTCGTCAACGCCGACACCTACACGGAGCAGGCCTTTCGCATCCTCGACGAGGACCGTACTGAGGTGGTCTTCAACGGAGAATGGTTCAACAAGATGACCTTTTCCGAGGTCATCCAACTGAACGCGCGCGTCACGATGCAGCAAATGCTGCAACGGGAGGACTTCAAGAATCGCATCGCCAACGACCAGGAGGTACGTCTCCATGAAATCCAGTATCCCATCGTGCAGGGGTGGGATTCCGTGGTCGTCGAAGCCGATGTGGAACTGGGAGGCACCGACCAGCTCTTCAACATCCTCGTCGGCCGCGACCTTCAGAAGTCCGAGGGAAAGGAGCCCCAGGTCGTACTCTGCATGCCGCTCCTCGAAGGCCTCGACGGAGTCAAGAAGATGAGCAAGAGCCTCGACAACTACGTCGGCATCACCGAACCAGCCGGCGAGATGTTCGGGAAACTCATGAGTGTTTCCGACGAACTCATGACCCGCTACTCCGTTCTTCTCCTGGGTGAGGACATCGATCCCGGCCTGCACCCGATGGAGGCGAAGAAGGCACTGGCAGGGAAGCTCGTATCGCGCTACCACGGCCCGGAGGCAGCCACCGCGGCGCGAGACGACTGGGAAGCGAAATTCAGCCGCAAGGACTTCGAAGCTGCCGATCTTCCCCTCTACCAGGTGGGGGATCGCCGGGATCTGCTGGGCGTCGTGCAGGATGCCTACATCACGGCCTTCGATAGCAAACGTTCCGGCAGCGACGTGCGCCGCCTCATCCAGCAGGGAAGCGTTCAGCTCGATGGCGAGAAAGTCACCGATCCCAAGGCCGAGCCCGGCTGGAAGGAAGGCATGGTGCTGAAACTCGACAAGAAGCGAAGCGTGCGGATCGCCTGATACTTCCCCCGCCCTCCCGCAGCTGACTACCGCATTCTCCGGTTTTTCTCCACCGGTTTGCCACTCTCATTGACTAGGAAAACAACAAGGACACGGGCGAATGGAAATACCAAGAACAAGAATCCTCCTCCCGAAGAACGGATGTATGTGGTAGTAAACTTTGTTGCCGCGGCGTAATCGCCACCGAGAGTGACAGGAGGACCGCATGAAAGAAATGATGAAGATGGTGGAGCGCGTCGTCGCGCTCTGGCGCAAGCTGGATGTGCCCGCCGACTCGCGTTTGACGCGTGAAGGAGCACTGGGTGCCGGCGGCATGGGAACCGTCGATCTTGTCCACGACAGTTCGCTCCTGCGGCGTGTGGCAAGAAAGACACTCCACGCCGAACACCTGGACAAGGAACAGATGGTCCTTCAGTTCGTCCGCGAGGTTCGCATCACGGCGGCCCTCGATCACCCCTTCATCATCCCGGTCTACGAAATGGGGTTCAACAACCAGGGACAGGTCTTCTTCACGATGAAGCGGATTTCGGGAAAGAACCTTAAAGACTTCATCCGGGAGCTGCCGGAAGGACGCATGCCCAGACAGACTCTGTTCGCCGTACTCGAAGTCATCGTCAAAATCTGCGATGCACTGGCTTTTGCCCATCACCGCGGCGTCCTGCACTGCGACATCAAGCCTGACCACGTCATCATGGCCGACTATGGGCAGGTCTATCTCATCGATTGGGGCATCGCCCACATCATGGACCACGCCGTGGAGCCCCTGACCGAGTTGCGGGAGAGTAGTGCCATCAACGACGAGAAAGTCATGGGGACCGTCGCCTTCATGTCCCCCGAACAGGCGGCCGGCAGGGTGGCCGACCTGGGCCCCGCTTCCGACATATTCTCATTGGGTGCCGTCCTTTACAGCATTCTCGCACGGAGGGCGCCCTACGTGGCAAAGACGGTTGCCGAGAGCGTCGAACTGGCGCAACACTGTGAGTACACTCCCCTGTCGGAGGCCGCTCCGCCCAATTCCGTCCCCCCCGAACTCGACCACATCGTGCGGAAAGCGATGGACCCCGACCCGGCGAAGCGCTTTCGCAGCGCCGGCGATTTGGGTGATGCCCTCCGCGACTTCATGGGCGGCGGCGGAGACTTTCCCACCATTCGTTTCGAGGAGGGCGAACGCATCGTGACGCAGGGTGACGCGGGAAAATGTGCCTATATCATCAAATCGGGCCGCTGCGAGGCGATCCATGAAAAGGAGGGAGAAGAGATTTCCCTCGAGATCATCGACGAAGGGAACGTGTTCGGGGAACTCGCCATCTTGACCGGCCAGAATCGCGCGGCCAACGTGGTCGCCCTCGAAGGAGGAGTCGAGGTCTACGAAGTCAAGGAAGAGGACTTTCGCGCCGAATTGAACCTGCTCCGGCCCTGGATCCGCCAACTGGTCGAGAAACTCGCCGAGCGTGCCACGAGACGGCGGCTTCTCGGGGACTACTGAACCCTTTGCCACTGGCGGGCGCGCGAACCTTCGGTTCTCGTCCGCCATTTGGCTGGAGCCAACTGTCGGACTCGAACCGACGACCGGCTGATTACAAATCAGCTGCTCTACCAGCTGAGCTAAGTTGGCATGAGTCTCCACCCAGGAAGTAGCGGAGGAGAGGGAAGATACTCGTTCGCGCAGGCAACGCAAGCTCCGCTTAGCGCGGAGCGGGAGCGGTTTCTGTTTCCGATTCCGGGCGTTCACCCGCCTCCTGGCGCCACAGCGTGAGGCGTCCCGCCCTGTCGAGGGGTCCGGGTACGTGCATGCCGCCGCCAACGATGTCATGCAACCCGTCGCCGTCGATATCGCCGACCGCGATATTCGCCAGATTGGTCGGTGCGTAGGCGATGCGCCTCCTGGTGAATTCACGGAATCCCGACCGGTTTTCGATCCAGGCGAGAGAAGGAAAATCGTGTTCCTTCCATTGAAAATACAGGGCGGAGATCACCACATCGAGATCGCCGTCCCCATCCATGTCGGCAGGCTCGGCGCCGTAGCACCCGGGCATCGACGCCAGGTGATGGAGCTCATATCCCCCGCTGCCATCGTTCTCCAGCCAACGGACGCCGTGGTAGGGCTTGGGTTCGGGATTCTCGTCCATCATGTCCCCGTTGGCATAGAGGATGTCCTCGTCCCCGTCCTGGTCGAGATCGGCCAGCCGAATGCTGGACGATCCGAATGACGGATGACTCGCCCGGGTGATCACCTCGTTGTCGAAAGTGCCGTCGCCGCGATTGATGAATTGAACGATCGCCTCGTGTTGCTGCGTGATGAGAAGGACGAAATCGAGCAGGCCGTCGCCGTTGGCATCGTTCGCGATCACCCGCATTCCCCCGTTCACTTCGAGCAGGGGCCTGAGACGAAAAAAACCGTCGAATTTCTGTTCGAGCAGGCCCACGCCTCCGGTGTAGCGCCACCCGAACATGGCCAGGACGAAGTCGATGTCCCCGTCGCCGTCGAAGTCCCCGGGCGCACAGTCCGTCAGCCGCGGGACTCCCTCGAGAACGACCCGCTTGGAGAAGCCCGCGTCGCCGCGGTTTTCCAGCAGGTGGAATTCTCCGATGAGATCGTCGTTCGGATGCATGAATCCCATGCAGGAAATGGCAAGGTCGATATCTCCATCGCGATCGAAATCCACGGGTGTGGCGCGCACCGGCGATGGCGCCTCCGAGAGGATGCTCTCGGTCCACTCGCCTCCCTCGTTCCGCAGCCACGAAATCGAGTTGTTGGCATTGTCGGTCACGATGAGGTCGTTGCTGACGCCCTCCCCATCAAGGTCGGTGAAGACCAGCGAGGTAACCTGGGGCTTGGGATCGGCCGAAGGGAAGCCGACCGGACTACGGGAAAACGAAAGTCCGCTCTCCTGATAGTCGTCCGGAATCCGGGGAAGAGCGAGCGGTGCATGGCGCAAGTAGAACTCGGTGACGGCGGTGCGATCCCGCTCACTGAAGGGCAGCGCCAGCCTCTCCATGAAGGGCTGCATATTCCGGATCGTCGAGGGCCAGGCATCGCGCCGCATCGCCCCCGGACGAGGGACTCCGTGGCATCCCGAGCACTTCTGCTGGACAAGGGGGGGGACCTGCTCCTGGCCGCTTGCCCGAACTCCCCAGGCGAGCAGCAGGGCCAAAAGAGAGTATGGCGACAGGAACTTCATCGTGAAAGGAAACGTCGCCCGGTTCCAAACCGCATGCAACGCTTCTCGCAATTTCGCGCCAACCTTTCAGACGGTTCGTCCCCTTTCTTGGCCTCGGACGGCGTTTCGTCTATCGTTGTCCGATGAAACGCAGCTACGCAACGGCCGTCGTCCTACTCAACCTGGCGGTGTTTTTCCCCCTCCAAGGCCAGGAAGCCGAGCGCGAGGAACAAGCCGAAAAGCCCGCCATCAAGCGAATCGGGGACACACGATTTCGACTGGGTGATGTGGAGTTCGACGCACAGACACGCCGAATCGACATACCCGTTATCGTGAACATGAGGGAGGGGGGGCCGATGGAATACATCCTCGTCCACGAAAACGGAAAGACGCACGAATCGATTCTCACGACGACCGCCCGGCCTCTTCACGTTCAGATCGTCCTGGAACTCCTGCGGTATGCCTCGGGACATGGCGACGTCTTCAACCGCTTGCTTCCCGATGAACTACTCGAGGCCGAGGGCGGAGACGAGCAGGGCAGGGGCGACGCGGTCGACGTTGCCGTTCAGTGGGAAGAACAGGACGACGAGCACCCCATCGCCGCCGCCCCCCTGGTCATCGACCGGCAACGCGCCGAGCCCATGAGCGTCGAGCCGTGGATCCTCACCGGATCGCTGTCGGAAAACGGGGTATTCCTCGCCGAAGCGGAAGGCTCGATCATCGCGGTCTATCTCGACCGCTTCGCCCTCTTCAACATGACCCGCGAGGGCGCCGAAATCGACGAACGCTGGGGGGCGAACGGCGCCGCCATTCCACCAGTCGGAACGCGGGGAAAAATCGTGATCGGCCCGCGCGATGCGGTAATCGACACCTCGTCCACGGAAGATTAAATTCCCGTGGGACGCGGGGCGGTGCGCACGAACCTGTCCCGACTGCAATCATGAAACAGCAACCCATTCTCATCATCACCCTCTCCGCACTGGCATGGCTGCCCCTTCCGGCACAGGAGCGCATCAACCCGGCGCGAGACGGAAACGTCTCTCTGAAATTGGAAATCGAGCGCGCGGTGGCGAAGGGAGTCGCGTCGCTCGAGAAAACCCAGGACCCCGAGACGGGTCACTGGAGCGACGAGAAACTCCCCGCTCTCACCGCCCTGCCCGTTACCGCCATCATCGGCGACCCGAACCGCGATCCCTCGGACCCGTTTCCCGAATCGGTCGAGAAGGGCTTCGCTTTCATCGAGAGCTGTGCCAAGCCGGACGGCGGCATCTACGGGAAGGGCCTCGCCACCTACAACACCGCCCTGTCGATCATGGCGCTCGTGCTCTCGGGCAAGGAGGAACACCTGCCCCTCATCGCGAAGGGACGCCGCCTGCTCATCAACCAGCAGCAGGATTTCGACGCGCGCGGGGAAACCGACAACCTTTTCGACGGAGGAATCGGCTACGGCGGCACCTACGCCCACTCGGACCTGTCCAACACGCACCTCGCGCTCGAAGCACTCTACTACTCGAAGAAGGTCCTTGCCGATACCGAGCACGATCGCCAGGATCAATTCGACCTCGACTGGGACGCCGCGATCGATTTCGTGAGCCGCACGCAGAACACCGAAGAAACCGCCACGGTTCTCGGAGAGTGGGCCGCGGTACGAGAGGAGGACAGGGGTGGCTTCGTCTACTTTCCCGGCGATTCGAAGGCGGGAGAGGTGGAACTCGAGACGAACGACGGTCCTCGGACGGCGCTCCGGAGCTATGGCAGCATGAGCTACGCCGGACTGCTCGCCTTCATCTATGCCGACCTGGACAAGGACGATCCACGGCTCGCCCAGGTCATGGACTGGCTGCGGAAGAATTTCACCCTCGAGGAAAATCCGGGCATGGAGGCGCAGGGCCTCTACTACTACTATCACACGATGGCGAAGGCCCTTTCCCTCGCAGGCGTCCACGCTCTCAGCACCGGAGAGGGACATTCGATCAACTGGCGCGAACAGCTCGCGCTCGAGATCATGAGCCGCCAGCAACCGGATGGCAGCTGGATCAACGTCGAAGCGAACCGGTGGATGGAAGACGATCCCGCCCTCGTGACCGCCTATTCGCTCCTCGCCCTCCAACACGTCTACCGCGGGCTCTGAGCGGACCTTTGCCCGAAAAACGAGCGGCTCCTCCGGTCGCCGGAGAAGCCGCTGCTTGGGGAAATTCAGCCCCCTTTGCCGGGGAGCAGGAAATCAGTCCGGACCTCAGTATCCCAGAACCGTCTCTCCGACACCATCGGGCACGAGAAAATCGTTCGCATTCGATAGGATGTCCGCAGCAGAATCGAGCCACTGGTGCGCCTGCACCTCGGCGAAGCGGGGTAGAGCCGAGGGACTGTTCAGCGCCGTGACAACGGTTGCCTCGGAATTCTCCAGGGCCATCAGGAATTCCTCGGCGAAGGCAGGAAGGGAGATCAGGGTCGCTCCAAGGTAGCGGGTCGCCTTGTCCGCCTCGCTCCCCTTCCACTTGACGTGGCCCTTGTCCTCGACCGGCATCCTGGCGATGACGTAGTCGGAGGAATCGGAAAACAATTCGGTCAGGTCGAAGATCTCCTCATTGCACCGCTCGGTACTGGTGTCGGGGATCACCAGCGTCATTTCGACGTCGAGTTCCGCGAGCAAATTGTCGATCGATTCGCCTGAGCAGAAATCCGCCCAGTTCCGCGCCGCCCCGCTGTGCAGGTCGACGATGACCGCATCATGACCCTCCAGCGCAGCGAACAATTCGGAAGAATCGATCTGATCTTCGAGGTCCCAGTATTCTCCGGGAAAGGTTTCGTCCAGATCGTTTTCGTCCGACGTGATCAGCAGGCTGTCCACCTCCTGCTGCGCGAGATGGTAGGCGATGGCGCGAGTAACGGTCGAATTACCGGAGCGCTCAAGGTCATTGGCGATGACTATCAATTTTTTCATGGCGAGTGAGGATTCACGAAAAGATTATAAAATTCAGAAATACCCTCGCAACCCTTATTTTTAAATTCCCTAAAATTTCTACCTCTGTGGGGAATACCGGATTTCTGAGGGGCTGTCTCCAGTTGAGACGGGTTTCGATGGAAATTCATAGGCTGTAGCTGCAAAAAACCATCCTGCGCGTCGCGTTTTTCGAGACTGGTTAGCGAGATTGACAATCGAAATCGAGAATTGCTCAATTTTCGTGCCGCTCTCCCCCCTCATCCGACCGCAATCTGGTTCTCTACCAGGCGGGCTCTCCCGTCTCCGGCAGCATCCCTACGCGGAAAATTATCAATTCGATCTCGGACGAAAACTTCGAGGATCGCTCTTCGCCGGCTCGAACACCGCCCACTCTCGCCGGTCCGGCGCCATACTTGGGTACTTTCGAAGCGCTGGCCGTTCTGCACGAGTAGCGTCTCCTGGCGACTCGCTTCGCACGAATTTCCCAGCTCGAAACCGTCGGGAAATGCGTCGAAAAAGCTGCAATTCCGCCGTCCCCTTTTCCTTTGACCTTGGCGGGTTCCTCCCTTAGTTAGCCGCGTCCGCCCCTGGGTGGATAGCAAGCCGTGCCAGTAATGGCGCGTCGACGCCAAGATAATCGATACACGCTTCATCACCCTACCATGGCTACTTACGGAATTAACGGATTCGGCCGCATCGGACGCAATGTGCTACGCGCGATGTCCGACGAACAGCGTCGGAAAGTCGTCGCGATCAACGATCTCACCGATAACGCCACCCTGGCGCATCTCCTCAAGTACGACTCCATCGCCGGCCGGTTCGACGGAACGGTGGAATTCGACGACGAGTCCCTCACCGTGAACGGTCATCGAATCCAGGCCACCGCGGAAAGGGATCCCGCCGCTCTCGGCTGGGGCGACAAAGGTGTCGACGTGGTGCTTGAATCGACCGGTTTCTTCGTCGCCCGCGACGGTGCTTCCAAGCACCTCCAGGCCGGTGCCAAGAAGGTGCTGATTTCCGCTCCCGCGAAGGAGCCCGACCTGACATTCTGCATCGGGATCAACCACGAGAACTACAATCCCGCCGAGCACCACATCATCTCGAATGCATCGTGTACCACGAACTGTCTCGCCCCGATGGTGAAGGTGCTGAACGACTCCTTCGGCGTCGAAAAGGGCTTCATGAGCACGATTCACTCCTACACCGGTGACCAGCGCCTCGTCGATGCTCCCCACGGGGACCTTCGCCGTGCCCGTTCCGCCGCCGTGAACATCGTCCCTTCCAGCACGGGCGCGGCAAAAGCGATCGGACTCGTGATCCCCGAACTCAACGGAAAACTCCACGGCGGGGCATTCCGCGTGCCCACTCCGACCGGATCGGTGACGGATTTCAGCGCGATCCTCTCCAAGGAGACGACCGTCGAAGAGATCAACGCTGCCTACAAGGCCGCCGCCGAGGGGCCGCTCAAGGGAGTCCTGTATTACACCGAAGATCCGATCGTGCTGACCGACATCGTTGCCGATCCGCACTCCTGCATCCTGGATAGCCAGATCACCATGGCCCAGGGCAACTTCGTCAAGGTCGTCGGATGGTATGACAACGAATGGGGCTACTCCAATCGTTCCGTCGAAGCTCTCGAACTGATCGGCAATAGCCTCTGATCCGGCTCCCCGATACCAGTTTAAGCTTTTCCAAGCGCCCTTCCGCCTCGCGTCGAAGGGCGCTTTTTTTGAAACCCACCCTTCTGAAAACATGGCCAAACTCTCCATCCGCGACATCGACCCCTCCGGCAAGCGTGTCCTCATGCGCGTCGACTTCAACGTTCCTCTCGACGACGACGGCGCGATCACCGACGATACACGGATCCGCGCTGCCCTCCCGTCGATCGAACATCTCGTCCAGGGGGGCGGACGCGTCATCCTCATGTCGCATCTCGGACGCCCCAAGGGCGAACGCAAACCCGAGTATTCCCTGAAGCCGGCGGCGGACCGTCTCGGCGAATTGATCGATGCGCCCGTTTCCTTCGCCGAAGACTGCGTCGGCTCCGTTGCCGAGGAAGCCGTTGCCGCGCTCGGAGACGGAGAAATTCTCCTCCTGGAGAATGTCCGCTTTCACGCGGGTGAGGAGGGCAACGATCCCGAATTTTCGAAGCAACTGGCCTCCCTGGGCGATCTCTACGTCAACGACGCGTTCGGAACCGCTCACCGGGCACACGCATCCACCGCCGGTGTCACCGCGCATCTCGATCCCTGCGCGATGGGTTTCCTGATCGAGAAGGAACTGGAGTATCTCGTCGACAAGCTGGAGAACCCGGCCCGCCCCTTCATCGTGATCATGGGCGGTGCGAAGGTCTCCGACAAGATCGAGGTCCTCAACCGGCTCATGGACAAGGCGGACGTTTTCATCATCGGCGGAGCCATGGCGAACACCTTCCGGCTCGCCGAGGGCTACGAGATCGGCAACAGCCTCGCCGAAAAGGACAAGACCGATCTCGCCCTCAAGATCCTCGAGACGGCCCGGGACAAGGGGATTGAATTTCTCCTCCCGGCCGACACCCGCCACACCGCCGAATTTGCCGACGACGCCCCGACCGAGGTGACCGCACCGTGGGGGGAAGGCGGAGCGATCCCCGAGGGTCGCGAGGGAATCGACATCGGCGACAGGGCGATCGCGGAATTCTCCGCCAGGCTGGCCGACGCCGGCACGATCGTGTGGAACGGACCGATGGGCGTCTTCGAGAAGCGCGGCTTCGATATCGGAACCCGCGAAATCGGCAAAGCGATCGCCGAAAATTACGGGGCGATCAAGATCGTAGGAGGGGGCGATTCGGTCACGGCGGCGAACCAGTTCGGTTTCGGCGAGCAGATGAGTCACATGTCCACGGGCGGCGGCGCCTCGCTCGAGCTCCTCGAGGGCAAGGACCTGCCCGGAATCGCCGCACTCGACGAAAAGTAGAAACCGAGACGACACTTCACACCCGCGTCATCCATCACGAAGATCCACGCACCAAACGAGTACCATGAGCAGAAAACCGATCATTGCCGCCAACTGGAAGATGAACCAGACGCCATCCGAGACCGGGGCGTTCCTGGACACGTTCCTCGCGGAATTCCCCGAGGCCATCGCGGTCGATATCGTCATCGCCCCGCCCTTCGTTTCGATTCCGAAAGCCGCGGAAGCGATCTCGTCGAATCCGGCGGTCGGACTCTCGGCACAGAACATGTCGAACGAGGCCTCCGGCGCCTTCACCGGGGAGGTTTCCGCCGCGATGCTGAAGGAGCTGGCCGTGGAGTATGTGATCCTCGGGCACAGCGAGCGCCGCTCTCTCTACGGAGAGGATGACGCAATCATCAACAAGAAGGTCCACGCGGCGATCGAAGGGGGATTCCAGCCCATTCTCTGCATCGGTGAATCACTGGAAGAGCGCGACGGAGGCCGGTTGGAGACGGTGCTCCGGTCGCAGCTCGAAGGCAGCCTCGCCACGGTCACCGCGGAACAGATGGCGCAGGTGGTGATCGCCTACGAACCCGTCTGGGCGATCGGTACCGGACGGACGGCAACTCCGGAACAGGCTCAGGAGACCCAGGCGTTCGTTCGCTCCGTGCTCGCCGATCTTTTCGACGACTCGATCGCCGCGGCCACCCGGATCCAGTATGGAGGCAGCGTGAAGCCGGCCAACGCGTCGGAACTCATTGCACAGCCCGACATCGACGGATTCCTCGTCGGTGGAGCCAGCCTGAAGCCGGACAGCTTCGCCGAGATCGTGCGAGCGGGCCTCACCTCGTGAAATTCCGACCACTCAACTGAATTCCTCATCCTGCGCTCCTTCGTTTCGACGAGGGAGCGCTTTTTTGTTCCGGGGGAAACTCCCACCGGGCCGTGAGGGGAGATTTCGCTTTACTGCGTCACGGCACTGCGGACACTAAGTGCCTGTCCCGGGAAGCCTCAACTCGATAGCCACAAGAATCATGAAGACGATCGCACTGGAATTTGTACCACCGAACCTGGAAGACGGCACCGAGAGAGCGGTGGAGGAAGCACAGAAGGTCCAGGACCTGTCTCACGAATTCGGAATCGAGGGCCGCATCCGTCATCTCATGATCCCGGGCATGATCGAGGAGGATCCCGACAGGCCCGTCACGATGAAGCCGAAGATGGACCCGCTCGACGTCTGGACTGCGGTCCGGGAAACCGTGCCGGGCATGAAAGGGATCTGCACCCAGGTGACGGCATTCACCCCGGAAAACGAGCTGGCCGAGCGCATCGACCACCTGCAGGGAGCCGGAATGGATGCCCTGATCTTCGTCGGGGTCCCCAGGACCATGGCCGACGGCGAAGGAAACGGAGTCGCCCCGACCGACGCGCTCTCCCTGTTCGCAGGCACGGTCGCCAACCGCGGAGTGATCCTCATTCCCACCCGCGAAGGCGAAGTGGGACGCTTCAATTTCAAGTGCGAACAGGGTGCCACCTTCGGCATGACCCAATTGCTCTATTCCGACGCGATCGTCGATTTTCTCAAACAGTTCGCTGCCGAGAAGCCCCACCGCCCGGAGCTACTCCTTTCGTTCGGCTTCGTTCCCAAGGCAGAAGAACGGGTGGAGCTGATTCGTTGGCTCATCCAGGATCCGGGCAATGCTCTCGTCGACAAGGAACAGGAGTTCATCTCCCGCATCATGGGCATGCCGCTTGCGCAGAAAAAGCGGGAACTGCTCGACCTGTATCGCCGCGTCATCGATGGAGTGGGCGAGTTGGGATTCCCCATGAGCGTTCACCTCGAGGCCCCCTACGGTTTCACCAAGTCGGCATTCGAGGTATTCGCCGAGATGCTGGATTACTGGGCGCCGGACCGAAGCTGATCGTGGCCGGCTTCCCCTGCCATGAGCTTTCGCCTGATGTCGGAGACCGACACCGATCCCGTGACCGGGATCGACTTCGGACTGTTTCTCGCGCGACTGCTCACCGCTTGCTCCTTCTTCGCCTACCAACTCCTGGACAACCTTCGTGCCTGCTGGAATTACGTCTGGTCGCGAACGGAGTGGGACCTGCTTCCCCAACTGGAGGGTCTCCAGATTCCCTACCCGGCCACGTTTGCCAGCGGATTGCTCCTCCTCCTGTCGATCGGCTTTCTCGGTCTCGTTCTCGGAGTCTTCGCGCGTGCCAGCGCCGCGATCACCATGGGGTTGCTCGGCTTCGTCCTGCTCGCCCTCCTCGACCTGTCCCCCACGCTCACGCCCCAGGCGATCGTCGCCTACCTGATCGTGATGCTCGTTCTCATCGCCGGCGGACCCGGAAAATTCTCGCTCGACTGGTATTTCACCACGCGCGGGCAGATCCCGGAACACTGAGGCGGCTCCGGGTGATACGCAGAATTTTCCCTTGCAACCGCACGAGCTCTCCGCGTCTTTCCCGCCATGCCATCCTTCAACGAACTCGGGCTTTCTCGTCCCGTCATGAAAGCCGTGACCAAAGCCGGCTACGAGGAACCCACACAGATTCAGGCAAGAGCGATACCGATCGCACTGGAGGGGAGGGACCTCGTGGGAGCCTCGCAGACGGGCACGGGCAAGACAGCCGCCTTCGCTCTTCCGATCATCGATCAGCTCGTGCCCGACACGTTTCCCCAGTGCCTCGTCCTCGAACCGACGCGTGAACTGGCGGCGCAGGTGGAGGAGCAGATGCATCTCTTCTCGCATTTTCGGCCGATGAACGTCGTGCTTCTTCACGGAGGCGTCGGATACGGGAAGCAGGTCGAGGGATTGCAGAACAATCCCGACATCATCATCGCGACCCCGGGCCGTCTCCTCGATCACATGGAGAAGGGCACCCTGCGTCTCGACCGGATCCGTTTCGTCGTCCTCGACGAGGTCGATCGCATGTTGGACATGGGTTTCCTGCCCGATGTCCGCAAGATCGTCGACCGTTGCCCGCGCGAACGCCAGACCCTCTTCTTCTCGGCCACGATGCCCGGCGCGATCCAGACCCTCGCCAACTGGGCACTCAAGGAACCGGCCGAGGTGGAGATCGGTGAGCGCCGTTCTCCCGCCGAGACGGTTTCCCACGCCTTCTACCCCGTCGGCATGGACCAGCGCGACGAGATCCTGGAGGCGCTCGTGGATCAGACCGGCTACGAGAGCATGATGATCTTCACCCGCACGAAGAAGGAGGCGGACGCCCTCTTCGCCCGCCTCAAGGAGAAGAGCGGAGCCAACGCAACGGTGCTCCACTCCGACATTCCTCAGCGCGACCGCACGAAGGCACTGCAGGGTTTTCGCGATGGGACTCACAACATCATCATTGCCACCGACATCGCCGCCCGCGGCCTCGACATCTCCGGCGTCACGCACGTGATCAACTACCGGGTGCCCGAGAACCCGGAAGACTACGTGCACCGCATCGGGCGGACCGGGCGGGCGCAGCAGGAGGGTGACGCCTTCACGGTTCTGACCGCCGACGAGTTGGAGCACGCCACCGCGGTCGAGCACTACATCGGCCAGAAAATTCCCCGGGAGAAGCTGGAGGACTTTCCCTACAACTACACGGCACTGCTGGACGACAAACCGGTCAAACCCCTGCGACGGAAGCGGCCCAAGCCGTCTCGCCGACGCTGACAGTCATGATGAAATACGCGATCTGCAACGAACTGTTCCAGGACTGGGATTTCGGCCGGGCCTTCCGCTACGCGAGGGACTGTGGCTACACCGGAGTGGAGATCGCCCCCTTCACTCTCGCCTCGACCGCTTACGACGTTACGCCCGCTCAGCGAGAAACTGTCCGCAACCAGATCGTCGAGGCGGACCTGGCCTGTGTCGGCCTGCACTGGCTCCTCGCAAAAACCGAGGGCTTCTACCTGACCACTCCCGACGAAGCCATTCGGAAGAGAACCGGCGAATACCTCGCGGAACTCGCCCGTCTCTGCCGGGATCTCGGCGGCTCCATCATGGTCCTCGGCTCCCCCCAGCAGCGCAACCTTCTCCCCGGGGTGAACCACGACCAGGCGATGGAGTTCGCCGCCGACACGATCCGGTGCGCCATCCCCACGATCGAGGAATGCGGTGTCACCCTGGCTCTCGAACCCCTGGGACCCGGCGAGGGCGATTTTCTCAACACGGCGAAGTTGGGAATCGAGCTCGCCCGGATGATCGATTCTCCGCACTGCCGCCTCCATCTCGACGTCAAGGCGATGTCGACCGAGTCGCACACCATCCCCGATGTGATCCGAAATAGCCGCGAGTGGATTGCGCACTTCCATGCCAACGACCCGAATCTACTCGGTCCGGGCATGGGCGACGTGTGTTTCGAACCGATCTTCGCCACGCTCAAGGAAATCGCCTACGACGGCTGGGTTTCGGTCGAGGTTTTCGACTATGAACCCGGCATCGAGACGATCTGCGAGACAAGCATGCGGACGATGCGGGAAGCCGACGAGGCGACCTGACCGGAACCTTCGTCGCCGACTGTTCGATATTGGCGGGACACCCCACCACACGTAGTAGCACCCTCGGGCGGTTCGCCGGGCGCTCTACTTGAAGTAAAGCTTCCAATCGACGGGAGGTCCCGGCTTTTCCTCCGGCTCCGGTTCGATTGCCTCGGGTTCTTCGTCCTCTCCGCCGGAATCGCCGGTCTCCGCGACCGCCACCTCGACGCTTTTCTCGCTCTCGGGCGGAAACACTTCATCCGGAGCCAGCACCCTCACCATGGACGGGTCGGTCAACTTGATCTGCGGGTTGTCGCGGAAGATCGCGATCGGCCCGGTGACCGCCAGCCTCTTGTCCCGGTAGATCTCGTGCGGTTCGCCGTCCGGAAACTGCTGGGCAACGTCACTCGCGAAAGTGACGAGGACGAATTCGGTGTCCGCGAAATTGACAAAATTCATTCCCGACTCCGACTCCCCCGTGCGGGACACCTCGCCGTAAACCGTCACGACCGTTCCCTCGAGCTCGACGAGTCTCTCCATCTCCGTGACCGCGACAATAACCGGCTCTTCGTCCTGCTGGGCCGGTGCGGACGTTGCCCAGTGCACGAGGACACAGGCTACCGGAAGGGAGCGGAAGAGGACGGACTTCATCGTGATGACTATGGCCGGTTCGGATTGAGAATGAAAGAGACGTTTCCGTCAGCATGGACGACAGCCACCCGGGAAACTTCCGACGGTGCGAGTTCCTGGATCACGATCACCGAATCGCTGATTTGCGGGAGCACGGGACGCTCGTGCGGCACGATCTCGAAGGCCTCCTCGCCTCCGCCCGGATACGGACTGCGCAGCAAGCGATTCAACTCGTGGCGGGGAACGAAGCGGCCCGCAAGGTCGCCCCACTCCCGCGGATACCGGTCGCCGTTGGCTCGCGCGTAGGCCTCGCATGCCACGAAGAGCTGGCTCGCCCGGTTCTCGCTCTCCACCGTCATCTTCTCCCATTGGCTGGTCTGCATCCGTTGCCAGGTGGGATAGGCCACAGCCAGGGCACCCAGGAAGAGCGGAAAAAAGAACAGGGTGAGGTAGCTGGTCGCCAGCCCGAATCCGGCGAGGCCGCGCCCGCGCACCCGGGGTCGGCGATGGGAAATCCAGTGCTGTGCCACATGACCGCATACCGCGCCGGCAGCCGCAAGAAACAGGCCCACGCCCAGCCATAGCGTGAAGAATCCGACCGGCCCGAGTATGGCGCTGGCGACGGCTGCCTTCGACCAGTGGGGATGGGAAGAGACAGGTGATCTCGGTTTCACGGGTGATCGCGTGGTTGAACGGGATGGGCCAGGATGAGGAGTATCATGACTCGACGGCGGGGGAAACCGTAATTTCTCCGTTCCCGGATTCGTTGCGGGGGGGAATGCGAGCGAACAGGAACGCGATCACGAAGACGGACACGCAACCAAGCGCGGCACCGAAGACCAGTCCCCCTGTCAGACCGAGGTGGGTCACGATCAGACCGGCGAGAACGCCGGCGATAACCCGCGAGGTGCCCCCCACCGCCATGGTGAAGACCCCTTGGATGGAATTGCGAAACTCGTCTCCGGCGAGCCGGTCGAGAAACATCACGGGACCGACGAAGATGGCCAACACCTCGATTCCATGAAAAACCTGGGTGAGGATCGCCGCCGTGTAGGTCGGAAAGAGCGCCAGCACGACCATCCGCACGACCATCGTGGTGAGGCCGAGGACCATGATCCCCTTGAGCCGGATCTTCGATTGCATCCACGGCATAAGAAGCGTGTATCCGATCTCCAGAACGACACCGAGGTTGATGATCAACCCGATGTGCCGCTTGGGAATGCCAATCACCTCATCGAAATAGATTCCGATGAACGAATAGTAGGACGTGGTGGCCAGGAACGCGAAAAAGAGCCCCACACAGAGCCACCGCCCGCCCGGGGAGAAAAGCATGCGGAGCGCCTTGACCGTCGGTAGCTGTTTCGCGGCTCCCGAGATCCGTTCGACCGGGAAGAGGGTGAAGCTGTTTGCGATGCTGAGAAGACAAAAACCGACCGCACACGGCAGAATCGCGCCGGCCGACGCACCACGCGAGAGGGGCACGAAGAGAATCACGCTGGGCAGGATGAATCCCACCGTTCCCCACACCCGCACGAGCGGATAGGTGAGAACAGGCCGGCCCTTTTTCCGCGCCTGCTCCGCCAGGGAAAAGTAGTAGCCATCCTGCAGGGGAATCATGGCGACGAAGGCCAATCCGTGGAAGATGAAGAGCGCCAGGGTGAGAACGGTGCTCCCGGAGAAATAGATCAGCGACAGCACGGTGGCGCTGCAGGTGAACGCGACCGCAAGAATTCGCCGCGGGTCGAGATTCCGGTCCGCCAGAAGCGTGATCAGCGCCGGCGAACAGATCATCGGTATGTTCATCAGCGCGGTGGCCAAACCCACCTGGAAAAACGAAAATCCCGCCTCTTCGCGCAAGAACACGCTCATGAGCGGCATCACACTGCCGATCACTGCGTAGCTCAGGAAGAACTGGCGGCGGATCGCGTTCACGCTCGTCGGGAAGGTGTCGGCGAAAAGGCGACCGCGAACGGCGAGAGTCAGCCGGCTTTCGCCTTCTCACCGCCCCGGGCTTTCCCCCCCTTTTTTTCCCTTCCCTTTCGCCTTCGGCCTGGGATGGACGTCGGGGGCGCCCGCCGGAACCGGCGTCGCATCGGGGGAGACGATACCGGCAGCGGGAAGACGGCGGAGAGCGACCGAACGAATCTCCACTTTCATCGCCGGTCCCCGGTGAATCTGGAACGCGATCACACCTTCCGTCTCCCGCTCCGCCTCGTGATGATCGTGAATCTCCGCGGTGAGGTGTCCGTTGATCTCGTGAATCAAGTGATTCCCCCGAGCGACAATCCGGTAGGTGTTCCACTCCCCGGTGCTGAACTCGGGCTCCTCCGGCAGCGGTCCCACCACCTTCGCTTCGCCTCCTGTCGTGATGACAGCCCGCTGCCCGCGCTTGCAGAGAATGCCCCGGCCCTTCTCGTCGTAGAGCATCCCGTGGGCCCACACCGCCGGGTGGATGTCGCATTGGTAGCCGCTGACGACATATTCCCCGAGATCGGGCCGGACCTGCGACCGATACTGGATGCCGGAGTTGTTTCCCTCGCTCGTGAGTCGCAATTCGACCGTAAGTTCGAAATCGGCAACCGGATCGCCCTCGTAGATCAGGAACTCGTTGTAGGGGATCGGATCCTCGTCGGTCGTGGTGCCGACGATCACGCCGTCCTCCACGGTCCAGTTCTCCGGATCGCCACTCCATCCGCTCAAGTCCTTCCCATTGAAGAGCTGTTCTGCCGGCGAGGACTCTTCGGCGGCCGCGGAAGCGGCAGTGACGGAAGACACGAAAATGAGGAGGGCGTTCCGAAGAGTGAGGTTCATGGGGACTTTTTACGCCACGAATCCCCCGGTGACGAGCGGCATTTCGTGCTCCCCACGAAAAAGCCCCGGGGCTTCCCCGGGGCTTTCGCAGTCCTGTGATACACAGGAAATTCTGGGGTTGGGATCAATCCGGGAGCAGAATGTTGCCCTCGTCCGTGTCGAGCCAGCCACCACTGACCTCGCCCTCGCTGATCTCCCGTTTCGTGAAGATGTTGTCGGTCTGGCCATCCTTGCTTCGCACCGTGGCACCGGGCTCGGCAGAGGTCAGGCGCTCCTCGGTGACGTGACCGCCGCAATAGCCGATCACCGCCTTCTTCGAACTGAGCCAGGGGTGGAATTCCCCGTAGGCACCCGGGTCCTCCATAAGCCCGTCGAAAACGAGCGGAGAGCGGCTGAAACTCGTATCGAGCTGTCCCGTGGCGTAGCCGTAGACCACCTCCTCGGGCTCCAGTTCTCCGTCCTCACGAGGCGGGCGAACACGGTCCGGGTCCTTGGTGCGCAGCCAGAAGACGACCTCTGTGTCGATGTAGTCGGGAACCAGCGCATTGAATGCTTCAGTCGATGTCGTGAATCCTTCGGAATCATCTCCGCCGCCGGCATCGTCGGCGTCCGGATCGAACGAGGGGAAGGCTCCTTCCCAGTCCGCCGCAAAGGCGCGGCAACCGAGGAGGATCTGCCGGATATTGTTCACGTCCTTCGTCCTCTTGGCGCGCTCCTGGATGCCGTTGTAGGCCGGCATGGCAGCGCTGGCGAGAATGCCGATGATGGCGATCACGACCAGCAGCTCGATCAGGGTGAACGCCCCGTTTCGCTTGTAGTGTGCTTTCATGTGTTTTTTCTTATTATTGGATATATCGCCCGAAGGCAATGAGTTCGAGGATTGGCGATGTAAATACACCAACCCACCGCCTCAGGTTGCCATTTTCGGATTCCGGTGACAAGAAAAATCGGTTTGCTCTCCACGCGATGGCAGTCCAGAGATTCGGGACGTCATGAATCCATCCATCCCGATCGAAGACCTCTTCGAAGACATCATCGCCAAGTCGATGCGCGGAAGACAGGTAACCGAGATGGACCTGGCCACCCGCACCGGCGTCGACCGCGATGTCCTGGGTCGGCTCTGCCGGGGCGAGTTCTGCGACGAGACCGCCCTGCGCAAGGTCGCTGCCGCCCTTTCTCTCGATCCTGAAGCACTGAGTCTCTCGGCCTCGAAAGCGTGGCGCCCGAGGCCTGTCTCACTGGACGGTCTCGAGATTTTCAATACCCCCTACCGCGACATGCGGGTGAATGCGTTCCTCGTCTTCGATCCGGCTTCGCGACAGGCGGCCTGCTTCGACACGGGAACCGACAGTTCCGGCATGGCGGATCGCGCCAAGGAACTCGGACTCGAGGTGAACCAGATTTTCCTGACCCACACGCACAACGATCACATCGCCGATCTCGACCGCCTGCGGGAAGTGACCGGCAACCCGGTGGTCTTCTCGAACCGCGACGAGCACTGGCCGGGCACCGAGTCCTTCGCCGAGGGGCATCCCTTTGGCATCGGCCATCTGACCGTGAAGACCCTGACGACGAGCGGGCATTCGCCGGGAGGAACCACCTATTTCATCGAAGGTCTCGAACGACCCGTCGCCGTCGTCGGCGACGCCCTGTTCGCCGGATCCATGGGAGGGGGGATGGTTTCCTTCGCGGACGCCTGGCGAAACAATCGCGAGAAAATCCTCACGCTGCCCGATGAAACGGTCATTTGCCCCGGACATGGTCCCCTGACCAGCGTCGGAGAGGAAAAGAGGCACAATCCCTTCTTCGCGACGGAATTTCGATGACCGACGAGTGTTCCGGACTCGTGCTCGGCTCCGGCTCGCCGAGGCGCCGCGACCTCCTCGAAGAGTGGGGCTACCGGTTTCGCGTCATTCCGCCGGATGTCGAGGAGTGGGAGGACCCCTCGATCGACATCCGCGAACTGACCACCGAGAATGCCCGGCTCAAGGCGCGAGCGGTGGCCATCCGGGAACCGGGCGCCGCGATCGTCGCCGCCGATACTCTCGTCCTCCTCGACGATGAGGTGCTCGGCAAGCCTTCCGACCGCACCGAGGCGATGCGGATGCTGCAGCGGCTCAATGGCCGGACCCATCAGGTCTTCACCGCGGTCTGCCTGGTCCACGCCGAGACGGGCCGCTCGATCGATCTCCAGGTGACCACGAGTGTGGTCTTCCGGAATCTCGACGACGCTCAACTCGCGGACTACCACGAGAGAATCGACCCGCTCGACAAGGCGGGTGCCTACGCCGCACAGGAACATGGGGAACGCATCATCGAACGCATCGAGGGCTCGATGACCAACGTGATCGGACTCCCGATGGACGAGGTCGCCGCAACCCTGGAATCGGAGTTCGCGATCAGG